>Ga0310823_100599_pt1 | contig 21040 bp, 25 predicted proteins | sample P4_ome_3_FD_201316 | JGI IMG/M metagenome (GOLD analysis project Ga0310823, IMG submission 201316) | Sorghum-adapted microbial communities from Joint BioEnergy Institute, Emeryville, California, United States - P4_Day56_Rep3 | ecosystem: Engineered > Bioreactor > SSF (Solid state fermentation) >...
CAAGCGTGAAGCGGCTGACTCTGCCGCATCGAACTCTCTGGAAAGCATCAAATGTACTTTCTTGCGATCGGCCGGGGAAAGGCTCTGCAGAAGACGCGTAATATCTTTGAAGTCCATAGCACACCTCAACGAATAAATGTTCTTATTAACAGTATAGAACATTCGTTCGTATAATGCAATTTTTCAACAATGAACCAAAACACAGCTTTTCCTTTGACAGACGGGGCGAGCGCCCTGTTCCATGCCCGGCTTTTTTCATTTGTCCGGGGCGGGGGTGCGGGGGCCTGACGAAACGGACGCGCGCTATTCGGGCAAAACACGGGGCTTCGGAATTCCAACGAAACGCAGACACGCTATTCACGCCGGAGCGGGTCCAACATCATTCGGAATCGGCGAAAAGCGCTGCTCCGTTTCGTTAGCGTTTCGAAAGAGGCTGTTTTCGGTGAAATAACGTGTAGCAGTTTCGTCAGGACTGTACCGGCAAGAGGAGGAAGTCTGAAAAGGATGGCAGTTAAGCGTAATTGTCGCTTGTATGGGTGAGCAATCTGTGCATTCCATGGCGAAAATGGCCGTTTACCCGATCCGTTAAGATAAAAAATCCAAGAGGAGAGATCGCGGGAATGAGAGTCGGACCAGCCGGAAGGCAAATCATTGCATCCGTGTGGGCGATGTGCATTGGACTGGCCGTGGTCTTTTCCGCTCATTTTTCGGCGACGGCGTACGCGGATGACGTGACTACGCCGTTCGAAGGCGATCTGACCAATGAGCGGTCGTTCATTCGGCCGGAGATGCCCGGAGATACAGCCATGTCGGCCAATGATTATCACGCCAATTGGTATTTCAATGCGACCTGGTTTTACCATACCGATTACGCTTGCCCCGGCGTCGCTCCCGGGAGAGCCGTCTGGGCAGGCTTGGCAGTGGAAGTGGTGAATCAGCCGCCTACCGATGTATGCAAAGAGGATAAAACCGACCCGAATAATCAGTCATACAAACGAAACTATTTCGTCCGGAAATTGATTCCCTCCGTTTCCGGCGATTACACCATTACGGTCTTGGAGAACGGCACCACGTTGGATGATACGACGCTGTTCCTGTACGAAGGCAGCTTCGATCCTTCGCAGCCGCTGGCCAATCTGTATGCCGGCAACGACGACCAGGATGCGGAGCAAATTGATCCGAATTTGCCGGACTTCCTGTCTTCCATGGTGGATGTGCCGTTAACCGGAGGAACGAGCTATTATCTCGTCATGACCAGTTTCGAGGACGGCGAAACCGGTCATGTCGAGTTCGAGGCGGTGGGGCCCGGAGCGGTGACGGTCATCGATCCGGAGACCGAGCCCACCGAGATTACCGCCCAACCGACCGACGCCTTCGCCAATGCGGGGGGTTCTGCAACCTTCCAGGTCACGGCCACGGGAAGAATTCCCTTGACGTACCAGTGGCAGGTCAATGAGGGCAGCGGCTTCTCCAATATCAGCAACGGCGGCAAGTACAGCGGCGCGACAACTTCCAGGTTGACGATTTCGAACATAACGGCGGATATGGACGGCTATCTGTACCGGGTTATCGTCGGCGGCTTCGACAACAAAACGTCCGCTTCCGCGACGCTGCGGATCAATCATCCGCCCGCCTTCGTCGGCTCGAACACGGACCTCACCGTTTCGCAAGATGGGGGCCCCAAGGATGTAACCAGCCTTCTGCATGTCAGCGATCCCGACCCGGGCCAGACGTTGACCTGGACGGAAATCGCCGGGCCAAGCCATGGCACGTTGACGATTGTGGACGCCACCGCAACCTCCGGCAGTACGGATATCGCGCCCGGCGGAACCATCACCTACCAGCCGGCATCCGGTTATTCGGGCACCGACAGCTTCCGGATCGAAGTCAGCGACGGGTACGCCTCGGCGACGCGCACCATCAACGTGAAGGTCGTCGCCAGTCCGGTCGTCACGTCGGTTTCCGTTCCGTCAGCCAAGACGTATGTGGCCGGCGATTCGCTGGAATTTACGGTGAAGTTCGATCAGGAGGTCAAGGTTTCCGGTGTGCCGCGGCTTGAACTGACGATCGGAAGCGATACGGTCCATGCCGAATACGTCTCCGGCACGGATTCGCCCGACCTGTTGTTCCGATATGTCGTGAAGGCGGGCGATTTTGGAGACGGCATAACGGTCGGGGAATTGACATTGAACGGAGGCTCGATCACCAACCTTGACGGTACCGAGGCTGCCGAGTTGACGTTGAACGGGATAGGGGACACGAGCCAGGTGAAGGTCGATGCGGTGGCGCCGTTCGTCACGGACGTCACATCGTCCCTGGCGGACAGAGCGTACAACGCCGGAACGGAGATCCCGATCGAAGTGACGTTCAGCGAACCGGTGATCGTGACGGGAACGCCCCAATTGACGCTGGAGACGGGGGAAACCGACCGGACGGCCGACTACGATAGCGCAGCCGGAGCAACGCTGACGTTCAAGTACACGGTACAAGCCGGAGATACGTCGGCCGACCTGGATTACGCATCGGCCGACGCATTGTCGTTGAACGGCGGCACGATCACTGATTTGGCGGGCAACGGTGCCGGCGGCGGGCACCTACAAGGCGGGAGACGCTCTGACATTCGCGGTGAACACCGACGAACCGGTCGCGGTGGACACGGCCGGCGGCACGCCGCGGATCAAGCTGACGATCGGCTCCGCCGACAAATTCGCCGAATATACGCCGGCAGGAAGTACGGATACGAAACTGAATTTCGTCTACACCGTCGCTCCCGGTGATGAAGACGCCCACGGCATCACCGTTGCTTCCGCCATCGAGACGAACGGCGGAACGATTCGGGATGCCGCGGGCAACGGCCTGGAATTGGCTTTGGGCAGCGTGAATGCGAGCGGGATCAAGGTCGATACGTCTGCGCCGCAAGTAACCGGCGTATCGGTGCCGCCGAATGGAACTTACGCGGCGGGGCAAGCGCTCGAGTTCGTCATTGCGATGAACGAGCCGGTCACGGTGACGGGCGTGCCGATGCTGAACCTGACGATCGGGGAAGCGTTGCGGTCGGCCATGTATATCGAGTCTGTGAGCGGCAGCGAGCTGAAATTCCGCTACACGGTCGCCCCCGGAGATTTGGATGACGACGGCATTGCCGTGGAGTCGTTGAGTGTGCCGGGAGGAGCCGGCATCGCGGATGCGGCGGGCAACGCGGCCGTGCTCACACTGAGCATCTTGCCGGACATGTCCGGCGTGCTTGTGGATGGGGTGGCGCCGCAGGTCACCGGCGTAAGCGTGCCTGCTTCCGGTACGTACACGCTCGGACAGACGCTCTCGTTCACGGTGCAATTCAACGAAGAAGTCGTCGTACAGACGGACGGCGGAACGCCTGTATTGCCGCTTGTGATCGGCACGGCTTCGGTCAAAGCGGCGTACGTGTCCGGAACGGGCACGAAGGAGATCGTTTTCGAATACGCCGTGAAATCGGGCGATGAGGACGCGGACGGCATCGAATTGGGCAGCGCCATCGAAATGTCCGGCGGGACGATGTCCGATGCGGCGGGGAACGGCATCTTGCCCTCGCTTCACAACGTGGGCGACACGAAGGGCGTCCTCGTGGATGCGGGAGCGGATTCGGTCGAAGCTGTCGCCGCCTTGCCCGCGCCCGAAGCGGGAGCGAGCAATACCGTCACGCTGACGGTCAAGGACGCGCAGGGGAATACCGTGACCGCGTTTTCCGGCGAGCACGACGTGACCGTCACGGGCCATGAAGAGGCGCCGGATCAAAGCTACGGTTCGATCGACGGGACGCCGTTGACCGGCGCGCCCGTGACGGTGACCGTTGTGTTCACCGACGGGAAGGCGACGGTCGATCTGAAGTTGAACAAAGCGGACGCGCAGACGATCACGTTCGCCGTCGCCGGTGTCAAATCCACGGACACGGTCGACATTGCTCCGGTGGCGGGGCCGGCAGCCTCGATGAAGCTGACCGCGGATATCGCTTCTCCGGCCGCCAACGGAGGGACGTTCGCCCGGCAGCCGGTCGTAACGCTCGTGGACGCATTCGGCAACGTGAGCGTCCATGACGATTCGACGGTCGTCACGGCCGTCAAGCACGACCCGGGATCGTGGAGCTTGACGGGGACGACGTCCCGGCAGGCTCAAGCCGGGGTGGTGACGTTTACCGATTTGGGCGCGGCCAATGCCGCGGCGGTGGCGGGAGCGCAAATCGCCTTCGAAGCGGCGGGATTGCCGACGGTCTTGAGCTCGGCCGTACCGCTTCCATGGCCGTCGCTTGCGGCTCCGGTCATCGAATCCGTCACACCCGGCGACGGGCAAGTCCGAATCGAGTGGAGCCCGGTGTACGGCTCGGTCAGCTACTCCGTTTATATGCGGACGGCTTCCACAGACTACGGGGCGGCAATCGCCGACGTGGCCGATACGGTGTATGAAGCCACCGGCTTGACGAACGGCACAACGTATTTCTTCACCGTCAAAGCGGTCAATCCGGACGGTACGAGCCCGGCTTCCAACGAGGTGAGCGCTACGCCGCAAGTTCCGGCGCCGGGAACGCCGGTGCTGCAGTCCGCTGAAGCGGGCAACGCGCAGGTGGCCTTGACGTGGAGCCCGGTCATCGGCGCGACCGAGTTCAAGGTGTACGTCAGCGAAGTGTCGGGCGCGTACGGGACCGAAGCCGACACCGTCACCGGCTCGGTGTACGGCTACACGGTGACCGGTCTGACCAACGGCAAGACGTATTATTTCGCGGTCAAGGCGGTCAATTCGGGGGTCGAAAGCGCATTATCCAATGAGATGAGCGCGCACGCCGCATACGGTGCCTTCCGCGCCGACGAATGTCCGGGCGGAAGCCGGGAACAGGCAGGCAATCGTGACGTTCACGGCGCCGGCTGACAATGGCGGCAGCGAAATTACGGGCTATGAGGTGACGGTGTCGCCGGGCGGCAGGGTCGTGACCGGACCGGGAAGCCCGATCGTCATCACCGGTCTGACGAACGGCACGAGCTATACCTTCACGGTGAAGGCGGTCAACAAAGCCGGCGCAGGGGAAGCTTCGGCGCCATCGAACGCGGTCATCCCGCGGGCTCCCGTTGATCCGGGCGACGGAGACAATCCCGCTCCCTCTTGGCCGATACCGGCGAATCCGCCGACCGGCAACACCGGCGCAGACGTGCTGGTGAACGGCAAGCCCGAAAAATTGGGCACCGTGGAGACCGGGATGCGGAACGGCCGGACCGTGACCATCGTCACGCTGGACGAGACGCGGCTGGAGGAACGGCTCGCCGGGGAAGGACCGGGAGCCGTCGTCACCATTCCGGTGAGCACCGGAACGGAGATCGTCGTCGGGGAACTGAACGGCCGGATGGTCAAGGCGATGGAAGTTGGCGAAGCCGTTCTGGAAATCCGGACGGATCGCGCTTCCTTCATGCTGCCGGCCAAGCAGATCAACATCGACGCCCTGTCCCGACAGATTGGTGCGGAAGTTGATCTCCGGGAGATCAAGGTGCAGGTCGGGATCGCCGAGTCCGCGGAAGAAACGGTGCGGATCGCGGAGAGCGCCGCGGCCGACGGATCGTTCACGCTGGTTGTGCCGCCGATCGAGTTCACGGTACGGGCCATCCATGAGGACAAGGTGATCGAAGTCGCGAAGTTCGCCGCCTACGTCGAGCGGACGATCGCCCTTCCGGACGATGTCGATCCGAACAGGATCACGACCGGCGTCGTGGTCGAGCCCGATGGAACGGTCCGCCACGTCCCGACCCGAATCGTCGTCATCGACGGCAAGTATTACGCCAAAATCAACAGCCTGACGAACAGCATCTATGCCGTCGTCTGGCATCCGCTCGCGTTCCGCGACATGGCGGGTCACTGGGCCGAAGAAGCGGTGAGCGACATGGGATCCCGGATGGTGATCGAAGGGGTCGGAGGCAAGAACTTCGCGCCCGATCTGCCGATCACGCGCGCGGAGTTCGCCGCCATCATCGTCAGGGGACTGGGGCTGGCGCCGGAAGACGGAACGGTTCCATTCGCCGACATCAAGAGCGGCGACTGGTACGCCGGATTCGTCCGGACGGCTCATGAGTACGGCCTGTTGGAAGGCTATGACGACGGCGCGTTCCGTCCGATGGAGCGGATCACCCGTGAACAGGCGATGGTGATTGTCGCCAGGGCGATGGCGCTCACCGGGTTGACGGCGGACATCTCGACGGCGGATGTGGAACAGACGCTCGCTTCGTTCGCGGATGCGGCCGGCGTCTCGAGATGGGCAAGATCCGGCGTGGCGGCGGCGATCAAGGCGGGCATCGTCTCCGGCCGGGATGGCGGCCGAATCGCGCCCGGCGATTCGGTTTCGCGGGCGGAAGTTGCGGTGCTCGTGCGCAGACTGCTGCAGAAGTCCGGGCTGATCTGATTCCGGGAAGTGAAGAAGCGGGGGATGTCCGTGCTGGAAATCGTCGAGGCCGCTCCCGAGCACGACGAACTGTTGTACCGCATCTATGCCGAATCGCGTTCGGAGGAGCTGGCCGCCTGGGGATGGGGAGAAAGCGAGCGGGAGGCGTTCCTCCGCATGCAGTACGAATTGCGGCGGCGCTCCTACGCGATGCAGGTCCCGGCGGCGGAACACCGCGTGATCGTCTGGAACGGGGCGCCTGTCGGGCATCTGATCGTCGAAGAGGGCGATGGCTCGATACGGATTGTGGGTGTGGCGCTGCTGGAAGCTTGCCGGAATCAAGGAATCGGCAGCCGGCTGATCGCTTCCCTGCAGCAGAAAGCCGCCATGGCGGGCAAAACCGTCGTGCTCAGCGTGGACGCTGCCAACCATCGGGCGAGACGGCTGTACGAGCGGCTCGGTTTTCGCCCGACCGGACAATCGATTCCCTATCTGTGGATGGAGTGGAGAGCTGATGAGCAAGCCATGGTGTTACGCGACGGCGAGCGAGCGGATCGGTGATTCGTTTCTCGTGCGGCCGGAGGGACAGGAGGCGCTTTCCCTCCGGCTGGTGAAGGTGGTGGATAAAGGCGCCGCGGGCCCGTACGAGCAATTTTCGCTCCTGTTCAGCGGAGCGGCCGACCATTTTTTGCCGCAAGGCTTGCACGGGGTGGAGCATCCGTCCGTCGGCTCCGCGCATTGGATGCTTGTGCCTGTCGGACAAGACGAGAACGGTTATGTGTATGAAGCGGCATTTTCGATACGCAAAACGGCCGAATCATCGGAGCGGGAGGAGAAACGCGCATGAGCGACCAATATTTGGGCGAAATCCGGATGTTTGCCGGCAGTTACGCCCCCGAAGGCTGGGCGATGTGCAACGGGCAGTTGCTTTCGATCGCCGAGTACCCGGAACTGTTCTCCCTGATCGGAACGAGGTACGGCGGCGACGGTCAGACGACGTTCGCCTTGCCCGACTTGCGGGGACGCTTGCCCGTTCACATGGGGACGAACAGGGAGACCGGCACCGACTACCCGCTCGGACAGAAGGGCGGGACGGAGACGGTGACGCTCGTCTCCGACGAGTTCCCGATGCATACGCATTTCGTGAACGCGCACAGCGAAGCCGGCACGACGTCAAGCGCGGCCAACAACTACTGGGCGGCCGTTCCGGTCAATTTGTACGCGGGCACGGCCGCAAACGGCATGATGGGTGCTTCCGCCATCGGGACAACCGGCGGAAACATGCCGCACAACAACGTCATGCCGTATTTGGCCGTCAATTTCATCATTGCGCTGCAAGGCTTGTATCCGAGTCCGAACTAAGCGGTCGATTCGATGGGAGGGGAACGCGTTGGCGGAGCCGTTTATTGGCGAGATTCGCCTGTTTTCGTTCGATTTTGCGCCTCGAGGGTGGGCGCAGTGCAACGGCCAGCTTTTGAGCATCGCCCAAAATCAGGCCTTATTCTCCTTGCTGGGAACGACATTCGGCGGTGACGGTGTCAGGACGTTCGCCCTTCCGGATTTGCAAGGCAGAGTGCCGATCGCGCCGAGCGACACGATCCCGCGCGGCACCATGGGCGGAGAGGAGACCCACGTGTTGACGGTCGGGGAAATGCCGCCACATACGCATGAAGTGACGGCGGGAGCGGAAGCCGCGTCCAACGTGGCCGCCGGCAACGTGTGGGCGACGACGCCCGACTCATTGAAAGCGCACCACCCGACGGCGAACGCGAAGATGGATCCGGCGGCATTGAGCGCTTCCGGCAACAGCCAGCCGCACGCAAACACGCAGCCGTACACGGTGGTTCAGTATTGCATTGCGCTGCAAGGCTATTGGCCGCCAAAGGACTGATCGGAGGAATCGACCATGGAGCCGTATGTGGGAGAAATTCGACTGTTTTCCGGGAATTACGCGCCGAAAGGATGGGCGTTTTGCCATGGACAGCGATTGACGATCCAGTCCAACCAGGCGCTGTACGCCGTCATCGGAACGACGTATGGAGGCGACGGGAAAAGTTATTTTCACCTGCCTGACATGCGCGGCTGCGCGCCGATGCACTTTGGACACGGTACCGGACTGACGCCCCGGGCATTGGGGGAGGCAGGCGGGGAAGCGGCGGTGACATTGACGACATCGCAAATTCCGGCACACACCCATTTCGCAGGCTGTCAATCGACCGCGGACAAGACGAGTCCGGAAGGCATGATCTGGGCCAATTCGCCGGGCGGCAAAGCCATCGTCCGCGCGTACGCCGAGAACGGGACGGAGAAGATGGCCGCGCAGGCGATCGCCCCCGCGGGAGGCGGCCAGCCGCACAACAATATGCAGCCGTACCTGGCGATCAACTTTATCATCGCGTTGGAAGGGATTTTCCCTCCCAGAAGCTGAAACGCGCGTCTGATCCCCTGGCGCCGGCACTTCCCGGCCCGGCGCTTCAGGGGGTTTTTTATTCGAAATTGTCCGTTATGCCGTCAAGCAGGTTCAACAACAGGCTCTGGAGCTGGCGGCGCTGTTCGGGGGAAAACCGTTTCATCATTTTAGCCGCTCTGTTGGAGGGCGGCATTCATTTTTTGCTTGCATGTGACGCAACGTCATCCTTTACGCTCTTGGGCAGAAGGATTGCCGAAGAGGAGGAAAAGGGAATCGATGGCGAAAAAAGTAATGGTGATCATCGGAACCCGGCCGGAAGCGACAAAAATGTGCCCCGTGATCCGCGAGTTGAAACAACATCCGGAATGGTTCGACACAAGCGTTGTGGTGACAGGGCAACACCGAGAGCAGTTGCATCAAGCGCTTTCCCATTTTCAAGTTCATCCGGATGTCGACTTGAACCTGATGAAAGCGAGCCAAACCCTGGCCTATATTACATATGCCGCGATCGCCGGATTGGATCGGATCGTTTCCGATGAACGGCCTGATTTCATTTTGGTGCATGGCGATACGCAGACCGCCGTGTGCGGAGGGCTGGTTGCTTTTTTTCACAAAATACCGGTCGGACACGTGGAGGCGGGATTGCGTTCGTACAACAAATTTTCGCCATGGCCGGAAGAGATCAATCGAAAAATCGTGGATGTCGTTTCGGACTTCTTGTTCGCACCCACGCCCGTTTGCAAAGAGAATCTTGTCCGAGAGGGCTTTAACGAAAATGATATCTACATCACGGGACAAACCGCCGTGGACGCGGCCGCGATGACCATCCGGACGGATTACATCTTCAAGGATGAGCGACTGAATCCGATCGTGAATCAGAAGAAAAAAATTGTTGCGGTGACGGCGCACCGGAAAGAAAATTGCGGACCGCCCATGGAGCGCATGTTTCGCGCGATACGCCGCATTGCCGATGAACATCCGGACGTATCCGTCGTTTATCCGGTGCACCGGAGCCCGGCCGTCCGCGCGGCGGCGCACGAAATGCTCGGAAGGCACGAACGGATCCATCTGCTTGACCCGATCGATTACGCGGATATGATTCATCTGATGCGGCGGTCATACCTGGTGTTGAGCGATTCCGGGGGTCTGCAGGAAGAAGCGGCTGTCTTGCGCAAACCGCTGGTGCTCATGCGCGATACGACCGAACGGCCGGAAGCCGTTGCCGCGAATGCGGTTTTCCTTGCCGGAACGGATGAATCCGTCATTCACGGCATTACGGCGAGGCTCCTTGCGGACGAGGAGTTCTACAGCGCGATGTCCAACGCGAAGAATCCGTTCGGGGACGGACATGCTTCCAAACGGATTGTGCAAATCATGGCGCATTTTTTCGGGTTTGAAGCCGAGCTTCCCCGACCTTTCCAACCCGGAATGTGAGACGGTTGGGTGGAGCAAGATGTCAACGGAGGGCAGAACGGATGCGGGATCGACAGGAAGACTGGATGACCGCGGGGCAGTTTGCGAACAAAGCGGGCGTGACGGTTCGCACGGTGCGGTTCTATGACAAGATCGGGCTTCTGAAACCAACCCACCGGACGAGCTCGGGGCACCGCTACTATACGAATCGCGATTTGGCCAGACTGCAGCGCATCTTGACGCTGAAGTACATCGGCTTTACGATCGACGAAATTCAACGCATGATTCGCCAAGACGGATACGAGACGGATCTGAAGGAATCCTTGAGGGTACAGAGCACGATTATCGGCCAGAAAATGGAACATCTTCGCCTCGTCCAGAAAACGGTGAAGGAGACACTGACCTTGCTGGAAAGTCTGGATCAAGGAGAAGAGAAAGGCCAGAGTGCTCTGACAGACGACAGGGAGGACAGTCCGGCATGGGAGCTGTTCGCATCGATCATCCGTCTGGTGAATCTGGAATATGAGAGTGCATACAACCTGCAAACCCGGATTCATCTGCATGATGCATTCAGTGTCAACCCTTACAAGTGGCATCACTGGCTGTTCGACCGCCTGGTCATACCGGAACCATGCAGAATCCTTGAATTGGGGTGCGGGGATGGCACGCTGTGGAAGCGAAATGCGGACAGGATACCGGCGAACTGGCGCGTAACGTTGACGGATCTCTCCGAGGGCATGTTGAACGATGCCAGAGAGCAGTTGAAACATCGTGTGCCGATGGATCGGTTTCGCTTCGCGCCGGCCGATGCCCGTTCAATTCCTTTTCCGGATGCGAGCTTTGACGCGGTCATGGCCAATCACATGCTCTATCATGTCAGCGAGCGGCATCAGGCGCTGAGAGAAATCCGGCGTGTCCTGAGGCCCGGCGGGGTGCTGTATGCTTCAACCATGGGGATCCATCATATGAAAGAAGTAAAAGATTTCTTGAGCGCCATCAATCATCATTATGATATGGGCCGGCAAGATTTTGCCTGCGAATTCGGTTTGGAGAACGGAGAAGAACAGTTGCTTGCCGCAGGTTTTACCGATATTCGGATTGATCGTTATCCGGATGCTTTGAAAGTGACAGACCCCGGGCCGCTCATTTCATATATTCGAACAACGCCCGGGGGAAGGGAAAATTTGACCAACGCGCGTCTGTCCAAATTGGAAAGCTTGTTGAATGACATCATCAAGCTCGAAGGCGCGGTTCATATTACGAAAGATGTCGGATTGTTCGTGGCCTATCGCAGATAATGTTTCATTCGGGATTCATGAACAAGGGACAGGTGAATGAGCATGCAAACCTATTTCATTACGAGCGCCGTGCTTGTAATCCGTAGCGGGATGTTCGCTGGTCGCCGAGCATGACGGCATCGTGATCGGATGGTGCAAATTGACGCGGACATCGGATCGCTGCGTTTATGCCGGGGTCGGGAAGTGAGCATTTATATCGATCCGGATCACAGGGGAAAAGGTGTCGGCCATGCGTTGCTGCGCGCGCTGATCGAGGCTTCGGAACAACGGGGATTATGGACGCTTGTGTCGGGAATTTTTCCCGAAAACGAGGCCAGCATTCGTCTTCATGTCAAACACGGATTTCGCTTCCTGGGCACCCGCGAGCGCATCGGCAAAATGAAGGACGTGTGGCGGGATGTGCTTCTGCTTGAACGGCGAAGCGAGACGGTCGGGATTGACTGAATGATGCTTGCCATCCATCGGCCGGAATTTTATGGGCCATAAAAAGCTTGCAATTCTCAAATAATTGTTGTATAACCAGATTACGGGGTGAGGCGCCGTGGAAAATGTGCGTGAACTGTTTCAAATCATGGCTCGCCGTTTCGGCTTTCTGGACAGGAACTGCTGTTCTGCCGGCGGCTGCGATATCTCCCTGATCCAAAGCCATATCCTGTACGAAATTGATCGTCGGCACAAACCGTCCATGCAGGAAGTGGCGGAAGCGCTCGGGACCGATATTACGACGTTCAGCCGGCAAATCCAGACGTTGGTCAAGATGAACCTGGTGAAAAAGTCGCCTGATCCGAACGACCGAAGGGTACATCTGCTTTCTCTGACGACCGGAGGCAAATATGTTGCGGCGGCGATTGACCGGCAAATGAATGATTATTTGAACGAAGTTTTTTCGCATATGAACGATTTTGAAAGAGACACGGTCATTCGCTCGATCAAGTTGCTGAACGAAGCGTTGGCGAAATCCGGCAAATGCTGCTCGACGGCTTCTTGCGGGTAATCTTTTTTTTCATAATACTTGCATATTGCAAATAATCATTCGGGGAGGAAACCGGCTGAGAGGAGGTGGGGCCGGACGCGAAATCCGTTGTTCGAAAGCTGCGACGTTACGTCCATTCGTGAAAAATCACCGTAAAGGAGGTTAAACCCGATGTACGAGAATTGGTTCGTTGCGGAATACCTTATCAACCAGGGGCAACGAGAGATAGAGCGCATGGCACGGGAAGCCTGGAAATGGGAAAATGCCGGAAAGTCATCGAACCGGCTCCTATGGAAACGGCAAACTGCCGGGAATTCATCGAGCCGGCCCCTTTGGAAACCGCAACTCATGCGTGCAACCACAGCTTGCTGTACCCCCAACTGTTGCTGAACCAATAAAGAATTGAAGGAGAGATGATCCATGAATCAAGTAGCGAACGATCAAATTCGCCAAAATGTACGCAGCCGGTATAGAGAAATCGCCGTGCAAGGAGCGGGGTCAGGTTCGTGCTGTTCGCCGGCTTCAAGCTGTTGCGGATCGGTCAATGACGTTTCTTTGCAGTTGGGCTATTCATCCGAAGAATTGAGCGCTGTTCCGGACGGTGCGAATCTTGGCCTCGGCTGCGGCAATCCGCAGGCCATTGCGGAACTGAAACCGGGTGAGGTGGTGTTGGACCTCGGCAGCGGCGGCGGTTTCGATTGTTTCCTTGCGGCCCGGCAAGTCGGGGAAACCGGCTATGTGATCGGGGTCGACATGACGCCGGAAATGGTGAGCCGCGCCCGCGACAACGCCGCAAAAGGCGGATTCACGAACACGGATTTCCGGCTGGGCGAAATCGAGCATTTGCCGGTGCCGGACCAATCGGTGGATGTGATCATTTCCAACTGCGTCATCAATCTGTCGCCGGACAAACAGCAAGTGTTCAATGAAGCGTTCCGCGTCCTGCGCCCCGGCGGGCGTCTGGCCGTCTCGGATGTTGTCGCGACGGCGGAGCTTCCCGCGGAGATCAAGAACGATTTGGATGTTTACTATTCGGGGTGCATATCGGGGGCCTCGTCGGTCGAGGAACTGAAAACGATGCTTGCGCAAAGCGGATTTGCAGACATTGTGATCGAACCGAAGGAGGAATCCCGGACGTTCATCAAGGAGTGGGTTCCCGGGACGAAGATGGAGGACTATATCGCCTCCGCCGTAATCAAAGCCGTCAAACCGCAATGAAGTGCGCTGGCCGGTAATCAAACTGCGGCTGACCAATTAACTGTCAAGGACCTAAAGTAGTGCCTCCGTCGAAGGTTGACGGAGGCATTCTTTGCGAAACATCTTGATTTTGACCATCGTTCTTTTTACATTGAAAGTTAGAAACCATGACGCCGCAATGTTCGAAAAAGATCCGCAGGAGGGGATGGCCATGCTCAACATTCGGGAAGCTCATGAATCGGATTGGCCAAGGATCAAGGCGATCTACGAGGACGGCATTGCAACCGGGAACTCGACGTTCGCTACCAGCGCGCCTGAATCGTACGACGTATGGCAGTCGAAATCCGTTGCCGGATGTTCGCTGGTCGCCGAGCAAGACGGCATCGTGATCGGATGGTGCAAATTGACGCTGGCCTCGGACCGGAGCTGTTATGCCGGAGTCGGGGAAGTGAGCATCTATATCGGTTCCCGTCACAGGGGAAAAGGCGTCGGCGACGCGTTGTTGCGCGCGCTGATCGGGGCTTCGGAGCAACGGGGAATCTGGACGCTCTTAGCGGGCATTTTTCCCGAGAACGAGGCCAGCATTCGTCTTCATGTCAAACACGGATTTCGCTTCCTGGGCACCTTCGAGCGCGTCGGCAAAATGAACGACGTGTGGCGGGATGTACTGCTGTATGAACGGCGGAGTGATGCCGTCGGGATCGACTGAATGATCCTTCGACACATGATTCCAGTCGGCGAACCGCCAACCGAATTGGGAAAAGTCTATTTTTTCTCTCGAAGAAATGAATTCCGGTTCTCCGCTGTAATCAAAGCCATCAAACCGAAGTGAAGTGCACTGACCCGTGAAGACGCGAAACGTGTATCCTTGCCGGATTCTCATCGGACTCTTCGATCGGCTTCCGCTTCGCGTCCCCGCATCCTTCGCGGCCTGCGGGTCAGTGCATGGTTCGGATGGTTATCTCTACGCCGACCCCGCTGCTTGCGCCTCTGCGTGTCGGAGTTTTCTCCGGACGAGCCGGGTTGCCGCAAGCAGCAGCGCGAAGGAGACGCCGAGAACGATCATGGCCGCGCTCGACCATAACGCCGGCACCAGGTGCGTGCCGAAATCATCGGGCGTTCGGATGGCCGCTCCCGACTGGAAGATCAGCCCGCTGATCGCGATGCCGAATACGCCGCCAAGTTCGCGGGTTGCGTTGCTGACGCCGCTTGCTTCCCCGGAAGATTGTTCCGGTACCGAAGTCATGATGCCGTGAGCCAGCGGAGTGAAGCTGAGTCCCATGCCCGCTCCCGCAAGCATCATGAGCGGCGCTTGCCACAGGAACGGCACATTCACGCCGGCCGTTGAGATCAAGACGGCAAATCCGGCCAGCGCCAATGCCTGGGCTGTCATGCCGACGGTGAGCACCGTCCGGCTGCCGAACCGCCCCGAGGCGAATCCGGCGAGCGGAGCGCAGATCATCGTGCATCCGGTCCAGACCATCGTCCGGACGCCGGCTTCCAGCGCCGAAAACCCTTGCGCTTGCTGCAAGAACAAGGTGAGCAGGAAGATCGCGCCGAAGATGCCCGCGTTCATCCAAAATCCGGTGAAGATATAGGCGGTGTAGCGCCTGCTTCGGAACAGGTCGAAGCGGATATAGGGGATTTCTCTGTTCCGTTCCCACACGTAGAACAAGATCAGCAAGACCGCTCCGATGACGAGCGAACCGATCACTTCCGGTGAAGTCCAACCTTCGGTGTTGCCTTGCTCAAGTCCGTATACGATGCCGAACATTCCCGCGGCAAGGAGCAGCACGCCCGGCAAGTCAATCGGCTTCCGCTCGCCCTTCGTCTCGGTGAGCCAGAAACTGCCGAACAGCAGCGTGAGGCAGCCGACCGGCACATTCACCCAGAAAATCATCTGCCATGGCGCGCCTTCCACAATCAACCCGCCGATCAGCGGTCCGATGGACAGCCCGAGTCCGGAAATGCCGGACCAGATGCCGAAGGCGGCCGCCCGCATGTTTTCCGGAAAGCCGGCGTTCACCAGCGTCAGGCTGAGCGGCACGATGGCCGCCCCGCCGATGCCTTGCAGCGCCCGGGACAAGATGAGCTGCAGCGAATTGTCGCTCAAGCCGCACAGCACAGAACCGACGGTGAACAGCACGACGCCGCCGAGGAACATTTTTTTGCGGCCGAAGCGCTCTCCCATGATGCTGAACGGAATCAAGAGCACGGAGAAAGCGAGCGTGTACGCGTTCATGAACCATTGCAGATCGGTCATCCCGGCATTGAATGATCGTTGAATCGACGGCAACGCGACGCCGAGCACCAGATTGTCGAGCATGGCCATGAACAGAGCGCAGCATGTGACAACGAGCAAACGAATTCTTGCGGGGGTAAACATGGGACATCGTCTCCTCTTTAAAATATTATTTATTGATAAATAAATTTTCGGTCCAAGAAAAGACAAAGCGCAAAAATACGTCGGCTTTGCCTGGGGTTTTGCGGGTTTTGTGAACGAGCAGTGGAATCGGTCAACACCAGGGCAGCAATTTGGTCAAGCCGACCGATTCGGAAAGCGAGATGACGAGTCCCGTACCGATGAACTCGCTCGCCTCGTTTCCGGGATTCGAAAAACCGGCTTGCTCGAAACGCGCTTTCAGACGGTCATAGATAACATCAAAAAATTGCCGGGTGCATTCCCGGACCGCCGGTTCCGGTATGGTATACGACATCATCACCAGCAAAATCGCGTTGCGGTTTTCTTCGAGCAGCTTCACAAAAGCCATCCCCAACGCTTCTTTCAGTGTTTCCGGCGGCGCTTCAACCGTTTCAAACGCATGGTAGATCTCCTTCGCTGCTTGGTCCAGCACGGCCAAATACAGTTCTTCCTTGGATTTGAAAAAGTGGAACACATACGGCTGCGTCACGCCAACCGCCCGCGCCACATCCGCCGTGGTCGTCTTGTAGTAGCCGCGTTCGGCGAACAGGGCGGCGGCGGCCTCCAGAATATGCTGTTTTCGGCTCTGCTGATCTTCCCGGGGTGACATATTGTGCACTCCTGTTTATTTATTAACTGATAAATAAACTATATGACACAGCATTCCTTTTGTCAAACCGATGAGATGCAGGATATGCTGCAGCATCCGTCCAATTTTACAAAAGAAGGATACGAGCTGGCAAATCAATTGTTCTGCAATGCTTTCGACCACAATCGGGATACGCTTTACATCTTGGAGAAGAACAGGGAAGCAATGGCGGACAGAACGTTCAAAATCGTAAATCCCGGCCCTGTTCCGGAAAGAGTCCGAGTGTCAACGAAAGGGGACATTTTCGTGACTCATAAAGGCCGGGCGCGGAAAGGGACATCCTTGATCCACACCCGGCTTTATTGGCGCGTCAGAAAAACCGGATGATCAGGAAACCGACAATCAGCGCGGCGAGGCAGCCGGCCGACCACAGCCAGTACCGCCCGGGGCTCGCATCTTTCCGGATGTGCGCCTGGATCGCTTGCACCGCGAATCCCCCCGTCCCCAGAATCAGCAAAATGGCAATCAGATAGATCAGCATGGTCACTCCTCCTTATATTTTTCCCGGTTATTCCGGGTGATTGTTCGTCGCGCGGCCGATCTCAAACGGCGTGGTGACTCCTTCGTAGGCCAGATGCATCGACATCCCCACGGCGGCATGCTCCAGGTTATGGCAATGGTCCATCCAGAGGCCCGGATTGTTCGCCTCGAAAGCCACTTCGTAGATTTCGCCGGGCTCGACGTCCAGCGTGTCGGTCCACCACGGGCTGCCCGTCACCGGCTTGCCGTTGCGGCTCAAGACGAGCATGTGATGGCCATGCAGGTGCATCGGATGGTCGATGGACGTCCGGTTGATGAACGTCATTTTGATGCGTTCGCCCTGGCGAACCATTTGCGTAGGGACATTCGGAAACACTTCGCCGTTCATGGCGAGCAGGAGGCCGAAACGCCCGTTGTAGAACCCGATGCTGTTATGCATATCGATCACGAATTCGCGGTCGAAGCGGCTGTTCCGATCAAACGGCACGGGCCGCGGGCTGCCGTACGAAGATGGATCGAAGAACGGGCCGCCGGCGGGCAGCTCCGCGGGCGCTTCCGCCCGGCCGTCTTCGCTGAGCACGAGGCCCAACCGCTGCTTCGCGCTGGTTCCCACCCTGAGCACCACCGGGTGGTCCGGCATGGTGAAAACGAGATCGTAACGGCCGCCGCCGCCCAGTTTCAGGCGCGTATCCGGGTTCAAATCCGTCGGCTGATGGACGTCGTTGCCGTCAATCGCAACCACCCGGAACGCCGCGCCGGACAGGCGGAAATGCTGAAGGCTGTTGTCCGCGTTGATCAGGCGCAGCCGGACCTTCTCGCCGGGAGCCGCCTTCCGCCGGGCGAATCCGTCGGATCGGCCGACCGCGGGGACGCTTCCTTCAGCCGTCGCCCATTCATGGTAGACAACCGATATATCGAGGTCTTCTTCCGCCGGGGGCGACTGCGGATCGATGATGAGCGGACCGAACAAGCCTTTGGCGACTTGCACGGACGATTGCTGGTGCGAATGATACCAGTACGTTCCCGTCTGGTCGGCCCGGAAGCGATACGTGTGCGTCTCTCCCGGCATGACGGCATCCTGTGTCATGCCCGCGACGCCGTCTTCGGCATTCGGGACGTTGAGGCCGTGCCAGTGAATCGTGACCCCTTTCTCGATGTTCTCGTTAATCAGCACCACTTCGACCAGCTCGCCTTGCCGGATGCGGAGCTCCGGTCCGGGAATCTGTCCGTTGAACGTCCAGGCTTCCACTTCGGCGCCCGAATCGAGGCGGACAGTCGCTTTTCGCGCGGTGAGCACAAAGCGTCGATCCGGCTCGCCGTCCCGCGGGCCGGTCAGATGCGTGACGCTCACGACTCCCGCGGCATCTCCGGCAGCACCGGCGTGATGCATGCCGTGATGCACGTGATGATCGGCCGCCGCATGGGCAAATTCGACGCCTCCGCCGAAGTCGGTGGCGTGGCCCGTCATGTTCATCCGGTCGGGAATCAGGCTGGCTTTCCATTCGTGCCATAAGAAGATTGCGGCCGTACCGGCCAGCACCAGCGTAACGGCGGCCCCTCTCAGCAGGCGCCGGGACAGACGGGGACGCAGCAACGACTCATCATAACGCGCCCGGCACGTCCACCACAGCCAGATGCCGCTTGCGGCGAGCAACAGGCAAACGGCGGCGCCGCCTTTCCAGAACGGCGCATGCGGCGATGCCAGCGAAAGCCAGAAACCGGGCACACCGCACACGGCAGCGAATTGAACGGGGAAAACGAGGCCCGGGTCAGCCGCGGTCCGCCGGTCTTTCGGCGTCAATGGAGCGTCGGCATGCGCGGACATCCGGTTTGCCAGGGCGGAAAGCCTCGGTACGGAGAACACCCGGACGGCGATGGCCGGCAGCAAGATCAGCGGAAGGAGGAACAAGATTTTGTCCCGTATCAAGAGCCAGCCATATTCGATCCATAACGTTGCGAAAACGGCGATTCGAAGGAGCGCGATCACACCCGCATAGGCAAGCGACCGGCGCAAGCGGCGGACCTGGCGAAACAGATGCCGCCTGTCCTTGCCGAAAGCCAGGCCTCCGGCCCGTTTGCCCGCCATCAGCAAATAAACCATGAGCAACACGGACAACAGATAGGTGTCCGTTTCATTCAGAATGGCGAACATTCGCACACACTCCCGAACCGTCAATTGCGGGCGGAAGAAATTTCCGCGTCAGTTGCATCTTAACCCCAAGAGCGTTTCCTTGAATTCTGACCAAGGTCCAAAACCTTGCCCGGCTCGGGGCTAAAATGAAACGGCCGGAAGTCGGGAACTTGAATCTGGTGCATTGGAACGGCATCAATTTTTGGTCACGGGGTTCATCAGAGGCGATCGGTGCGTGCGTTCTGATCTCCGAGGAAGGAACGCGATCGGCGAGGACCATGCCGTTTATATTGGCATTCCGGCATCCTCCGTGGAGGAAAAGGCGGCGGTGCTTGAAAAAGCGGGGTTGCAGCGCGCCATCACACAAGAATCGAAAGCGTTGTTGGACGAATGGTTTCGCAGGTAGAGAACTTGCATTACCAGCACGACCACGAAGATGATGCTGCCGCCGGGGTTGGCGACCATGCAGATGAGCGGTCAGGGCCTCACTGCTTCCACGTAAGCCTCGATCAGTCTCGCGGTATTCATGACTTCCTTGTAATCGTAATGGATAAAATAGTCGTCGATCACGACGGCGGCTTGGCCGGATGCGGTATCGGCGCCGTCTGGGATGCCGAACATCGTCTTCGCATCCTCGAAATTCGTAAATGCAAACCACAGATCCCGATTGTCATGCGACATGATCGGGAGGCGATTCCATGCATCCTTGTCCACGTAAAAACTCAGCACTTCGCCGCTCATCGGATCCGACTGCCGGTACAGGTATGTGCCCTCCACCAACGCGGAGCCTCGGAACTGCACCGTGCCAAGGAACTCGCCATCGACCTCCGTCAAATCGACCCTGGTGACTTCCATTCCCGCGATCCGGGCTCCCGGCTTCACGTATCGGGCGTCAAAAATGTGGGAATCTGTCTCCCGATTGTTGATGGCGAACGGAAACAAAGCGGCTCTGACGGGTTCGAAAGCCAAGGCGGCGGTTGTCAACAGCAACAACAATAACGCGGTCAGCATAATGTGCTTCTTGTTCATGGCGACGGCTCCTTCCTTGATCCGATAAATGTATTGGGAGGTTCACATGAATGGTCTGAATCCAAGAAACATCATTTCGCAGTCGCGGCGAATTTCCTCTTTACAAGCAAATTTTCCCGACGGAATCAGCAACCCGGATCGTGCGCCGAGCGTCATATTTTTGAGAAACAGAAGTTGGGGGTGTCCCATGATCGAAGGTGTCAGTCATATCACGTTCGTGGTCAGGGATCTGGATAAGACAACGGCACTATTCAAGGAATTGTTCGCGGCCGAAGAAGTCTATGACAGCGGGGACAAAACGCACTCGATCTCGAGGGAGCGATTTTTCATCATCGGCGGTCAGTGGATCGCCGTCATGGAAAACAGCGAAATCGTCAATCGGACCTACCATCATATCGCGTTCAAAATCAGAGAAGAGGACATCGACAAGTACCTCGACAACATCTTGGCATTGGGTCTGGAGATGAAGCCTCCCCGGCCAAGAATCGAGGGGGAGGGGTACTCCATTTACTTCTATGATTACGACAACAATCTGTTTGAATTGCACACCGGCACATTGGAGGAGAGGCTGTCCGCTTACAGGGAAGCGGACGGCGTCTAGAGCCACCCCTTGTCCATCGCCTTCTTCACCGCCTGGTGCCTGG
>Ga0310823_100605_pt1 | contig 20647 bp, 18 predicted proteins | sample P4_ome_3_FD_201316 | JGI IMG/M metagenome (GOLD analysis project Ga0310823, IMG submission 201316) | Sorghum-adapted microbial communities from Joint BioEnergy Institute, Emeryville, California, United States - P4_Day56_Rep3 | ecosystem: Engineered > Bioreactor > SSF (Solid state fermentation) >...
GACTGGTCGGATCCTCGGCTGGGGACAAATCCTCCTACAGTTGTCCATTCACTTCGGGGAGCGTGTCACCCCCTACATGCATTAAATCTTTTAAATGAGTTTACACAAAATACTTGACAGACCCGTCTAAAACTTTCATCTGTACTCCTATATGCATGTACGGAATCTTCAAATATCACTTCAACTTTCTTATTTTCGTCATAAGCGTCAGACAATAAAATTCTAAAGCCCTCAATACTATCTGACAATGACTCTACATAGTATTTTGATGACAAACCAAATACCGGTTCCCAGTGCTCCCAGTTTTCTTGCACTATTCCACACCTACCTTAGTAACGAATTTTAATTGATTTTTTACCGTCATAAATTCTAATGTCGGCCTACCGTCAGAGCTTTTGTTTCTTACATTCACAGTTCGTCCATCTGGTAATTTCCCTACCTTACCACCCGGTATATCTTTTACATCGGTCACTCCCATACTGTTAAAATCGTCAAGAGCCTGATCGAAACCACCCGTCTTTTCATACTGAGTAGCTTTACCTTTAGTAGCCCTGCCAGGATTAGCTCCTTCCAAAATTTCATCCACAGACTTTATCGAAGCTTTTCCCGTCCCCTTATTACTTCCCTTCGTTCCCCCTACTCCCCTATTTACACTTTCCCGCGTCCCTTTACTATTCCCCTTTATCCTCCCTACCGATACGTTTGGTTGTAACGGATTAACTGGGGTTAAAGACATTAAATCAGGATCAGATAAAGGAGCGTATAGATGGTATTGTCTCACAACACTTCGCTCAAACCTGACATGGAACAAAAGTGTCGACAAATAAAAACTTCATCCACAAATCTTACTGTAAATGTAAAAATGAGAAGACGCTCACCTTGCCGAAACAAACAAAAGCTCCTATGCTCAAAGTAACGACCAAACCGCGAAGTCTGCCTTTGTCTACACTCATCTTAGAGGTGTTGCCTGTGGCGGATATTCGCCGCTTAGTCGACTCAAAAATACGAGAATACCGTAAAGCAAAAGGGCTTTCTCAAGATCAGCTTGCCGAACGGTGCGGGTTCCATTATTCCTATATTGGCGGTGTCGAACGCGGCGAACGCAATATCTCGCTGGAGAACTTGGCCAAGATCGCCAGTGCGCTTGAACTTGAACCAAAAACGTTCTTTGAATTTGATATTCCTATTCAGCAGCCCCCATCGGACAAAAAGGATGCGGCTCTTCAAGAAGTCATATCCATTCTGAAAGGAAAGGATATTCGGTATATTCAAATGACGAAAAAGCTGCTTGTGGAGATATTCAAAACATTTCCTCGCCAATGAGGCCGGTTCCCCGGCCTTTTTATTTTAGGGCTTGCTGAACGAAAGAAAAATCCAGTAGCAGCAAGGGTTTAGCGCCTCTTTTGTCGAATTCAAGTGCAAGGAAAACGGGTTTATCCCGTGAAAAACCGTGCACGTGGAGGCGTCCAGATTGTATCAGCGAACCGAGAGCCAAATGATCTTGCCAGGCGACTTCTTCCTTCCGTTCGGCGGGAAGCTTGCGGAAGATAACCGCTGGGTATTGCTGGCCCAGATGATTCCGTGGTGGAAGCTCGAAGAGAAGTATGCGAAGAACTTTAAGAAGAGCCTCAAGGGTCAAAAGGCCGTATCGATCCGTGTCGCGCTCGGCGCCCTCATTATTCAGGAGCGGCTCGGCACCGACGATCGGGAGACGCTTCGTCAGATTCTGGAGAACCCGTATCTGCAGTACTTCCTCGGTCTGCCGGAATACCAGTACCGCCGTCCGTTTCACCATTCTCTCATGACACACTTCCGCAAGCGGCTGGGCGGCGAGATCCTTGATGAAGTGAATGAGTGGATCGCCCTTGAAGAAGCGCGCAAGTCCAGCGAATCGGATGATTCATCGGACGACAATGAACCTGGCAGCGGAACTGCCGCAGCGTCCGACGAGCCGTCAGAACCGCAGCCGCGGCAGATGGAACTGACGAACGAGGGCGAACTGCTGCTGGATGCGACCTGCGCGCCGGCGGACATCGCCTACCCGACGGATCTGTCTCTTCTGAATCAGGCCAGAGAAAAGCTGGAGCAAATCATCGACATCCTGCATGAACCGGAACGCGGAAAGACTCGCAAGCCAAGAACATACCGGGAGCGTGCCCGCAAAGCCTATCTGGCGGTTGCCAAGCAAAGGCGCGTGAAGCCGCGCACGATGCGCAAAGCAATCGGCAAGCAACTCAGGTTCGTTTCCCGTGATCTGCGCATCATCGCCGAACTTGCTTCCACGGGCGGCCTGACGCGGCTGCCACGCCGCATGTACAAGGAACTTCTGGTCATTCAGGAATTGGTTCGCCAGCAGCAAGCGATGTACGACAAACGTACGCACAGCGTACCGGATCGGATCGTCAGTATCGCGCAGCCGCACGTGAGGCCGATCGTGCGCGGCAAAGCCCGCGCGAACGTCGAGTTCGGGGCGAAGCTGGCGATCAGCGTGGTGAACGGCTACGCATTCCGGGAGCAACTGTCCTGGGAGAGCTTCAACGAAGGTCAGACGCTGCAGGCCGCAGTGGAACGCTACCGCGCCAGGTTCGGCTATTATCCCAAAGCGGTGCTGGCCGATCAGATTTACCGCACGCGGGACAACTTGCGCTTCTGCAAGGAGAAGGGAATTCGACTGAGCGGACCGCAATTGGGGCGTCCGTCATCCGCCGATCAGCAGGAGCAGAAGAAAATCGCCAAAGCGGATGCAGCCGCGCGCAATGCGGTGGAAGGCAAGTTCGGTGAAGGCAAGCGCAGCTATGGGCTTGGCCGTATTCGAGCGCACCTTCAGACGACCAGCGAGACCGTAATCGGGCTACAACTGCTGGTGATGAACCTCGAAAAGAGACCCCGGGTTCTCTTTTTGCCCGTTTTGCAATGGCTATTGTCGAGGCTCGCAGTTCGTTTGCTCGTGTCACCGTAAAATGTGACCCGTTCAGCAAGCCCTACGATAGGGGCAGATCCAATCGACGGAAGGAGATTATTCGCCATGCATTACAGCGTTCAGATTGTATTGGTTGCGTGCCTCATCGCCTTCGGCGTGTATAGAAGGGTTAGACGGAGCGTCGGTTGGCAGAAGCTGCGGCCGCATCGGATGGTGACCCGTTCCTTCCTTCTGGGCGCCATCGGCGTCGTCTTCCTCGTCCTGGGGGGGCTGAATCCCGTCAGCATCGTCTCGGACGTCGTCGGCATTCTGCTCGGCTACGTCGGCGCGTCCCTGACCCGGTTCGAGCATCGCGGCGGCCAATGGCAATATTTGCCCAATCCGTGGCTCGGCAGCCTTGTCATCGTTCTGTTCATTTGCAGATTGGCATACCGGCTGTACGAAATGTTCACGGCCGGACAGAACGGGCTTCAGACCTACGGGGCGAACCCGTGGGCGGGAGCGGGGAGCAGCTCGTGGGCGTCCGGCTTCACGATGATCATGTTCGCTTATTATATTGCCTACGCCGTGCTTCTGTTACGCAGCAGCGGCCGTGTTTCCCCTTCCCGCAACGGGTAAGCCGCAAGCGCAAAAAAATTCCCCTCTCCGCAAAAGAGAGGGGATGCCGCTTCAATGTCCGGCAGTCGCGGACAGACCCGTTCGTTCCACCAGCTTCCGGCTGTCCTCGTTGAGGCCGACGATTCGCACCCGCTTGCCGGCCTGTTCGTACTTCGCCTTCACCTTGCCGATCGCCGTGACGGCCGAAAGGAAAAACGGCGGGCGGCAGCCATTGGGGAAATCAATAAAATATGATACCTTTCCCACGATTTTTGCGGATGCCGCGGGCGCCGCGGGCGGGAAGGGAGAACGTTCGGCACGAAGAAGATCGACCGGCGAATGTCCAATGATTCACGGATCGGCGTGAAAGATATCTTCAACAGCCGCCCAACAGCCGCCATCGCACGCGCCAACGATCTTCGCCTGGCCCGTGCCGGGCGTACACGCACAGAGACCCCGCGCAGCGGCAGAGCCTCTTGCCGCCGGTCAATTCGGGGTGTTCATGAACTCCTCCAGATCCCGGTCGGCCTTCGATTGGTTGCATTCATTGCAGGCGCAGACGCAGTTGACCGGCGTGGTGTGGCCGCCCTTGGCCCGGGGGAGCAGATGGTCGATCGTGTCCCCGTACCGGCCGCAGAAGTGGCACGTATATCGATCCCGCGTCAAAATCAGCTTGCGAAACTCCTTGTTGCTGTATAGCCGGCGAATCGTATGCCGGTTCACGACCACCGCGGCGTGCTCGCGCACCAGCGTGGCCGCCAGTTCGAGATCGATTTCCTGGTACCAGCGGCGGCCGTTGTCGGTTTTGCCGCGCATGCGGATGAAGCCCTGCCGCGTCGGCCGCAGACTGGATGCGTCCTGCGGGCCGATCTTGTGCGGCCGGATCGGCGCCGGCTCCGCGGCGGCCGCCTGCGCCGGCAGCTTCGGCGCCTGGCCGCTCCGCCGCTTGCGGCGGCGGCGCTTCTTGGCGGCCGGCTTCCTCGCCGGGCGGCTCCGGGGCGGGGGCCGCCGGAGCGGGCGCCGGCGGCGGAACGGCAGCCGCCCGCGCCGCCTGTGCGGGCGTTGCCGGGGCGGCCCCAGCCGCCCGCGCCGCCAGCCGCCGCCGGCAATCGCGGCACGTGCCCCGGCGCTTGCAGCGTCCCGCCCTGAGGCCGCTCCGGCGCCGGAATTCCGACAGCGGCTTCATCTCACCGCACTGCACGCACCTTTTCGCTTCCGCTTGCGGCTGATCTTCCGTTTCCCGTTCCGGCGGGAAAGTATGCGTCGTCGTCATCTTCGAATAGGGACGGGCAGCCCGTTCCTTCAGTCCCTCCGTTCGCGCAAGTCTCTGACCCGAGTATACCACAACCGGAGCCTCGGGCGGTGACCGGCCTTCTGTGGAATGGGAAAATGGAGGATCGGATTCCCGCCGGGAGGAGGTCCGGGCAGACCGGACGAACCAAGAAGGCGATTGCGGCATCGCGGACCGGCGGACGGTTCCGGGGAACGGCCGCCTTACCGCTCAAGGGATCGGGCCGGCCGCCAGGCCGGCGAAGCGAACGCGAACAGGGGCTTGCGCGTCTCGCGCAGCCCCGCTGCCCCGACTCTGTTCAGCCGCCCGGATAGTTCCGGCCCGGCTCGCCTTACGCCTCGCCCTACGCTTCGCTCCCGGCGGCCCGCAGACCCGACCGCTCCGCCCAAGCGGCGGAGCCGTTCAATCGCCGACGTCCGCCCCCATCGCCTCCGCGATCGTCCGGAAATCGTCGCGGCCGATTTCGAAGTGGCCGGTGCGGAACGGGTAGCCCCATCGGCGTTTGCCGCGGGTCAGCTGAAGCCGGTCGAGCAAGTCCGCAATCCGGGCCGTCCGGCACGGAACGTACTCGATGTTCCGGCGGAACGGCACGAACGACGCAGACATCGCGTGCTCGTACACCGTATCGTCCGCCACCCGGCCGATGGCGGTAAACGCCTGCAGCAGCTCCCCGCCTCCCATCTCGGTGCGGGGCGAGTAATACACGAGCCAGTCGCCCCGCTTCATTCGGCGGAGCGGCGCGGCTTTGCCGTGGCACACCTGGGCGAAGCCGCCTTCCACCCCCCGCCGCACGTGCGCCTCCGAGACGACGCCGATCCAGTAGCGCGGCGGCCCGCCCTCCCGGGCGGACGAGCCGCCTCCGCTGTCGCGCGGCGCGGCGTCCCCGCCGCTTCCGGCGCGGAGGCCGCCGCGGCGATGGCCGCCCGCCCTCCCGCTCTCAACCGTGAACATGGGCATCCCTCCAGGCGTCTTCGAGCCGTTTCTTCTGCAGCAGGTGGTGACGGACGTGCATCTCGGCCAGCTGAAACCATTCGAGCGCGTTCAGCCCGCCCAAGCGGGGATGATCCACCGTACGGCGGCGAACGCCGGACGGCGGGGCGGATTCGGCGGCCGGCGCGAACGCCGCCGCCAGTTCCGGTTCGATCTCCCGCATCCGGCGCACCGCCTCGTTCAATTCCCGAACGATCTGCTCTTTGCTCTCCGGCTGCGGCGGCGTGTACTGCGGCGAAGGCGGAACCCGGACGCGCTCCGGCGGCAGGCTGCCCGCCGCAAAGACCGCCGCGCCCGCCTCCGTCTTCTCCCGTTCGGCGACCGCCGGATGTCCGTCCGGCGACAGGCAGAGCCGGGCGTTCCGCAACTGCATGTTTTGCGTAGCCAGAGACAAGTGCATGTACATCTGGCCGAGCGACCATTCGTCTTCCGCCGGCTTCCAGAGCAACTGCTTCATGTCGAAGCGGTCCAGCCCTTTCAGATAGATGTCCATCGTTTGTTCGAACTTGCGCAACGTTTCCTTCGTATCCATTGCCGGTTTCAGCTCCTTCTTCACTCAAGCTGGCTCCAGCATACCGGAACGCTGCTGACACCTGTCTGTCAGTAGTTTTTCCGCATCTTCCCGATTTCTTCGCGCAGCCGTTCCCGCATCGATTCCGGCTCCAGCACTTGCACGTTCGCGCCCCAGCCGAGCGTCCACCGGAGCAATTCCTCGATTCGCCGCACGCGGAACGTCGCCAGCCACCAGGAGCCGTCCTCTCCCGGCTCGAACGACTCCAGATAGAAGCTGCCCGTCTCCCGGACCTGGTCCGCGACGGCGGCGTCCACCCGCACGCGCACCGTCAGCTTGCGGTCGTCCGCGGGCCTGTGATCCGCCAGCCGAAACCCCGGCGGCCAGACGAACGTCTCCTCCAGCACGGTCAGCCCGCTCATGCGCGCGAGGCGGAAATGGCGAATGTCCTGCCGCCATAGGCAGAACGCGACCAACGTCCAGGCTCCGTTCACAAATACGAGCCCGTAAGGCTCGACCGTGCGCTCGCTGTGCCGGCTGCCGTCCGCTTCCGGCAGGCTCTTCGCGTACCGGAACCGCACCCGCCGCCGTTCCAGAATCGCCCGGCGGAGCGGACCGGCCGCCGCCTTCTCGCGCTCGCGCATGCCGACCGGTCCGTCGTTCAGCAGCCGGATCGCCGACCGCGCCCGGTCCGTCTCCTCCCGCACGGCGCCCGGCAAAATGGCTTCGATCTTCTCCTTGGCGCTGCGGGCTTTGGCGCCGTATTCGCCGTCGAAGCGATGCTCGACGAAGTCCGCCCCGAGAAGCAGCGCCGCCGCTTCCTCCACCGTGAAGCTCACCGGCGGCAGGAAGTAGCCTTCCATGAGCGAGTATCCGATCCCCGGCGCGCCCGCCACCGGGACGCCGGCCTCGCTGAGCGCCTGCATGTCGCGGTAAATCGTGCGGACGCTCGTCTCGAACCGGGCGGCCAAATCTTCGGCCCGCAGCACGCCTCGGCGCTGCAGCTCGACGACGATGGCCAGCATCCGATCGGTCTTGTTCATGCCGCCTGCATCCTTCCGCCCGGGCCGCCGGCGCAGGGGGCGCGCAGACCGGCGGCCGCGCCGGTCCGGGTCACCGCTCGAACCGCCCTTGCTTCTGATCTTCCAGCGCCATGGCCCGCACCAGGAAGTGCCGCTTCTTCCCCGTCGCCGTGTAAGGCAGCTCGTCCACGAACCGGTAAAAGCGCGGACGCTTATAGCTCGCCAGCATCGGATGCTCGCTGCAATATTTGTTGAGCTCCCGGGCCGTCAGCTCCGGCTCGGCCTTGACGACATAGGCGACGACCGATTCGCCCCGCAGCTCGTCCGGCACGCCGACGACGACCGACTCCTTGACCTTCGGGTGCTGGTTCAGAATGTCCTCGACCTGCACCGGGTGAATGTTCTCGCCGGACGAGACGATCATGTCGTTCTTGCGCCCCACGACCGTAACGAACTCGTTCTCGTCCCACGTTCCCATATCGCCGATGTACACCCAGCCTTTGTAAAACACCTTCTCGCTTTCCTGCTCGTTGTTGAGATAGGAATACGTCGTCTTGCCCGGCGCCTTGACGATGATCTCCCCGACCTCCCGGCCGTCCTTGGCCGCGTAATCGTCCGGCTCCGCCCGGCGGTCCGGATAAACCTTGACCACCGCCACCTCGTCGTCCGTGCAGGCGCGTCCGGCCGAGCCGGCCATCGCGGGCAGATCGTAAGGGCGCAGGAACGTGTTCCAGAACGCTTCCGACGTGCCGTACCCGTTGAAGATGTTCGGCGTCAGCGTCTCCTGGAACCTGATGCAGTCTTCCCGCGACAACGGCGCCCCCATCGTGACGATGCCCTTCAGTCCGGACAGGTCGGCGGGCTGCTTCTTCTGCGCGTCGTGCAGCATCTTCAGCATGGGCGGCGCTCCGATCAGGAACGTAAGGCCGTACTTCTCGACGTATTCGAGCGTCGTCTTCGGGTTGAAGTAGCGCATGACGACGATCTCGCCCCCGACGTACAGCGTCGGCGTCGGCCCGCCGGAATGCAGGCCGCCGCGATGGAACCAGGGGCTCATGTTCATCGTCCGGTCCATCGGCGTGAGGGGAAAATGCATGGCCACGTCGTGCGCCGACAGCACGTCGTTGATACTGTTCAGCGGCACGCCCTTCGGCCGGCCGGTCGTGCCGGACGTGTACAGGCGCGTCGTCTCGTCGTAAATGTGATGGGGACGCTCGATCGGCGGGTTCGCCTCCGAGCGGTTCCGAACGTATTCGGCAAACGGAATATGGCCTTCCGGCGCGGGAGCGTCGCCCTTCAGGTCGGCCATGACGATGCGGCGCGGCTTGTGCTTCGCCATCGCGAGCGCCCGCTCCGCCGTCTCCCGGATTTCCGCGTCGTAGATGTAGACCGCCGGCCGGCTGTCGTCGAGGATGAACGCCGTTTCCCCGGGCGACAGCCGGAAGTTGATCGGGCAGTTGATCGCCCCGATCTTCTGCGGCGCCAGGTAGCACAGCACGAACTCGGCGGAATTGAGAAGCTGGTAGACGACGACGTCGTTCTTGCCCACATCGTCCTGCATCAGCGCGTCCGCCAGCCGGTTCGCCTCGCGGTTCAGCTCGGCGTACGTCCACGTCCGATCGCGCAGCGGACAGGTCAGCGCCGGACGGTTCGCGAACCGGTGCACGTTGCGCAGAAACCCGTTCAAGTACGTGAATTCGTGCTCGAACGTGTCCTTGAACATGCGAATGTCGTACGTCCTCTTCCGCTCTTCCATGGTATCCTTCCTTCCGTATAAATATTTAAATGTAAAAAAAATCGCAGGCCAAGACGGTTCCTACGAATCTTCGTCGTATCTGCCCACGAGGAGAGAAGCGTTCTGTCCGCCGAAGCCGAAGGAGTTGGACATCGCCACGCGGATTTCCGCCTTGCGCGCCGCATTCGGCACGTAGTCCAAATCGCACTCGGGATCCGGCTCTTCGAAGTTGATCGTCGGCGGCACGACGCCCTCGCGAATGGCCTCCACGCAGGCGATCAGCTCCGTCACCCCGCCGGCGCCCATCAGATGGCCGGTCGCGCCCTTCGTGGAGCTGATCGGAATGCGCCGCGCGCGCTCGCCGAACACCGCCTTGAGCGCGCTCGTCTCGACCCGGTCGCCGAGCGGCGTCGACGTGCCGTGGGCGTTGACATAGTCCACGTCCTCGGGCCCGAGCCCCGCCTGCGCCAGCGCTTCGCGCATACATTGAATTTCGCCGCGGCCATCCGGGTCGGGCGAAGTGACGTGATAGCCGTCCGTGCAATTGGCGTGCCCGAGCAGTTCGGCCCGGATCGCGGCTCCCCGGGCGCGGGCCGCGGCCAGCGTCTCCAGCACGACCGCGCCCGCTCCTTCGCCCATGACGAACCCGTCGCGGCTCCGCTCGAACGGCCGGCTGGCCCGCTCCGGCTCGTCGTTGCGCGTCGACAGCGCGCGCGCCGAGGCGAGCCCGGCGTCCATCAGCGCGCACAGAATCGACTCCGCCCCCACGGCCACGACCGCATCGGCCTGGCCGGCGCGGAGCAGCATCGCCGCGAGGCCCACGGCGTCGGCGCCGGAGGAGCAAGCGGTGCTCACTGTGTAGCTCGGCCCCCTCAGGCCGTGGACAATGGCGATGTGGGCGGCGGCGACGTTGCCCAGCACCTTGGGCGCCAAATGCGGACTAACCCGGAAGCTGCCGCTCCGGGTGATCTGGTCTTGCGCGTCCGCCGCGCTGGAGATGCCGCCGAGCGCCGTGCCGAGCACGAGGCCGACGCGCTCCGGACGGGCCGCGAGCCGGCTGTCCGCCAGCGCTTCGGCCGACGCCGCCAGCGCGAACTGCATGAAGATGTCGGTCTGCGCCGCCAGCTTCCGGGGCATGTACCGCGCCGGATCGAAGCCCTTGACCTCGGCCGCGATCCGCACCGGCAGACGGCCGGCGTCGAAGCGGGTGATCGGGCCGACGCCGCTCCGACCCGCCAGCAGTTGCCGCCAATATTCGGCGACGCCGATGCCGACCGGCGTGACCGCGCCCATGCCGGTAATGACGATCCGCTCCTTAGCCATGGCCGTCGCCCTCGGCCGCGACGGCCCGATCCGCCTGCGCCGGGTCGCCCCATCGTTCGGTCATCTTCCGCCATAGCTCGGGGTAGCGTTTTTCAAAGTTGAAGGGAAGCCCCCGCTCGTCGACGAACGTATGGGAAGTCCGTCCTTCCGCGGCCCGCTCGCCGCCCCGCTTGAAGATCTCGTAATGAAACTCCATCCGGGTGCGCGTGAAGGAAGCGAGCGTCGTGCGCAGCGTGATCTTCTCTTCCGGCCGCAGCATCCGCTTGTACCGGCAGTCCGCGGTCAGGCAGACGAGCGCAATGCCGAGCGGATGGAACGTGTCCATGTAAGGAAGCCCTTGCGCCTCCATGAACCGCATGCGCCCATTGGTGAACCAATCGAAATTTCTGGCGTAATAGGAAATTCCCGCCGCGTCGCAATCGCCCCAAGTGACGATCATGTCCATATCCTGGCTTGGGCGAGAAGATGTGTCGGCCATGTTCCGCACCTCTCTTTCGGTTCCGGTCTCGTATGTTACCATTATACCCTTAAGACCGTTCCGTCCGCGAGCCTGTCGCTTTCGAGCTGTCCCTATGAACATTCGTCCTGGCGCTCCGGCGTTTCCTGCCGCGGCATGGGCGATACGTGCCCTTGGCTGCGAAGCTAGCGGAGGGACGGAGAGTTCCGCCGGCCGGACTCTTTGCGAACGACGAACGAGACGGCCGTTCCCTGCCCGGGCTCGCTGCGAATTCGCAAGCCTTGCCCGTAAATTTGCTTCAGGCGGCGGTCGGTATTGGCGAGACCGATGCCCGCTTTGCGGCCGATCGGCTCCTCCCGCAGCACCCTGCGCACCGTGTCCGGTTCCATGCCGACCCCGTCGTCCTCGACGGCAATTTCGGACGCATCCCCGAGGTCGCGAATGCGAATCCGGACGGTGCCTCCCTCGGTGCGACGGAGCAGGCCGTGACGGACCGCATTTTCCGCCAGGGGCTGAACCGAGAGCGGCGGAACGAGCAGATCCGCCTGTTCGCTCCCCTCCCACTCGACCTGAACGCGGTCTCCGAACCGCTCCTTCTCGATATACAGATAGGCCCGCACCAGGTCCAGTTCCTTCCGCAGCGGAACCAACCGGTCCGAGTTGGCGAAGTCGAAGCTGGCCCGCAAGTAATCTCCGAAGGCGAGCAGCAGCTTGCGCATCCGTCCGATGTCGACTTCGGCGAGCGCCGTCACCGTTCTGTCGTCGGACGACCCGGTGCGCGTGTACCAGGCGTTCTCCACCCTGGACGGCCTGTCGGAGGGACGGGCCGAAATCATGGCGGGACGGGGATCGTTCATCGAGTCGTTCCCGCTGTTCGGCTACAGCCTGGACGATTACGATGAGTTGTACGAAGAGAAGCTGGAGCTATTGCTGGACATCTGCAAGTCGGAGAAGGTGAACTGGCGCGGCAGCCGACATCGCCCCGCCATCGACAATCTGGGCGTCTACCCCCGCGCGGTGCAAAATCCGCTGCCCGTCTGGATCGCCACCGGCGGCAATCCGGAATCGGCCGTCCGGGCCGGTTCGCTCGGCCTGCCGGTCGTGTTCGCCATCATCGACGGCATGCCGGAGCGGTTCGCGCCGCTCGTCGCCCTCTACAAGAAGGCCGCCGCCGAGGCAGGCCACGATCCCGCCAAGCTGCAGATCGCGACGCATTCGCACGGCTTCATCGGCGACACGAACGAGCAGGCGGCCGAGCTGATCTTCCCCTCCGTACAAGCCCGCATGAACTTGCTCGGCCGGGAACGGGGCTGGCCGCCGTACACCCGGGCCACCTTCGATTCCATGCGCAGCCTCCACGGCGCCCTGTACGTCGGGGATTCTGAATTCGTGGCCGAGAAGATCGTGCTGCTGCGCCGCCATTTGGGCGTCACCCGCTTCTTCCTGCACGTCGACATCAGCACCATTCCGCACCGCGAAATTTTGCGGACGATCGAGCGGCTCGGCACCGAAGTCGCGCCGCTCGTGCGCAAGGAACTGGCGCGCATCGAAGCGAACCGGTAAGGGCGCCGCAAATCGCAAACGAGCCGGGAGCTTCCCTTCAGGGGAACGGCTCCCGGCCCTGCGTCCAAATCGGCTATTTCGCGCCGTCCTCCGGTTTTGGGTTTCCGCCCAGCGCATGAAGCATGAACTCGAAAATTTCGCGTTCGTCGATGGCCGCCTCTCCTTCGGAAAGGATGTGCTGCACCTGCAAGCCGTTCTTGAACACGGCGAGCATCCGGGCTACTTTCTGGGCGTCGATATGGGCGGGGATGACGCCGTGCTGCTGGCCGACCTCGATCCACCTGGCGGAAGTTTGAACGGCCGTCTCGTGATACCGCTTCAGGATGCTCGCCACCTCCGGCTTGTCCTTCTGGCTGAGCAAGTAGATAAAGATCAGGCTGATGACGCTGTCCACCGCCACCGCGCTGCGAAGCCGCTTGGAAATCGTCCCCAGCGGACCTTCCACTCCCGAAGCTTGAGCGACAGATTCGAAGAACAGCTCGTTCGTGTCCTTTAAACCCTCTTCCAGAATCATCGCAAACAGTTCGTCTTTGCTTTTCACGTAGTGATAGATGGCCCCTTTGGTGAGGCCGCCCCTGTCGGCGATATCCTGCAGCGTGGTGGCCCGGCACCCTTTCTCGACGATCATCTCTTTGGCGATGTCCAGCAGCAGCTTCAGGCTCGCGTTCATCGATTTGTCCTGCATCCGATTTTGCCTCCGATCGAAAGAGGCGGCCGGGCCCGGTGCGTCCCGGCGCCAATTAAGATTAACGTAAACGAGTTTCGCCGGGCCGTCAACCCGACGCCTTCATCCGGAAAAAGCGCTTATTCCGCAGCCTCGAAGCGTTCGTCCGTATACAAGCCATGGAATCCGAACGGGATATGGTGCGGCACTTCCGCCCGGCCCAGCTCTTCGAACGTGCGGGCGTCGAGAGCGAGCAGGTAGGAATGGCCGGCATCCCCGTTCAGCACCACCGACAGGACGACGCCGTCGTCCTCCGCCGCCGCCCCGGGAGCGGGCGCGAACACCGGCTCGCCGGGATAGTGGCCGTCCCGGAGCCACGTTTGGACCGTTCCGCGATGCGTATCCACCTTGATCAACTGATTTTCGACGGCGGCCGGCCGCTCCCGATTCGTGCTCGTTCCGTAGGCATAGCGGTATTCCGACGCGTTCGCCCACCGGTAATGGATGCCCGGGAACTCCATCCACTCTTCCGACAGCCGTTCCACCTGGGCGGAGGTGCGGCCGGGCGACAGGCGGAAACGAAGCATGGCGGGCTGGTTGTCCGGGTTGAATTCGGCGCCGCCCATATGGCTCGGGCTGAGGTGCCCCATCGAAATTCGCTTCATGGCGCACGCGTCGATGAAGATGTCCCCTTGCTTCTCGTAAGCGTTGATCAAGTGGAACGAGAAGAACGGATCGCTCTCGAAGACGCGCTCCACCCGGCCGCTTCCCTTGCCGACGACGAGAAACCGCGTTCCTCTGCCCGGCGTCCAGTGCATGCAGTCGGCGATCGCCTTCTCCCTCTGCATCAGCTCGAGCGGATGGAAGATCAGCGGAAATTCCACCAGCACGATGTAGTGTTCCGTCAGCGCGAAGCTGTGCATATAGGCCGGAGCGGTCGTCTCCACGCTCGCGATGAGCTGCCGGCGCCGCGTCCCGTCGGGCAAGGCGTAAAGATGGTACGAGCAAGTGCGCCCGAACTCGACGGTGAAGTTGAACAGGCTCCGCTGGCGAAAATCGTAGTGCGGATGGGCCGTCGTATAGTGGGCGGGAAGGTCGTCGTCGTAGGACAGAACGCCGATCGTGCCCAGCGTGCAAGGATCGAACGCCACCGGATTCGGCGACTCGGTCAACGCCGTAAAATGATGGTCGATTCTCGCAATGGCGACGTTCGCATTGTGGCCCTGCTCTTCCGTGCGGGAAGCCGAGCCGAAGCTGCCGGGCGTCCGCCCGGTTCGCAGCGCCTCTTCGTAGGCGGGCGTGCGCAGGAATCGGTTGGAGTAGGTCACCTTGCCGCGCTCCAGCGAAAATTTATGGATCATGGCCAGCCCGTCGAACAGGTGGTCTTCCGTCCATTTGGCCGGCCCGTTGCGGAACAACGTGCCCGATAGCCATTCAGGGAACGTTCCGACGATTCGCAGCGGTTCCCGCTCCAATTCCCGATCCAGATTCGTAAACAGTAGACTGCTCTTGTTTGCGCTCATTCATGCTCATCCTTTTCTTTGAAATTTTTCATACCTTCGGTCGGTATGCTGCGGGGCAAAAAAACGGGGCTCTCCCGTTCAAGCAGCGTGGCTTCTCGCGCGGCGTGCCGCCCTTCGTGCAGCATGCGGCCTCTTGTGCAGCCGTGCAGCTTCTCGCGCAATCAGCCTCTTATGCCGAGCGGGTTCCCATGCGAAGCGGCATCTCAGGCGGCGCGGCCTCTCATCCGCCGAACATGGCTGACATTCCACCAAATTGTCAGGCCGATGATCCCGTAGGTGACAAACGACGAAACGGCCAGGAAAGCCGACACCGACAAGGCGTACACCAGGAAGACCTTCACGCAGGCCTCCAGCAGCAGGCTGACCCCCCATACGCCGGTCATCAGCCGAAACGCGCGGCGGTAACCCGGCAGCGTCCGCCACTTCTCGTCCATCTTCGGGTCGCGGCCCACGAACCGCTCGGCGAAGTGGTAGATCAGCGGGCGGGAAGCGAGCAGGGAGACGAGAAACACGACGCCCATCACGCCGGTCACGTACGACTCGCGCAGCAGAATGAACCGCTCGTCTCCGCCAAGGAGCGCGGCGACGACGCCGAGAATGAGGCCGAGGAAGATGAAGCCGGAGAAGGAGTCCGCCCTGCGGTAACGAATCAGGCTGTACAGCGTATCGAGCAGCGGCACGACGGCCGCGGCCGTCAGCGCCGTCAGGCTGCTGGTGTGCGGCAGGAGCAGGCGGTACACCAGGTAAGGAAGCGCGATATTGATCAGTACCGTCAAAATGATCTGGTTGCGGGTCTTCTTCATCGTCGATCTTTCCTCTCTATCTTGTTTCATCGGTTTCGCCGGATTCCCATACCTTCGGTCGGTATCTTTAGTTTACATACCTTCGGTAGGTATGTCAAGCCTGTTTGAATTTTTTTTGCGACAGCATTAAGCATTGCAAGCGCCAGGCGGCGGCTCGCCGGGGAAGGAGCGCCCGATGCGATGCTTTTGATCGCATGGGCGGCGGCTGGTGAGTAAAACACGGTGAATGGGGGCATGCATATCCCACAAACCTTGTTAGTCAATCCTGCTGTCGTTGTCTTTTGGCTCCGAGTCAAGAATCAGTATGCTCCGATGCCGGCTTGCCATTCGGCGCTTTCCATCGCATGTGCCCGATGCCGGGCGGTGGAAGACGTGGCCCGAGCCGGCAGAGGGGGAGGCGGCTGCGTTTCCATGCCGTCAGTAAACTTCAGTATAGGAAGTGAAGGTAAGTTTACCTAGTTGCACGCATTTCACGTCTTACATTCGCTTTCGGCCTTTTCTATAATGAAAACAAGCCTAGGGACAGCCCGACGACTGATCCGTCAGCCTGCGGCTGACGATAACGGTTGCGGGGTCCCGACAACCGATCAATCAGCCTGCGGCTGACGATAACGGTTGCGGGGGGAAGGAGGACGAAAGGTGAGCATTCGGCAAATCGACGACTGTGCGGTGCTCAACAACGGCGTTCGCATGCCATGGCTCGGCCTGGGAGTATTCCAGGTGGAGGACGGGGAGGAAGTGATCGGCGCCGTCCGGCACGCCCTGGAGACGGGCTATCGCTCGATCGATACCGCGGCGGGCTATCGTAACGAAGCCGGAGTCGGCGAAGCGATTCGGCAGAGCGGGATTCCGCGGGAGCAGCTGTTCGTCACGACCAAGCTGGCCAACAAGGACCAGGGCTACGAATCCACGCTCCGGGCGTTCGAGGAGAGCCGCCGCAAGCTCGGCCTGGAATACCTTGATCTGTATTTGATCCATTGGCCCGGCCGGGATAAGTACGTGGAGACGTGGAAAGCGTTCGAGAAGCTGCACAAGGACGGCTACATCCGCGCCATCGGCGTCAGCAACTTCAAGATTCATCATCTGGAGACGCTGAAACAACACAGCGACACGATTCCCGCCGTCAACCAGGTGGAATTCCACCCCCTTCTGTTCCAGGAGGAGCTTCTTGCGTATTGCGCAAGCGAAGGCATCCGTCTGGAAGCATGGAGTCCGATCATGAAGGGCAACCTGAACCTGCCGACGCTGACCGAACTGGCGGCCAAGAACGGGAAGACGCCCGCCCAGATCGTGCTGCGCTGGGACTTGCAACATGAAGTCGTGACGATTCCGAAGTCGGTTCGCCCCGAGCGGATTCGGGAGAATGCCGGCATCTTCGATTTCGAATTGTCCACAGAAGACATGAAGGCGATCGACCGGCTGCACCAAAATCACCGGTTCGGCCCCGACCCGGACGAATTCCTGTTCTGACTTCGGAGCGGAGAGCCGGCAATCCTGTGAACAACAACAGCATACTTTGCGGATTCATCCAAGGAGGCACATTCATTTCATGAGAAAGATCAAGCTGGGGACGAGCGAGCTGGAAGTGCCCGTCGTCGCCGTCGGCTGCATGCGCATCAACTCGCTTAGCGCAGCCGAGGCCGAGAAGTTCGTCCAGGCGTCGTTGGAGGAAGGCGCGAATTTCTTCGACCACGCCGACATCTACGGCGGCGGGAAGTGCGAGGAAATCTTCGCGGAAGCGATCCATATGAACGACGACGTCCGCGAGAAGATCATCCTGCAGTCCAAAGTCGGCATTCGGCCGGACAAGGGCATGTTCGACTTTTCGAAGGAGCACATTCTGGCGTCGGTGGACGGTATTCTGAAGCGTCTCAAAACCGACTATCTGGACATCCTGCTCCTCCACCGTCCGGACACGCTGGTTGAGCCGGAGGAAGTGGCGGAAGCGTTCGATCAGCTTGCAAGCTCGGGAAAAGTCCGGCACTTCGGCGTCTCCAACCAGCATCCGCGGCAGATCGATCTATTGAGGAAGTTCGTGAAGCAGCCGATCGTGGCCAACCAGTTGCAATTGAGCATCACCAACGCGACGATGATTTCGAGCGGCTTCAACGTCAACATGGAGAACGAGGCGGCAGTCAATCGCGACGGCGGCATCCTCGACTACTGCCGTCTGCACGACATCACGATCCAGCCCTGGTCTCCGTTCCAGTACGGCTTCTTCGAGGGCGTCTTCCTCGGCAACGAGAAGTTCCCGGAACTGAACAAGAAGATCGACGAAGTGGCGGCCAAATACAACGTCAGCAACACGACGATCGCCATCGCCTGGCTGTTGCGCCATCCGGCGAAGATGCAGCCGGTTATCGGCACGATGAACATCGGCCGCCTGCGCGACTGCTGCAAGGCGAGCGAAATCACCCTGACGCGCGAAGAATGGTACGAAATCTTCCGCGCGGCGGGCAACGTGCTGCCGTAAGCGGCGCAAGCATGCATGGTAGCCTCCGGCCTTCAACAGGCCGGGGGCTTTGTTGCTTCGGCGAAGCCGTGACTACTATTTCCTCTTGGCATTAACGGCAAGGTAAATATGAAAAATGAGCAATACGAAACCTGCTACTCCTAGAATAATTGGAAAAATAGTAAGACGTATATCGAAATAATTGGGGCTTGCTGAACAAATCAAAAATTCAACAGTAACAAGGGTTTGGCGCCTCTTTTGTCGAATTTAGGTGCAAGGAAAACGAGGGCTAACCCGTGAAAAACCTTGCACTTGGAGGCGTCCGAATTGTATCAGCGAACCGAAAGCCAGATGATCCTGCCAGGCGATTTCTTCCTGCCATTCGGCGGAAAACTCGCCGAAGATAACCGTTGGGTGCTGCTCGCCCAAATGATTCCGTGGTGGAAGCTCGAAGAGAAGTACGCCAAGAACTTCAAGAAGAGCCTCAAGGGTCAAAAGGCCGTATCGATCCGCGTCGCACTTGGCGCTCTCATTATCCAGGAACGGCTGGGCACCGACGACCGCGAGACGCTTCGGCAGATTCTGGAGAACCCGTATCTGCAGTACTTCCTTGGCTTGCCGGAATACCAATACCGCCGTCCGTTTCATCATTCGCTTATGACCCACTTTCGCAAGCGGCTGGGCGGCGAGATCCTTGATGAAGTGAATGAGTGGATCGCACTCGAAGAATCGCGCAATAACAGCGAATCTCCAGATCAATCGGACGACGACGATGATCCAAGCGGCGGAGCTGACGCGCACACATCCGATGAATCGGCAGAACCGCTGCCTCGGCAGATGGAACTGACGAACGAGGGTGAACTGCTGCTGGATGCGACCTGCGCGCCGGCGGACATCGCCTACCCGACGGATCTGTCTCTTCTGAATCAGGCCAGAGAAAAGCTGGAGCAAATCATCGACATCCTGCATGAACCGGAACGCGGAAAGACTCGCAAGCCAAGAACATACCGGGAGCGTGCCCGCAAAGCCTATCTGGCGGTTGCCAAGCAAAGGCGCGTGAAGCCGCGCACGATGCGCAAAGCAATCGGCAAGCAACTCAGGTTCGTTTCCCGTGATCTGCGCATCATCGCCGAACTTGCTTCCACGGGCGGCCTGACGCGGCTGCCACGCCGCATGTACAAGGAACTTCTGGTCATTCAGGAATTGGTTCGCCAGCAGCAAGCGATGTACGACAAACGTACGCACAGCGTACCGGATCGGATCGTCAGTATCGCGCAGCCGCACGTGAGGCCGATCGTGCGCGGCAAAGCCCGCGCGAACGTCGAGTTCGGGGCGAAGCTGGCGATCAGCGTGGTGAACGGCTACGCATTCCGGGAGCAACTGTCCTGGGAGAGCTTCAACGAAGGTCAGACGCTGCAGGCCGCAGTGGAACGCTACCGCGCCAGGTTCGGCTATTATCCCAAAGCGGTGCTGGCCGATCAGATTTACCGCACGCGGGACAACTTGCGCTTCTGCAAGGAGAAGGGAATTCGACTGAGCGGACCGCAATTGGGGCGTCCGTCATCCGCCGATCAGCAGGAGCAGAAGAAAATCGCCAAAGCGGATGCAGCCGCGCGCAATGCGGTGGAAGGCAAGTTCGGTGAAGGCAAGCGCAGCTATGGGCTTGGCCGTATTCGAGCGCACCTTCAGACGACCAGCGAGACCGTAATCGGGCTGCAACTGCTGGTGATGAACCTCGAAAAGAGACTCCGGGTTCTCTTTTTGCCCGTTTTGCAATGGCTATTGTCGAGGCTCCCAGTTCGTTTGCTCGTGTCACCGTAAAATGTGACCCGTTCAGCAAGCCCTATTTTAGGTACACACCTTTCATACCGCTCTGACGTTCCAGCATTGCGTCTGCGACGTTTGCAGTTTGTCTCGGTATTGTTGCCATTTTTGAGAGTTGAAATGTCGGGTTCGCCACTTTCTCGCAAGCCATCAGTAATTCCCATCTCGTGCAAAAAAGAAAACCACAAGGAGTTGCTACACTCGCATGTGGTTCACAATAATTGCAATGTGGTTTATAAAGAATAGACTACAACTTAATTCCAATCCTTAAGAGTTGACTTATTAGATCCCAATTATTTGGTTTTTCGACTGACTTGCTGTACCATTTAGCTCCATTTTTTATCCATTGATCTCTATATTCCGTATGTGATATTCCCTTATCCAAGTCATCAACTCCAAATTGGAATCCGCAACAACTGCAAATTTCGAAACTTCCTGTTGAGGGATCACTATAATTTGCATATGGCGGTTCCTCTAAGCCGTCATAACCACAAACCGGACAAACATTCATAACATCAATTCCTCCGTCAATTCAAGCTCTCCCAGTATTTTATGCCATCTTTTGGTTTAAAATAAGTTTTAATATAGCCATCACTTGATACCGCCAGAAACTCATTTGTTGATGGTTTGTAAATCAACGTTGCCTTGTCACTTAAACGGGTTTTCGTCAAGATGTTTGTTCCATCTGCTATTTCACTGTAGAGTTTTTGAGCACCTCTCAAATATGCTTCTTTGGTGATTGGACCAAACTCCTTTTGTATTAATACATGTTTTTCGTAATGCTCGTCGAGTTGTTTGGCTGTTCTAAAATTTAGTTTTCCAGGAATTCTGCCGATAGGCCCAACCGGGTCTGTCAAGTATTTTGTGTAAACTCATTTAAAAGATTTAATGCATGTAGGGGGTGACACGCTCCCCGAAGTGAATGGACAACTGTAGGAGGATTTGTCCCCAGCCGAGGATCCGACCAGTCCA
>Ga0310823_100606_pt1 | contig 20612 bp, 17 predicted proteins | sample P4_ome_3_FD_201316 | JGI IMG/M metagenome (GOLD analysis project Ga0310823, IMG submission 201316) | Sorghum-adapted microbial communities from Joint BioEnergy Institute, Emeryville, California, United States - P4_Day56_Rep3 | ecosystem: Engineered > Bioreactor > SSF (Solid state fermentation) >...
AGCGAAATCCAAACGGGATCAGTCTGCCGTTGTATGTCAACTCCAGCAATGGATTGCGAGTTTGCCCCATTATATCAAGGCTTTGTTCGGAAAATTAAGCTGCGAAAGTTGAGTTAGACACATAGAATCGAGAAAATTACCCAGTCATATCGTACGTTCGTATTGAATGGGTGTAAGATACCCGATTGCCGAATGGATTCGTTTGCGATTGTAAAATACTTCGATATACTCAAAAAATCTTATTTTTCGTATCCTTGCGGGTCTTGAACTTTTCCTGATAAACGAGTTCCTTCTTCAGTAAGCTGTGGAACGATTCGATGCAGGCGTTGTCGTAGCAATTACCCTTTCTGCTCATGCTGCCCTTCATTCCGTAATTTAGGGCTTGCTGAACGATTCTTTAAGTGGCTCAAACAGACAAAAAATCTGGCGAACTGAATCCAAACAGCCGTCTGATGAGTCGGACAAAAAGATCCCGCAGCCTGCGCTCGAGGTTCATCACCAACAGTTGCAGGGAAATCACGGCTTCGCTCGTGGTCGTAAGGCGTGCTCGAATAAGGCCAAGCCCATACTTGCGCTTGCCCTCACCAAATTTGCCTTCGATGGCGTTGCGTTCGCTTGCGTCTTGCCTTGCCATTCGCCGCCTGTCCGCCCCTTCTTCTCCTTGCGCCGGGCGACCAAGCGCAGGTCCGCTTAAGCGAATGCCGTGCGCTTTGCAAAATGCCCGATTCTCCCGGGTGCGGTAAATTTTGTCGGCGATCACGGTTTTCGGGTAGCAGCCGAAGCGCTTCTTGTACGTTTCCAACGTTTCGATCAGAGTCACACCTTCGTTAAAGCTGTCCCATGACAGGCGTTCCAAAAAGGCATAACCATTGACCATGCTGACAGATATCTTTGCGCCAAACTCCACGGAAGCACTCGCTTTCCCGCGCACGATCGGGCGAATATGCGGCTGACTGATGCTTACGATGCGATCCTCGATCCGATGCGTTCGTCGCTCATACATGGCTCGCTGTTGCCGATACAGTTCTTGAATGACCAGCAAGTCACGATACTGTTTCCGGCTCAGAAGCGAAAGCGGTTGCCGTTTGGCTAACTCGGCAATGATCCGAAGATTGCGGTCAATAAACCGGAGTTGTTTGCCGATCGCCTGACGGATGATTTTGCCGCTTGGACGGCGCTGTTTGGCCACGGCCAGGAACGCTTTCCGCGCCTTCTCCCGGTATGTCCGCGGTTTGCGAGCCTGACCGGCCATCGGAGCATGCAACGTGTCAATGATGTTCTCCAGTTTCACGCGCGCTTCGTTCAATAAGTTCAGGTCCGTTGGGTACGCCACATCTGCCGGCGCACAGGTAGCATCCAGAAGCAACACCCCTTGATTCGGATCGCCTTCGGATGTCGACCGGCGTTTGGACGTGGAGGAGTCTTCATTCTTCGTGCCTGATTTCGGGTCCTGGTCATCATGGTTATCGTCCCGGGCCGCTTTGGCGGCTTCTGTCGCCAGGATCTCGTTGACTTCCCGGAGTACTTTTTCGCCCAGACGCTTGCGAAAATGCGTCATGAGCGACGGATGGAAGGGCGGGTGATCCTGATATGCTGGAAGTCCAATGAAGTATTGCAGATACGGGTTTTCCACGATCTGCTGCACCGTTTCCCGGTCGGAAAGCTGCAAGCGTTCCTGAATGATGAGCGCGCCGAGGGCGACGCGAATCGAAACCGCTTTTTGACCGCGGAACGAGTTGCGGAACGATTTGGCGTACTTTTTCTCCGCATACGCCCACGGTACCAACTGCGCCAGTTTGACCCAGCGATTTTCTTTGTTCAACTTCCCGCCGAACGGCAAGAAAATGTCGTCGGGAAGCAGAAGTTGATTTTCGAGATGAGAGACGGGTTGGTACATCTATGCCAACTCCCAAGTGCAAGGTTTTTGAGGAAAAACGAATGATTTCCTTGCACATGATTTCGACGAAACCATGTCAGAATCCTTGTGATTACTGGATTTTTGATTCGTTCAGCAAGCCCTACGTTAGGTTCGTCAACTTCGATATTGAAAATGGAAAATCTCGTATTCGGAAACTGCGGAGCGACATTTTTCAGAATGTCCGCGTGGCCGTATTCAAGCGTGATCACCAGGTCGTAGCCCGCTCTTGCCAGCTCGGTCAAATAACTTCTCGCCTTCGGAGATATCTTTGGGCTCGACCACTTTCGTCTCCATGCCGAGTACGAGCTCCACCTTTTTCAGACCTTCGTAACCCGAATCGTTGTACGATTTGTCGCCAAGCCCTCCGGCGCTGGTCACCAATGCCACTTTGAGCGGTTTTTCTTTGTCCGCGTCGCTGGTCGCACTGTTGTTCGTGTTTTCCGGACTGTTGCTCGCACTGCCGGAAGATTCCGACGATTTGCCGCCGCATGCGGTCAAGAACGCCAACAAAACAACCATCATCACGGCAAGAAATTTCAACCGGTTTTTCATGCCAAACCCCTCCTGTATCCGCTTAGCTGTTTTTCCGTCTTCTCCCATCATGCAAATCAGATGCGCTTATCCCATAACAGCCCCCCTCAAAAGAATCTGTAGACATGCACAAGCATCTATGAAAATGTGGCGGGAAGCGCTGTCAGTGCGTGAACATGAACATCATTAACGGTACTGTTGAATCATAAATCTCGTCCGATCCGACCGGAATTTCGACTCGAAGTATTCAATCGGGGTTTCCCTGCCGTTGATTTCCCCGTACACGATGCCCCGGAACAGAAGAATCGGGCTGCCCATCGGCAGGTCCAGCTGTTCGGCGGTGCGTTCGTCGACCAGCACCGCTTCGATCGATCGGTCGGCGTAAACGATTTTTACCTTGTAATCGTTTTCAATGACCTGATACAGGGACTCTTTTCTGAAGTCGTGCCGCTCGATTCCGGGGAAATATTTGTACGGCAAGTACGACTTCGTCTTGTTCAGCGGGACGTTGTCCGCGTTCATAATCCTTTCCGTGAAAAACACCCGTTCGTTTTCCTGCAAGTGCAGATTGTGAATGACGGACAATTTGGGCACTTCAACCGACTGCTGCACCAACTTGACGCTCGGGTTCAATCCTTGATTTCGGATGTCTTCCGTGCAGCTCGTCAGCTTGATTAATCCCTGGGAAAACTGTTTCCCCTTGACGAAGGTGCCCTTTCCTTGAATCCGGTACAGGTAACCTTCGTTGACCAGCATTTCGATCGCTTTCCGCACCGTGGTTCTGCTCATGGCGTATTCTTCAATCAGCTTGTTCTCCGAAGGGATCATCTCGCCGGGCTTCACTTCTTCATTCTCTATCATGTCGATGATGATTTGTCTCATCTTGTAGTAGAGGGGAATCGGGATATCCCTGTTCATGAACGAACACTCCTTTGACTGATGATATTGTAACACCATCGTGTTGTCATGACAAGTTGGGGTAAGGCAAATTGTCAGAAAGACTGACAAAGTTTTTAGCACATTCCCGCGGCCCTGCTAGCCACTTGTTGTCAATGACCTCTTTGCCAGTGTCCGGCATAGTCGGTCGAATGAGTCGCCAACAAACGGATGTTCTATCAAAAAAGTACAAAAGACGACTTCCAAAGAAAATGAGGAAAGACGTCTTTATACGAGTAGTTCGACGGTCCGGCCAAATTATGAATACACGCGGACTTCCACGATTTGCGCGAACGGACTGCCGTTAGTGGCCTCCACCGCTATGCGTAACCGGTTCGTACGAACGCCCGAAAAAGTGTGAACGCGCTTGCGCTTACGGTTCTCCTTCTCCGCATGCGCCGGTTCCCAGCGGCCGTGACGCCACACTTCAATCCGGTAATCGCGCACCAGTTCCGGGATGATTTCGAAAGGCGTGCGATGATGGTGCAGGTTGATCAGATCTTCATTCACATCGTCGTTGAACGTCACATGCACTTCGCGAACCGGAACGGGTTCCCGCCAGCGCAGTTCGATCCACGGCTCCAGATCTTCCGCGCCCGAAACCCACATGTGCGGCCCGCCGTACGGGCGATGATAGCCGTCGATGACTTTCGCGGGCAGGAAAGCCCCGGTATGGGGGATCCGCATGCAAAAGGTTTTCCTAACCCACTTTCGCATGCTCCACATGACCACCGGTTGATGATCGGACCGATCTTCCAGATCCTTCGAGACGATCGGATTGGCCCGTTTCTCAAAGATCAGTATGCCGGGATAGGGCCGGTCGCATAAAAATAGCTGAACTTCCGGATTGGCCCGAATCACCAGAAAGGCGTTCTGCGGTTCATCGGGTTCCCAGGTGCAATCGAAATCCACCCAATGCGCCTGCCCCCGTTTGACGTCAGCCAAAGAGTCTGAGTCAAGCTAGTGTGGGCACCTTTTTTTGGATTCTAGTGCGAACTTGAAAAGAACCCTTCCCTTGTAAGCGCTTTTGGTTTTCTTCCTTATGGGAGTGGCGATTCATTTCTCTGGTATTAGTATCCTCTTAGTCCTTTCAATGCCATGCCCGTTGTGCTACTCTGCCACGGCCCTCTAAGCAGCCGGATCATCCCGCTGATGTATCCTTTGGTCGGTCGTATAGCGTCCCTGAGCAACTTCCGAATGCTGACGGGTCGCTGCGGCGTTGGAGAATCGCCCTCATATGCCATCCGGACCAGTCCGGCTTCCTGGCGTCTCATGATCGTCCGCAGCATCGTGCTGACGCCTCTCTCACTCCAGCTGTACCCGCCTCGCTTCGTCCGTCTGGCAAAGATCCGCATCTGGGCTTCCCCGCTCCCCATCGGCCGCATGCCGCTCGTGTCGATGCCCGCCGCCTGGAGCGTCTTCCGGTAGTCCTCCAGATGCTTCCGGTGTCGCTTCAAAAACTGCTTGTACTCCTCCCAATCCTTCCGCTGCTCCGGCTCGATGTCCTCCGCCGGCACGATCTCCACGACAGCCAGCAAGGCGGCTGCGTCTTGCCTGGCGAGCGATTGCCTCACATCCTTCCACACCTTCGGCAAATGTCCGACAAAGCGTTTCAAGTCACGCGCTACATGGTAGCGGTCCAGCGTGTAAATGCACTTGTGAAAGTACGATTCGCATTCCCCGATCCATGGCGCACCGTCTCCATTTACCACCAGCCACGTATCCTCGTCGATCTCGTATCGCTCCGCCGGAAAGTCGCCAAAGCCTTCCCAAAAGTCACCGTTCCCCCGGTGCAAATAGTACTGTTTGTCCTTCAACTGCACGCGTTTGCCAACCTTGACCCAGCCCTCGTGCATCGCGGCCATCGCATGCTCCATCCCGCGGCGCCTTCGCCGTCGCAGCTTCGTGTACAGTCCATCCGCCTCCACGAACAGCACTCTTGCCTTGCGTTTCTCCACGACCTTTACCGGCTCTTCCGCCCGCTCAATCAGCTTGAAGCGAATGCTGCCAAACACGGTGTTGACGCTGGTTTCCCGTTCCGCCTTGACGCGAAAACGCTGGCGATCCCTTTGCTCAAGGATGATCTGATCCAACATCTCCAGCGCTGTCTTCATCGCGCTGGCGAACGCTTCCTGCAACTCCCGGAACATCCATTGCTCAAGCTCTTTCATTGTAGGAATGATTGTGGTAAAGTGCTGCACAGGAGCTTCCTCCTCTTGGTGTGTGTTTTGTGGCAAATTCACTTTACCAAGGGAGAAGCTCTTTTTCCATGTTCGTTTTTCCAGACTTTACCCCCACGCAAATTTTACTCTAACCCAAAATGCACAGATCTGTGCGGGGCTGCGCGAAGCCGATCGAAGATTTGTTCTATCGTTTCCCACATTTGTTCCATGCGGAACGGGGCGGCCCCGAAGGGACCGCCCCGCTGCAGGGAAACCGACCGCGTATGCAGGGGGAGGCGGAATCGGTCTATTCGATGTCGTCGATGGCGCTGATCAAATTCCAAATCGCCATGGCAGCTTCCGCGCGCGTCGCGCCGTCCCGAGGCGCGAACCGTCCCGATCCCCTGCCCCGCATCAGGCCGAGTTCCAGCGCTCTGGTGACGTCTTCGCCGGCCCATGCCGAAACTTCGTCCGCATCCCGGAATGCACCCATTTTGCCGCCGCCGCTGACCTTTGTTTCTTGCGCGAACTCGTACGCGCGGACGATCATCGCCGCCATCTGTTCGCGGGTCACGCGCTCATCCGGGCCGAAACGATCCGCCGTCACCCCTTGAACAAGGCCCGCTTCGTAGGCTGCTGCAATTTCGCCCGCGTACCAGTCGTCGCCGACGTCCGTAAACGGCGCCCCCGTGGAACCCCGTAATCCGAGCGCCCGTACGAGCAATGCGGCAAACTCCGCGCGGGTTGTCAATCCATTCGGAGCAAATTCCGCATCGTTCACACCGTTCACGATATGTCTGGCCGCCAAACGCTTCACGGCGTCATGCGCCCAATGGGCGTCAGGCAAGTCTTCAAACGATTTGTCGTATTCCATCACCGCATAGTAGCCCGGCCTGGACACCTCGACAACAAACCGTTTGTTTTCGTGATCCATCTTTCCGCCGACGTATTCCCACACCTGCCGGTCTTCATTGTAGAAGTACACGCCCAGCAGTTCTTCGTCCACGCCCGCCGGTTCATAGGGCAAAAAGATCCTCGAAGCTTCGCCGCTCCATCCGTTCCCGTTTGCCGCTTCTACTTCATACACCGCCGCCCCTGCGGGACGCAAGCGCGCGGCATCCCCCGTTCCTTTGCCGATCCATGCATTCGCCAGTTCCTCACCGACTGGTTTCACCCGGATTTCGGTAATGGCGAAGTCGGCGGCCTGTAAGGGGGTGTCGGGATGTCAGCGGACTTCGTCCTGACCGTCACGCTCGGGCCGTCCGTGCTCCAGTTTCCGGCGGCGTCTCCGGCCTCAACTTTAAACGTATAGGTTGTATTCGGCGACAGGCCGGTCACTTTGTAGCTGTAAACGCTGTCCGTAACCGACAAGGCGCTTGCGGCCAGCGGCACGCCCAGTTTTCCGTCCTGATCGATCCGATATTGCGTCACCCCGACGTCATCCATTGCACCGCTCTAGGACAGGGTCACTTCCGTTTCGCCGATGTTTGACGCAAACGCCCTACCGTTGACCCATGTTGGCGTGTCAGGCCCCACGATGATCGAAGATTTGAATTGATTGATTGCCTGTCGTAAGGCAGCCACCGCCGCGTCAACCTCGGACTGATTGGCGCCCTCATCCTCCCAGACAGCTTGGGCCGAAGATATGGCATCGGCAAACTGGTCGACACTTTCTTGCGGATATTGACCAGAAAGCATGCCTGTTTCCGCGCCTTCCAACAAAGAACGAGCCTCGGATAAAGCCGACTCCAGCAGAGATTTATCCGGAGCGGGATCGGTCTCCCGACGGGTGGTGGTTGACGAAATCAGCGGATCGCTTTCGTTCCCGGCCTCGTCATAGGCCTTGACGGTAAAGGTATAGGGCGTATTCGGATTCAGTCCGGTTACGGTGTACTGATAGACGCTGCCCGGAACGTCGGCGTTGAACGTGCCGTCGACATCAATTCGGTAACCGGCCACTCCGACATTATCAACCGCCGGATTGTTCTCCCAGGAAATATGCACGCTCCGGTAGGTCGCATCCATGACTGTTAATTGTGCGCCGTCCGGCCAGATCGGCTTTTCCGTATCCACGGGAGGATAATCCGCCGCGAACTTCATCGTCAGATAATCCAAATTCGCTCCGCCTGCACCGATCGCGGTTACCCTTATCGTGTTGTCACCCGCCTGCAACGAGACGATCGTGCTTGTCGTCGACCAAATGCCCCAACTGCCTGTCGGCGGAAAGGACAAACTTTCGGTTGCTTCATTGCCATTGACCGATATTTTCAGCGGACGGTCTCCGCTGCTGCCGTTGGCATACCTGAAAATCAGCTTGTACATTCCGGTATCGGCGGCATTTACCGTCCACTCGATATAATCATCATTCGGGTTCGAAAACTCCGCATATCCTGTGCCGCTATAATCGGCATAATGACTGCTGAAAGCTGGTCCGTCGAGCTCAGCTTCTTCTGCTTCATAAACCGCCGGTAACACGAAATAATTGATATTGCCGATCGGCTGGTTGTCCCATTGCCGTTCAAACGTTAAATACAAATCATGAACTCCATCGGCAGGTGTAATGGTAATATTTTTTGTGATCCAGTTTTGCCATCCTCCTGTATCCTTAATTTCCAATGTGCCGATGATCGGGCCCTCCGGACTATCGAGCCTCACTCGCACCGTACCATCCCGAACGGAAGCGACTCTGAATCCGAGGCTGTCAATCCCTGTAAAATCGATGCCGCTGTAAGCGACCCACTCATTCGGGTGTAAATCTGCGATGTTTTGGCCTCCCCCAATGTCGGAACTGGATTCAACTTTGATTCCTCCCGAAGAGGCACTGAAATTTTCGGCTTCGATTCGGATCGAACCGGGATCCGATGCCGTCGGAGGCGACGCTTGTTCATGCAACCGTTCCAAGCCGGCATTCACCTTTTTTACAATGTTGACCATATCGGTGTAAGGCTGGTCCTGCTGATTGACAAGTCCGATGTTGAAGTTCTCGCCATCCTTGCGCCCGGGCACCGCCTGATCATAGTAAGCGAACCAGCCGAAACCCACAAACAACGGGTGGACAACCTGATTTTCGACAAATGCCTGATAGGCATTGCCTCTTTCTGCCATGCTTGCCACCTTGGTGGTCGCATTGACGGGCGACAGCCCGCGTTCGGATGTACCGAACGAAAATTCCAGATTCAGCAGGGGCTTGCCAAACTCCTCGTAGCGGGAAATCCACCCTGCATCGTTCGTATAGTTATCCACCGAAAAGGCATCGACATATTCCATCGCTGCGGAATCCCAGTCCAGACTGGTCCGCCAGGTGGGGACAATAGAAGAACCAAGGAACAGATGATTCTGGTCGTATTTTCTGATCACTTTGGTGATCGTCGAAAAATAAGTACGTGAAGCCAGCCTGATATACTCCGATACATCCGTCGTCGGAACCATGGCGATATCGATTGGTTTATCCTTCAGTTCGTCAAACGATTCGGCATCCGTTTCCAGAAGCTCATTGACGATGTCAAGATTGTAATTGTACCTTTGTGAAAGAAAATCTACAAAAGCGTTCTTCGCTGGAGAAGTCGAATCGTACGTCAGCACCTCTTTTACGATGTCGGCTGTCCATCCAGCCTCATTGTCGTAAATATAGCCGATCAACCACGAATCTTCTGCATTGCTCTTAAGAGTCGTACGCAAAGCATTTTCGATGATCGTTTCATTTTGAGGATCGAACACATCGTATGTCCATTGAATTCTTCTTAAATTCGCGGGATCTTGAAGGACATGAATATAAGGGAACGTTACATTTCCAGGCCGCGTCCACTTGCTGAAGGCGTTAAATCCCCAGTCGATCAATCGTTTCTTGGTAATGTCCTCCCATTTAGCTTCATAATCTTCGCCGTATTTCCTCATCACATTGGCAATGACGAAGCTTATTCTTTCGCCATCGGCGTCGTTCACATAGGCAGGAGCGAACTCGACGGGATCGGGAAGTTCCTCGAACACCTGCCTTGGCGTCCCATCGGCTTTTTTGATTGGTGTCCCGTATCCCCACTCCCATATACTGGCGGCATCCACACCCTTCAGAATAAATTTGTATCCATCCGGTGTAATAAACCACCATTTCCCATCAATTTCCTGCAACCGGAAGAACCCGGTAGCTTCATATTGTCCACCGCTTTTGATTCCACCGTACTGATCGTATATGTTCTGATCCGGCTCTACTTCGGACAGTCTGTTCGCTTCTTCTGTATATTCCTGCCTGAGTTGCCCGTCTGAGGTCACCTTGCCCGGCCAATCTTCATACAGCCATTGTCCGTATTTGTCCACCATCACAGCGTCTTTTTTCATTTCAGCCCGCAATTGTTCCTCATTGAACGCTGGAACCGGGTTTTGCCCATCCTCGCCGGTCCCTCTGTAAATTTCAATTTCTGCCAAAGGAATATGCTGGTATGCATGGGATCGCTTGATATCAATCACGATAAACCGGGCCGTCTTGTTTTCCATCGGCACGGTGATCGAATAATTTAGGTCGTTTCCTTCCCTTACTTGTTTGGTCGCAATATAGTAATAATCCGATGTGGCCTCCGAACGGTATTTCACGGTTAGCTCTTTAAATCCCCAGTATTGGTTGGGCGAATTGAGAACCAACCGGATTCGGTCCAGCGGATAGTCCTTCAGCAGGTCGACCACCACCTGCACTGTCCCTGGCGTACCCGGGCCCGTGCCCATCCATCCGGCATAGGTGGATTCGGATCCGTCCATCAGCACGCCCTCAGTCGCTGAGATCAGTCCAACCGCCCCATTGTCAGGATTCTGACCTCCATTTGCCGGGACACTGAAGTAATAGTTTCCTGTTCTCAGAACGCCTTCCCTCAGGGCAGGTTTCATCAATTCGGCCTGCATTTGTTCCACGGTGAGCGCTGTACCCGGGTTCTGCCCTTCTTCTCCGACGCCTTTGAAGATTTCCACTTCCGTCAACGGAATATGTTGATATTCATGGTAACGCCTGATTTCAATCACGATAAACCGGGCCATCTTGTTTTCCATCGGTACAGTGATTGAAAAATTCGGATTCTTGTCGTTTACATCCCTTAAATAGTTGGCCGCAAGATAGTAATAATCCGGCATCGACTCCGAACGGTATTTCAGGGTAAACTCCCTGAATCCCCAATATTGGTTGGGCGAATTGAGAACCACCCGGATCCGGTTCAACGGATAGTCCTTCAGCAGGTCGACCACCACCTTCACCGTCTCTGGCGTACCCGGGCCCGTGCCCATCCATCCGGCATAGGTGGATTCGGACCCGTCCATCAGCACGCCTTCAGTCGCTGAGATCAGTCCAATCGCTCCGTTGTCAGGATTTTGGCCTCCATTCGCCGGAACGCTGAAATAATAGTTTCCGACCGCAAGACGCGTGTCCGCCCCTAAAGCTTCGCCGCCAGGGAGGAACGCCGACACCATAATGACGGCTAACCCCAGATTCAACAAACGCCCCCGAAACAAGTTAAAAAATCTTCCCATACGTTTACCTACCTCTTTCCTGATATTCTTTCCTGATATTCTTCCATTCCCTTCATGAATGGCTCATGCTGCGCGGCTTTACATTCGAATCACCTCCTAATCCGGAAAATCTGCCATTATTGAATGCGCTTTCAATAACGAGAGATTTTATTCGTTCTGATCGAACTGATCGAAGGGACGGAAGTCATGCCTTCGCCTTCCGTCCTTCCGCGTCGAATTGCTTGACGTACTCCACCAATTCCGCGAAGTTAACCCAAGCAATACCCGCTCTCTTGTCCGCAGCGCCGTAAGACATGATCAGATCGTCTCCGACGACGATTCCCCCAGTCGTAAATAAGCATGGCGTAGGGTAATCGCCGGGCATCTCCCAATCCTGTTGGGCATACATCAATCGCTCGGAGCATCGATGCGTCACCTTCGGGAAGTCGTCATCCTGCTCGCAAACAATCATGAAGGATTGCGTATAACCAAAGCGCGCATCCTTCTTGCCGTGATAAGAAACAAGCCATTCCCGTTCCGAAATCTTGAGCGGCGGCCAACTGGCCCCGATCCGGTCGTCCTCCCAATGGAAAAGGCTCGTAGCCAGCAATCGATGGGTGGCCCGATCCGTCGCTAAATCCTCTAAGTTGTCCGCCGCCGCAAGGTAGATCGACGGTTTCCCCGCCAGATCGCCTTGCGGAAAAGCGGAAGGCTTCAGTGGCCGGTGGAGCATCACATATTGCATCCTCCCGTCGATCCGCATCTTCTCGGGGAACAGGAACGCATCTCGGTTATCGCTTACATGGCCTTCCGTCAATGGACACACGTATTGAAAAGCTTCTTCGTAACGTCCCGCCTTCAGCTTTTCCAGATTCACCTTATACAGAACGGTTACGGTATTGTTGGTACGCGCCGTAATGCTGAATGCATCGTCGCTCTCATGCGCCCACTCCGGCACATAGTCGTTGCGGGTATCGATGGAAGGCTCTTGATCGATGAGCCAATACGGACCAGGCGGGAACATCCGGCATGCTGCGGAAAGATAGAGCCCGCCCTCCACCGGAAATAGGCGCGGATCCTCAATGCAACCGTTCGAATAATCGCGTACTCGATTTCCGTGAATGTCCGTTATATAGATGTCATCGAATCGTTCGTTCAGCGCCGGGGCCAGAGCCGGTCTGGAGAAATCGGCTTCCCATGTCTTGCCGAGATCGTCGCTTCTCGCATACCCGAGAAAGATCGGATACGGGTCGTACTTGCCTTCCTTGCGCCTTTTTGACCATGGAGCCGTTGCCCGGAAAAGCATATGCAATGTATCGGAAGAAGGATCTTTGATAATTGCCGGGTTTAGTACCATCCGGCTCGCCCACTCGCAGCCGGGAACCGGCTCGAGCACCGGCCGGGGGGAATATCGGAAATGCGGCTTCATGAAGTTGTTCCTCCTTGGTTGAGTTGAGGGGCGAGATACTCGTTGAGCAGCAAGAGAGCCAATCCTTGTCCGTACTGCGTCGGTCGAATTTCGAACGCATTATATGCCTCTTCGCTGGGCAATACAGGCGTCCCGCCCGATACACCGCCAACGCAGCCGTTGTCATCGATCGATTCGAGCAATGACCCCAAGGTCAAGTCGGCGGCCGCCACATACGAGTCATCGACCCATCCTTTTTTCGCGGCTTTCAGAAAACCGCAGGCGATCCCGGCGCTGCCGGACATCTCATATCGGAAATGCCGACGATCCACGACGACCGGCCATAACCCATTCTCCGCCTGATAGGTTTTCAACCCCCGAAGCAATTGAAGATAGCGTCCCATTAGCGTCTCCGGAACAGCCAGCATGCCCTCCAGTTCTTGCAAGATCATGGGAGTAGCCAGCGCAACCCAGGCATTGGCCCTTCCCCACCGGGCCGCCGACATATGATTACCGCTCGCGCAATTCCAGCCATGAAAGAGCACGCCGGTCTTCTCGTCCTGCAACAGCTTGAAGTGAAGCTGAAGCTGCCGCAACGCTTCTTCTCCGTATTTGCGATTCGCCGTCACTCTGGCTAATCGCGCAAGAAAGAGCACGGCCATGAACACCGTATCCGCCCACACCTGCTCCGCGAACACGTCCGGCTCGGTCACCGTATGCTCGAAAGCCCCTTCCCTCGTCTTCGGCGCTTCCGTCAGCATCCAATCGCCGACGCGCACGGCTTGATTCACATAATAAGCATTTCCGGTCAGCTCATATAATCCGGGATAAATCGAATAAGGAGCCATCGTATTGATGACCTTGTGCCGATCCGATTGATGCTTGTTGCGTTCTTCCCACTTGATTAGATGGTCCAGAACCTCCGGCTTCCGGGTGCACTCATAATATTCCAGGATCGCAATCATCCCCACGCCGGGGTTCCAATCCCAGCTTTCGATATCCATCCCCCAATCCCCCGGCTGTCCTTTCAGCATGAAAGACACGATACGGCCAGCCGCTTCCGCACATGCTTGTTCGTGCGTTCGAGTCATTTCTCCACATCCTCCGTCATAAACTGGACTTCATTATTGCGGAATAGCCGTTGAATGCGATCCGGCTTGACCGGGATCGCGATGCCCATGTTTCTTCCTTGTTTGTGACACCATACGCGTATCGAGCCGTCTTGATATTCGCAATTTGCTTGCAGTTGTTCTGTCCGTTCCGACATCGTAAACAAAAACACCCATGCCGCTTGGTTCCATTCATGTAAATCAAACCTGGACTTCGGTCCTTCATAGATGACGTAATCGATGCCAAGCGTTCCGTCTTTCGCCGACCGATTAATCTTTACGTGAGGCACGCCAAGGTCCGAATAAGAAGAGAGCATCTTTACCTTCAACGTTTGCTCCCCGATCTTCATCGCTGCATCGTAACCATGCTTATGGCCGGGGACCTCCTCGACTCCATCGACGAAACCTCCGATTTCGATACGAATTCGAAGATCCTCCGCCTCAAACACGCCGTTTACAGGATCCAGAACCGGATGCCAATCCCCGAAATCGAGCGCCATATTCATCCCGAACACAATATCGCTTCGATCTTGCACGCTCGTGAACACGGCTGACGAAAAATCCTTGTTATCTTTCAAGAAGCGAAGCAGGACGTAGGCCGCTTTGCCGTTGTTATCGACATAAGCAATCAGGTTATGGCGTTGGTTCCACATTATCTCCTTGGAAAAGGAACCCAGACAATATGATGCTTGCATGTACGTGGTGGCATAGCTTTGGTAACCCGTCTCCGCCTCGTCGAATATGGGGCAACGGAAACTGCGTTCCTCTTCCGAGTTGAAATAAGGCAATAGTTCCTCCGGACAACGGGGGGCTCGCGAGTCAGGGGCGGGGTCGTTCTCTATCGCTCCGGCAAGCATGTCGTGCTCCAAAGTGCCCGCGCGAAGCATGGGAGAATAAGCGCGGCTGTGCGGTCCCGCCCATTCCTTGGTACGAGGGTGGTAATGTTCGGCCATCATCTTCCATGCAACGAACAACAGCCGGTCCGCGATCTTGACCGATACGGGGTCTCCGGTCTCCTGACGAATATGATGAAGCTCCTCAATCGTAATCGGTGTATAACAGGGACTATTAAACTCGACAAAAGTGCCCAATCGCATGGTGTAATCATAAAGCCGCTTCAATCGATTCCGACCGTATTGCATGAACGACTCTTGGCCGATGACCTCGCCTCCTACGAGCGTCACGAATGCCCCCATCGCCGCGATATTGGTATAGCTTGGGCCGACATCACGTTTCATGATCGCTTCGCATGCCCTTCCTATGGCTTCCGATAATCCTTGCCGAAGCTCCCCGCTTAAGCGACCTCCGTGGCGTTTTAATGCGAGCACCAGCTTTTTTCCAATGAAATCGGCATAGTTATAATCCGGCGCATTCATCCGATCCAAAGGTTCTTCGTAATAATACGGCCATATTCCATAGGTCGGGCTGTTCGGACGCCTGTCCTGCAGTTGAAGGATGACGCTTAAAATTTCGGCCGCCCTTTCCGTATATTCCGGTAATCCGCTGTCCAGCAAGTCCAGCGCATATACGGCCGACGAATAGGTTTCGTGCACACAAGGATAATCATCTTTCTTCAGCGCGGTATGGTATGTTTTCGTCATCGGGCCATACAGCAGTTTCACTTCCGGATTGTAGCGATCCCCCCGTTCCGTGAGACTGGCCAACAGGCGCTCGATGTTTCTCTGATCCGTCATATTCGATCCTCCAGAGATAAAAGAAGAATGGCAATCGTTACCCCTTAACCGCGCCGATCGTCAAGCCTTTGACGAAATAGCGCTGCAGGAACGGGTACAAGAAAATGATGGGTCCGATCGTGACGCATACGGTCGAAAGCTGAACGCCCGACGCTGTGACGGGAATGTTGACGTTCGCATTTAAATAATCCAGGTTTTGCGCATTCGACACGACTCTTCTTAACATCATCTGCAACGGATGATTCTCGGGATTATCGATAAACATCAGGGCGTTAAACCAGTCATTCCAATAGGACAGCGCATAGAACAACGTAATCGTTGCAATTATGGGCATGGAAACCGGCCAGATGATCCGGAAAAAGATGTACAGCTCATGCGCGCCGTCCATCGTTGCCGCCTCATTCAATTCAAAGGGAAGTGTGCGAAAATAGGAAGTCATCAAAAATGCGTTGAACGGCGTAAACAATAGCGGCAAAATTAACGCTAATAACGAATCCCGCAAATCCAGCCAGTTGGAAATGAGCAGATAATAACCGACCAACCCCGGCGTAAACAGCATCGTTAAATAAATATAGAAAGACAGGACATTCCGGTATTTCACCTTCTGATGGGAAACGACATAGGAGAACATGGACGTCATCAACACGGCTCCGGTGGTACCGACCAACGTAATGAATATGGAAACCAATCCGCTTCGATATACCTGGTTGCCCTTAAATAAGAAGCGATAAGAATCCAGCGAAAACTCCGTCGGGAACATCCGGAAGCCTCTTACAATCTGATGTTCCGCCGTGAACGAGCCGATATACACCAGCCAAAAAGGGATCAGGCAGAGCAAGGCAAACCCGCCGATATACAAATAAGCCGCGACGGAGACTAACCATTGAGACGCGTCTCGTTGTCCCATTCTCATCCCGTAAGCTCCTCTTCTAAAATAAACTTGAATCGTTATCGACCCGGCGGACGATCCAATTGAAGAAAAGAATCGTGATTAACCCCATGATCGACTGGAATAATCCGACTGCGGCTGCATTGCTGTAACTGTTCATGCCGGCCGACCTCAAGGACCGGTAAATATACGTATCGATGACATCCGTCGTATCGAAAAGCAGTGAATTGTCTCCGATGATTCCGTAAATCAGGCCGAAGTCACCATAGAAGATTCGCCCCAATGCAAGAAGGGTCAGCACGATGATCGTCGGCCGCAGCAGAGGCAACGTGATATACCAGATCTGTTGCCACCGCTTGGCTCCATCCATCCTGGCGCTTTCGTAATATTCTTCAGAGAAGCCGGTAATGGTCGCAAGGTAGATAATCGAATTCCACCCGGCTCCCTTCCATACGAAGATGAACGTCAGCAGAAACGGCCAAACCGACGGTGTTTGAAACCAGTCGACCGTTTGGAGTCCGGCATTCTCCAACACTCGATTGATCATGCCGTCCTGTCCGTTAAAGAAATTCAAAACCATCAAATTTACAACCATAATGGAAATGAAATGCGGCAAAATGACGATCGATTGCGAGATCCTTTTGAACAATGCCTGTCTAATTTCATTCAGCATCAGCGCGATCAATAAAGCGGTTATCGTCCCCGCTGTGATGAACAAGAAATTCAAATAGATCGTATTGATCGTAACCCTCAACCAATCGGGACCCGTAAAAAAGAATTTGAGATTATCCAGACCCACCCATTTACTCCCCCAAAGCCCGTCGATTGGCCGAAACTGCTTAAAGGCCAATACATGGGCCGACATAGGCAAATAAGAAAAGATCAAGACGTACACAAGAACGGGCAATGCCATCGCGTACAACCACTTGTTCTTCCTCAATTCCCGCAGAAAATTCATGCTAAAGCTCTCCATTCCTTTCGTGTTTACTTGAATACTACACAGGCCCTGAGCTCTGCGTATAGTCTTGTTTTTATCAATCGGTTCGAACCTTAACATTTGCGCGGGTTCGAATTGTATCGACCGCGCAAGTCCGAAGATTACCGCCCGAATAGCTGCCCTCATGGAGAGTACTGCAAAAGGCAACCTAATATCTGTAAAAAGGAGAACTGTCGCGGTTTGCGGCAGTTTTTCTTTCTTTTTGCCCATATCTTCATCAATTCACCGCGTTAATATGTTATAATATCGGTAAATTGGTAAGAAAGGGAGTTGTCTTGTGCTCCGTGACGGTAAACAACTTTCAGCTTCGTTTCATGCGGAGCTATATCGATTCATTCCAGAGAATCATCCGCTTCGAAAGATCCACGCCGCTGTCGACTTTTCCTTCATTCACGAACTGGTGCAGGATTCCTATTGCGAATACTACGGCAGACCGGCAAACGAACCGGAGTTATTGTTTCGGTTATTGTTTCTTCAGATCATGTACAATCTCTCCGACGAAAAAGTGATTCAAGAAACGCAGGTCAATCTGGCTTACAAGTGGTTTGTCGGCCTAAATCCGGAGGATGACCTGCCGGACTCCTCTCAGTTGTCTCGTTTCCGAATTCATCGTTTAGGTGCAGCCCATGTCGACGAAGTACTCAAAGCCGTTGTTCGTCAATGCATCGACAAAGGGCTTATTAACTCAACTTTCGCAGCTTAATTTTCCGAACAAAGCCTTGATATAATGGGGCAAACTCGCAATCCATTGCTGGAGTTGACATACAACGGCAGACTGATCCCGTTTGGATTTCGCTTCCGTGAACGCCATGAAAAATGCGATCAGATGCTGCAAAGCCGTTTTGAGATCCAGGTCTCGAACTTCGTCGGAAAACAGGAAAAACAGACCGCCCAACGACCGCGCGTCGTTGTTGTGACGGCGTTCCCATTCCATTACGAGATAACGGGTAAACACGATCGTGGTGTGGCTGATGAGCATATCAAACGAACGACCTTGAAACTCCGTTCCCAGCTTCAGGTACGATTTGGCAAATTTGAAGAACGTCTCAATGCTCCAACGCATGCCGTAGATGCGAACGATTTCAGCCTCTTCCAACGCCAAATCGGTGCTGAGCAGAACCAGCCAATCCCGCCGCCGATGGCGGTTTTGCACAAAGACCAGTTTGATCGGCAAACCGCAGGCGGTTTGAACGATGACCGAGCCAAGGATTTCTTTGTTTTTCTGCTTTGGCAACAGGGCATACAGTTCATGGAGCGTCAGGCTTTTTCCGTCGAACCGGTATCGTTGTTTCATCGCCTTGACCATCCCAATGACATGCAGACCTTTCGCCATCAGTTCACGCAACAGAGGCGCTTGGGTAAACCAACTGTCCATCAGGACAAAGTCAGCGCTAAATCCAGCCTGAATCGCTCGATCAAGCAGAGCCGCCACGGCATCCGGTTTGCGTGAAAGCGCCTCGATGCGGCGTTTGTAGCCTTGGGTACGCTTGGACAGACGTTCCTTCATCTCGCAAAAGCGATTCGTCAGCTTGGCCGAGCTGAGCATGACAAAATCGATGGGCGCAAAGCTGAAGCCATCCGACCATCCGAGCGTGAGCATGTTGTAGCCGCGAGCATATCTCCCCGTCGTATGATCGAAGATGCGGGCAAGCAACTCGGCTTTCTTGCTGCGATCCCTGCGAAGAACCGAATCATCAATGATGAACGTCCGAACGCGGGACGAAGAGGTTAAGGAATCAAAATGCTGAACGACCTTCAGACTCAAGGCATGCAAAAATCGTCGCCAGGCAAAGCGTGGATGGTTTAAGAATCGATAGACTACATCTTTGCCAGGCAACGACTGGCGGCGGTCGCTATGCAGAAGACGAAACCAATTGCGCCCTTCAAACACGAGCGTAAAGATCAGCTGAAAGATGGCAAGACTGGACAATCCGAACGACTTGGAAATGCCGGCTTTGCGCAACAGTTGTCCGATTTGCAAAGCGGAAAATAAAGTCGAGATTCGTTCTTGGCCCTTTTCAGACAGGAAGTTGTGTTGTACCATAGAGTTACGCACCTTTCTGTTTGGGATGGGAAGACTATCCACTTCCATTTTACCAAACGGAAAGGTGTTTTTCTGTCAAGAACGAGATTTTTCAATAAGAAATCCTAGTCATATCAAGGCTTAACACTAATTTTCAAGGTGCGAAAGTTGAGTTATTAAATCCAGGACGTTGCTCATAGATTCAACACATACCCTCGCAGACGCAGCGAAAGAAAAGCCGCTTCAAGTTCTGCAGAACGCCGCCAAACGGCTGTATCGGGCAGTCGTGAAGAAGCACCCGAAGCTGGAGAAAAGGCTGCCCAAACAACCGCCTCTTCCCGAAGACCGGGCTGAAGCGGAAAAAGCCATGCTCCATTACTTGGCCCAGCTCGGCGAAACCGTTGAAACCCTTCTTCCCGACCATGAGGGAGCCTTGAGCGAGAAAATCAAAATTGCGAAACAAATCGTTGAGGATGAGCGGTTTCTCGCCTTAAAAGGCGTGCTATCCGCGATTGATCCCGATGCGCGGTTTGGCTGGAAATCGAGCACGAAATCATTCTTTGGTTATAAAGAACATATTGCCATGACGGAAGAAGAAATCATTACTGCCGTTGAAGTCACAAGTGGTACGGCCGATGACGGAAGCAACTGATAACGCTGCTTGAAAAATCCAAGGAAGCAGGCCTTGAAGTCACGGAGATCATTGCCGACACCGCCTATTCCGGCAAGGATAACTTGGCACTTATGAAAGACGACCACATTCAACCGGTCGTTCCGTTGAATCCCGTCGTGCATAACGGCGGATTGAAACAGGAAGGATTCACCTACAACAAAGATGCGAATTTCGTCATATGTCCGGCAGGCGAGCCCAGTATTCGGAAAGCGATTCAAGGAAGCAAGCAAAGCGGGGAAAGTCGTTCATTAGTGTTTTACTTCGACGTGGAGAAGTGCAAGAAATGTCCGCTACGGGAGGGCTGTTACAAACCGGGAAGCAAGTCGAAGACGTACTCCATTCGCCTTGTCGCTGACCATTACCAAGAACAAATGACGTTCGAATCGAGTGATGTTTTCATGGCTCGGATCAGACGTCGCTCCATCATTGAACATAAGAACGCGGAAATGAAAAGATTTCACGGAATGGACCGGGCCCGATACCACGGTCTTGTTCGCATGCGAATACAGGCGATACTAACTGCCTTTGTGGTGAATGCCAAACGAATGACGAAGCTCATAAGTCAAATGCAGCCCGTATCCTAACGGATACGCGCTGCATTTTTTAACTTCAAACGATGTGGTCGACTCATTGCGGATCTGCACAACAAAAAACATGGGTTTTGCAGTGCTCTCTCATGCCGGGTCACACGTAATCGAGTAGGAGGGGGCGGCTAGCCCCCGACCTCTCACACCACCGTACATGCGGGTCCGCATACGGCGGTTCCGAAAGGTTAACAAAGTTCCAGG
>Ga0310823_100607_pt1 | contig 20600 bp, 34 predicted proteins | sample P4_ome_3_FD_201316 | JGI IMG/M metagenome (GOLD analysis project Ga0310823, IMG submission 201316) | Sorghum-adapted microbial communities from Joint BioEnergy Institute, Emeryville, California, United States - P4_Day56_Rep3 | ecosystem: Engineered > Bioreactor > SSF (Solid state fermentation) >...
GGACGAAGCACGCCGTCTGCTGACAGCCGGGGAACTGCGCGAGTTCCGCATGACGCTGGAGGAGTTCATCGAGAAGGCGAAAAACAATGCCGATGGCCGTTGGACGCGCCAGCTGAACGCCGCGTATTATAAGGCCCGTATTAGCCGTCTGGAAGCTTTGACGCTCCAGATAAGGCAGGAGGTCGAACTACTGCTCGGAAACGCTCACGCGGGCACGCAGGAGCTTCTGGCGGGCATCTACGAAGACACCTACTACCGAACTGTTTACGAGGTTCAGAGGGGGCTAGGAATCGGCGTGTCGTTTGCCACGCTTGACAGGCCGACTATCGAAAAGGCCATTCAGACTCCGTGGCTCGGTGAGAACTATTCCGAGCGCGTTTGGGCGAACCGGGATAAGCTGGTGCGGGAATTGCAAACGAAGCTAACGCAGGCGTTTATCCGGGGTGAGGGTGTGGCGCAGACGGCGAAAGATTTGGCCGAGCGAATGCAGGTATCGTATTCCAGCGCCGAGCGGATCGTCCGAACCGAGAGCAGTTTCGTTACCCATCAGGCGGCGTGGGAAGGGTACAAGGCGAGCGGTGTCGTGGAGCAATACGAGTTCCTTGCGACGCTGGACAGCCGCACGAGTGAGATTTGCCGTGTAATGGACGGCAAGGTGTTCCGGTTGAGCGAGAAGGAAGTCGGGGTCAATTTCCCGCCGCTTCATCCGAACTGCCGCTCGACCGTGGTGCCATATTTCGATGACGAGGGTGATCCGGGCGAACGGATCGCCCGAGACTCCGACGGGGGGGTGTACCATGTTCCGGGAAACATGACGTACCGGGAATGGTACGAGCGTTATGTGGAGGGGAGATAAATGCCGAAGCTGACGATCAGCGAATTGAAGAAGATGTCTCCGAACAAGAAACTGCGGGTCTATGCTGGAGGCGAAGTCCGAACCGTTACCGCTGGTTGGCTTCTTAAAACGAGGCAGGATGCGGCGAAGAAGAAACGGAGGAAATAGCCATGCCGATCATGCGTTGTCAGAAAAACGGGAGGCCCGGCTACAAATGGGGAGAGCGTGGCACGTGCTATACGTACACGCCGGGAGATAGGGCGGGTAGGGAGAGGGCGCGGGAAAAGGCGCTCGCGCAGGGCCGGGCAATCGAAGCGAGCAAGCGGGCCAAGTAGGCCCGTTTCTCATTTTTCCGCCTCTTTGGTATTTCGGGCGCAAACTGCAAAGACACTACCGGACGCGACCGGGTAAAAAGCGTAAGTGAATGAACGGGAGGATGGTTTGAATGGAATGGCTCAAGCAACTGCTGGAGCAACACGGAGTTGCCGGGGAGGTGGTGCAGAACGCTGTGGCCGCCGCCGAGGAAAAGTTCAAGGAGTACGTTCCGAAGCACCGCTTCGACGAAGTGAACGAGGCGCGTAAACAGCTTGCCGATCAACTCAAAGAGCGGGACAACCAGCTTACGGAACTGAAAAAGTCGGCTGGTGATAACGAAGAACTGCGGAAGCAAATTGAAACGCTCCAACGCGAGAACAAGGAGCGTGAACAGGAATATCAGGGCCGCCTGCGGGATATGGCGATCACGACCGCGATCAAGCTGGCCGTGGCCGGTGAAGCGCATGATCCCGATTTGGTTGCGAGCCTGATCGATAAGGGCAAAATCGAAGTGGACGAGCAGGGGAATATCAAGGCGGGACTGGACGATCAACTGAAAGCCTTGCGGGATACGAAATCGTTCCTGTTTGTCCAGAAGCAGGCTGATCCGCAAGCGAAGCTCAAGGGCATGAATCCTGCCGACGGGCGCGAACCGTCGAAGGGCGGGGTTAAGAACCCGTGGAGTATGGAGCATTTCAACTTGACTGAACAGGGCCGGATTCTGCGGGAAAACCCGGAACTGGCCGAACAACTCAAAGCACAAGCAGGAGGTTGATTCTGAATGTCCACGAAAATTGCAGATGTTATCGTTCCCGAGGTGTTTACACCGTATGTGATTCAGCGCACGATGGAGTTGTCGGCGCTGTTCCAAAGTGGCATCGCCCAACGCACGGCGGAGTTCGACCGTCTGGCAAGTGCATCTGCGAAGACGGTGCAAATGCCGTTCTGGGGCGACCTGACCGGCGACGATGAAGTGCTGGACGACAACAACGCGCTTACGCCGGGCAAGATTCAGGCGAGCAAGGATGAGGCCGTGATCCTGCGCCGTGGCCGCGCGTGGGGTGCGAACGATTTGGCCGCCAACCTTGCTGGCGATGACCCGATGCGGGCCATTGGCGACCTTGTGGCATCGTATTGGGCACGCCGCTATCAGGCCGCACTTATTTCGACGCTTGAAGGCGTGTTCGACGCCGCTAACATGACCACGAACGTGCATGATATTTCGGGCGAAACTGGCGAAGATGCTATTATCAGTGCGAAGACGGCTGTGGATGCCGCCCAAAAGCTGGGCGATGCGAAGGCTCAACTGACGGCAATCATCATGCACTCCGCGACGGAGGCGGCGCTGAAAAAGCAAGACTTGATCGAGTATCTGCCCGCTTCCACCAATGGCACGATGCAGATTCCGACGTTCCTCGGTAAGCAAGTCATCGTCGACGACGGCGTTCCGTATGATTCCGTGACCGGCTCGTACACGACGTATCTGTTCGGCCCGGGTGCTGTGGCTTATGGCGAAGGCAACCCGGTTGGCTTCGTGCCGACGGAAACCGACCGCGATTCGCTGGCTGGTGAAGACTACCTGATCAACCGCCGGACGTTCATCCTGCATCCGCGCGGGGTGCGCTTCACGTCGCAAAGTGTGGCCGGTGTATCGCCGTCGAACACCGAACTGGCAGACGGTGACAACTGGACGCGTGTGTACGAACCGAAGGCGATCCGCATCGTCAAGTTCGTCCACAAGATCGCGTGAGGGTGGCGGCTATGAGTGTTACCGCTTTTAACCGCCGCAGGCGCTTGCTTGCGGCGGCCCCCCACGCGGCCCAGAATCGCCCCGTGGAGGCCGAGAAGGTGTCGGCAATGGTAAAGGACTCTTGCGCGTCTGTCGAGGCCGAGATCAGGCAAAGTGGCGCCCAGAAGGCCGAGAAAGGTGGGCGAAAGCATGGAAGAACGTCTCAAAAGGCTCAAGATGCTTCTGGAGATTGAGGGGACGGACGAAGATGAACTGCTGACGCTTATCCTCGAATCTACCGAGCAGAAGATTCTGAACTACTGCAACATCAAGTCGTTGCCTGCCGAACTCGAAACGGTGCTGATCGAAATGTCCGTGGACTTCTACAATGCGTCTGGAGGGGGCGTTCCTGCCAACTTGCAAGTTGGGGACACGTCCGTGCAATACCGGCGCGATGAGGACAGTATCATCCGTGAGTATAAGGCCCAACTGCATCGCTTCCGGCGGGTGGTCTGGGCATGAAAGGCTTGTACCGGGCGCACCGGATGGTGATCGAAAGGCTGTATGAGGACCGGGCTTCGATCAGTCGTTATGGGGAGTACACCGATCCGCATACGACCGAAACGAAGCTCGGTCTTTTCTCTGTTTACGAGAACGTTCCTTGCCGCTTGTCTCGTCTGGGAATGGGAACGAATCGGCAGACCGAGACGGTCAATGAAATCGCCTACGAGACGAAGCTGTTCATCGCCCCGGAATATGATGTTAAGCAGGGCGACGTGATCGAGGTTACGCGGGGAACTGTCAAGCGCGTTTATAAGGCTGGTGAGCCTGTCGTTTACTCGACGCATCAGGAGGTCAGCCTTCAACGGGAGGCGAATGCGTAATGCCCGGAGTAATTTTTACTGAGGAGAAGTTGCGTGAAAAGTGCGCGGAGTGGCAGAAAATCCTCCGCTTGCAGGACTGGATTATCAACGTTCGAATTTGCCGCGAATGGGATATGTTGAGTTCGGACTGCAATGCGGAGATCGAGATCGTACTTCCAAAACGGATGGCCACGATTCGCGTCTTGGACCCGGTGGACTATCCCGATAATCTTTCTGAAGATCAGGACATGGAATTATCGCTAGTTCATGAACTTCTGCATATCCATTTCTGGCCGTTCACGGAAAGACTGGATGGTTTGCATCAAGTGGCAGAAGAACAAGCAATCGAAGCGATTTCCCGTGGTCTGGTGGAGTTGTACCGTGGCGAAGTGGGGAAGTGTTGATTTCTCCGAACTTCGGCGGCTGGCTGGCGCATTCAACAAAGCGCTAGACGATCGCGTGATCGAGCGGTTTATCCGTGACTTTCTGCTGGAAATGGCGTTCCGTGCCGAGCGAAAGATCAAGAAGCGAACGCCCGTGAACACGGGGCATCTGCGACGAAACTGGAAAGTCGGCACGGTTGAGCGCCGAGGCAATGCGCTTGTGGTAGAAATTTACAACCCGGTCGATTATGCAAGCTTCGTCGAATACGGGTTCCGATCCCACTGGGTTCCCGGCTACTGGAAGGGCAAGTCGTTCGTGTATGATCCGAACGCCGAAACCGGGATGTACGTCGGGCCGAAGGATGGGTGGGTGCCCGGTCGATTCATGGCGACCATCTCCATGCAGGAGATCGAGCGCGAACTGCCGCGCTATCTGGAGCGTCGGGTTATGGAGTTGTGGGACGGCATCATGAATGGCAGGCCGCCGAGGAAGGGGTGAGGCGATGCCGGTTGTCGAGATGAATGACATTCGCACCGCTGTCATGCGGCGGCTGAATGAACGGTTCCCGAATATCAAGCGGTACGGTGAGGAAATCCGTCAGGGGTTCGTGGAACCGTGCTTTTTCGTGAAGCTGTTGAACGCTTCGCAAGCGCAAGAACTGAACACCCGGTACAGGCGGACGCATAGCTTCGACATCCACTACTTCCCGAAGGACAATTCCAACGAGGAAGCGCACGATATGGCTGAAAAGCTGTATGACGTTTTGGAGTTGATCGAGTACGACGGGGTGCAGTATCAGGGTACCGGAATGAACCACGAGATCGTGGATGGCGTTCTGCACTTTTTTGTGGACTATTCTTTCCGTGTCCGGCGAGAGGTTCCCGAACCGCCGAAGATGGAGTCGCTTGAACAGGAGGGTTGGCTGAAATGAAGAAGGAGCAGGAGGCCAAACAAAAGGCACCGGTTTTCACGAAACGGCAACTGGTGCGGGCGTATAACTTTTCGCGCGTTGAGCGTGATGTGCTGGCCGCCATTCTGGAGGACGACAAACAGTACACGCTCGACGAGGTTCAGAAACTGCTGAAAGACTTCAAGGCAAGGAGGGTTCAGTAACTATGGCAGGCGGAACGTGGGTTGCTCAAAACAAGGTTCGGCCCGGCCTGTACGTTAACTTTCGGAGTGAGGCGCAGGCTGTCGGCACGCTCGGCGACCGAGGCATCGTGACGCTCCCGGCTGTGCTTTCGTGGGGGCCGAGTAAGCAGGTCGTGATGATTGAGGCTGGTCAAGATGTGACGGACATTCTCGGCTATGATATCACGGCGCCGCAATTGGTGCTGGTGCGTGAGTCGCTGAAACGCGCCCGGACGCTTCTGCTGTACCGAGTGAATACCGGCACGCAGGCGTCCGCGACCATCGGAACGACCGATCCGGTCACGGTCACTGCCCGGTACGGTGGTGTCCGGGGCAACGACATCACGGTGGCCGTTCAGGCGAACGTCGATGATCCCGAGCTGTTCGATGTTATCACGTATGTGGATGGCCGCGAAGTGGATGTGCAGACGGTTGCAGAACGCGCTGAACTGCAAGACAACGCATGGGTGACGTTCGGAACGTCTGGCGAACTGGAAGCTACGTCTGGTACGCCGCTGACGGGCGGCATGGATGGCACGGTGACGAACAGCGACTACACGGACTATCTGGCCGCCATCGAGCTGTTCGACTTTAACACGATGGCCGCGCCGGTCAGCGATGTGCCGCTGAAAGGGGTCTTTGCTTCGTTTGCGCGCCGGTTGCGCGAGGACGAGGGCAAGAAGATTCAGGTCGTGTTGCCGGACTATCCAAACGCTGACTACGAGGGCGTCATCAGTGTCAAAAATGGCGTGGTGCTGTCCGATGGCACGACACTGAATAACGTGCAGGCTACTGCATGGGTCGCAGGTGCAACGGCTGGTGCGAATGTCAACCAGTCGCTGACGTACATGGCCTATGACGACGCTGTGGACGTGGATACGCGCTATACGCACACGCAAATCGTGCAGGCGCTCCAGAACGGCGAATTCCTGTTCGTGCCGTCCGATGGCCGGGCGATTGTGGAGCAGGATATTAACACGTTCACGAGCTTCACGCCCGAGAAACGCCGCCACTTCTCGAAGAACCGGGTTATCCGGGTGCTGGACGCCATCGGCAACGACTTGAAACGCATCTTCGAGCAGTTCTACGCCGGGAAGGTGGACAACAACGTTGACGGGCGAAACCTGTTCAAAAACGAGATCGTGAACTACCTGACCAGCCTGCAAAATATCGGCGCGATCCAGAATCTCGATTCGCAGGCCGATATTACGGTGGTTCAGGGGGCCGATGTGGATAGCATTTACGTCGAGCTGTACGTCCAGCCTGTCGATGCCATCGAGAAGGTCTACATGCAAGTCATTGTGCGATAAGGAGGGATCAGGATGCCGTTCATGAACGAAATGGACGCCATTTCCGGCAAGCACGCGAAAGCTTTCATCACGATCAACGGACAGGTCGAAGAACTGTTCTATGCCCGGTCGCTTGAGGCGACCATCGAGAAGAACAAGACGGATGTTCCGGTTGTCGGGAAAACGAATGTCGGCCAGAAGGCTGTGGGCTGGTCGGGGACGGGAACGCTGAATATCTACTACGTTACATCGCTTTTCCGTCGCCTCGTCCGGGACTACATCAAGACAGGCCGTGACTTCTATTTCGACCTCACGGTGTCGAACGAAGACCCGACTTCGGCGACCGGGCGGCAGACGGTTGTACTTAAAAACTGCAACCTTGATAGCGTGGTTGCCGCACAATTCGATGCGACGAGCGATGATCCGCTGAATGAGGATGTGTCGTTTACGTTCGACGACTATGACATTCTGGAACAATTTGCGCCGCTGAACTGATGCGGCGCACGGAAGGAGATCATACATGAGTAGTTTGCAGGCGTTTTTCGCGCAAAACGCGAAGGCAGAAATCATCGACGAAGTGGTTGTTTCCGACCGCTTCAAGGATGAGAATGGCAGACCGATCATGTGGAAGATTCGGGCTATCACGGAAGCCGAGAATGAACAGCTTCGGAAGGCGGCCACGCAATACGTGAAGGGGCCGGGAGGCCGCCGGGTGGCCGAAATTCAGCCCGAAGTCTACATGGCGAAGGTCGTTGTATCGAGCGTGGTGTTCCCGGACTTGAAAGATGCGGAACTTCAAAAATCCTACGGCGTGCTCGGCGCAGAGGATTTGCTGAAACGCATGCTTCTGTCCGGCGAATATGCGCGGCTCGTGCAGGCTGTTCAGGAGATTAACGGATTCGACAAGGACGTAAATGAACTTGTCGATGAAGTAAAAAACTGATCCGGGAGGGCGACGGCGAATGGAACTACGCCTACTATGCCCTCCACAAGCTCAATATCAAGCCGTGGGAACTTGCCGAATATTCGGTCGAGCAAAAGGCCGCGCTGTATGCGATGATCGATATTCGGATCGAAGCCGAGAAGAAGGCAGAAGCGCAAGCGAAAAAGAAGCCATCTTCTCCAAAACGGCGTAAAAGGTGATATAATGTTGCCAAAAGACGCATGGAGGGGTTCAGATGGCTGGTGCTTTGCTGTTTCTTCTGCTCATTCTGGCGGCGGTGTGGTTGTGGCGGAAAGAGGCCCGAGAAGCGAAGCGATTGGGCGCGAAGCTGTACACCGCCGCCTTCCATCTTCTCGGTGTTCCGGGATTGGAGCCGAAGAAGATCGTGCGGCTGTTTTTTGCCGATGACCGGCTCATTATCCGGTCTGGCAAGCAGACGTTTGAACTGAACTACGACAAGGTGACGGCCATCAAGGCCGCCCGCAAAACGGACTTGATACAGAAAAACAAGTCCGTTATCGGCAGGGGTGTCGTCGGCGGAGTGGCGTTTGGCGGTATAGGCGCTATCGTGGGCGCATTATCCGCTGTCGGTGGGAAGAAGGCCACGAAAGGAAATCTATTGATCGTATATTACAAGCCAGACGGGCAGGACGAGCCGCAACCGATGGCATTTGACTTGCGAAAGACATCTAGCCCGGTGAGGTTCGAGAAATTCGTTCTGAGCCAGCGCCCGGAACTTGCCGCACAGGACTACATAACGTTGTAAACCCACGCCCTACGGGGCGTTTTTTATTTGCTCGTAACTTGTATGGGAAGGCGGTGAGAGTGTGCCAACGGTAACTGCAACACTGAAAATGTTCGATGCGATGACGAGACCGCTCCAGAATATCACCAATAGCATGAACCTGATGATCCGGGCGATGGAACAGATGCAGAGTTCGGCCAACCGGAATCTGACGGTTGACCGCACGTTGACTGCGGCGAAGAAGCAACTGGCGTCTGCGGAGACGGAGATCAAGAAAAACATTGACGCCGCAAAGCAGGCGCAGGATCGGTTCACGCAGTCCGTAAGAAACACAAAACAGTCCGCGGATAGCCTGTCGTCTTCGATTAAGAATTGGGCGACTGGTCTGGCCGCCGCATATCTGACGGTTCAGGGGATTCAAAGCGCTTTGGGGTCGGCAGATACGTTTATTTCTGCTCGGGCGCGGCTGGATTTGATCGTCGATGAAGGGCAGTCTGTGGACGATTTGCAAGCGCAAATTCACGCCGCCGCTCAACGGGCGCGTGGCGATTTTATCGCCATGACCGACAATATTGCCCGTCTGGGGATTCTGGCGAGTGATGCGTTCAGTTCGAGCGGCGAGATCGTCGCGTTCGTCGAGACGTTGCAGAAGGCGTTCACCATCAGCGGCGCTGGGACGCAGGAACAAGCCGCCGCCATGTATCAACTTTCTCAGGCGATGGCGTCCGGGCGCCTGCAAGGCGATGAGTTTCGGTCGATCATGGAAAATGCGCCAATGCTGGCTGATGCGATTGCGAGGTATCTGGGTGTATCGAAGGGCGAACTGCGCGACTTGTCGTCGGAGGGTGCGCTGACGGCAGACGTGATAAAGGCCGCCCTGTTCTCGGCGGCAGATGACATTAACGCTAAATTCGCGGAAATGCCTATGACGTTCGGCGCGATGTTTCAAAAAGTTAAGAATGAAACGTTCCGGGCGTTCGCTCCGGTGTTCCAGCAAATGAGTGACTGGCTCAATTCGGAACGTGGTGCGGCTGTCATGAATAACATCACGAACGCGATCTATCTGGCCGCCGCCGCCGCGAGTGGTCTGCTGAACGTCTTGACGTGGATCGGTGACGTGATCGCGAACAACTGGTCGATTATCGAGCCGATCCTGATGATGGTGGCTGGCATTCTGCTGGCGATGATGATTCAGCAATTGTGGCGCATGGTCGTTGCGGCGTGGGCGATGGTGCCGCCGCTTCTGGCGCAGGCCGCCGCGTGGCTGGCGATGAACTGGCCGATTCTGCTGATCGGCGCCGCGATTGGCCTGCTGATTTACGTCTTCAACCAATGGGGAGATATTGCCGCGAAGGTCATTGGCTTCATCGGCGGGATCATTGGCACGCTGGTCGCGTTCGTCTACAATCAGTTCGTCTGGATCGCAAACGGCGTGCTGTCTGTGGCCGAATTCTTCATGAACGTCTGGCGCGATCCTGTGTATGCCGTAAAAAAACTGTTTTATGATCTGGTGATTACCGCCCTGAAACAACTTGAGAAACTAGCCTCCGGGATTGAGAACATCATCAATAAGATTCCCGGCTTGCAGGTGGACATCACGTCCGGGATCGGCAATCTGCTGGACAAGCTGGAGTCCGCCCGCGACAGCCTGCAAAGCGAGGCTGATGTCGTCGAGCTGATGCGGTTCGAGCCGATGGACTATGCGGAGGCGTTCAACATTGGCCGGGAATGGGGCGAGGCCGCCGGGAACTTTGTGGCCGATAAGGTTCAGGGCGCCTTCGATAAAATCCAGAACATGGCGAAGGGGTTCGGCGGCGGTGGCAATGCGATTGAGGACATCAATAAGTATCTCGCCAACATCGACAAGAACGGCCTTGCGAACGTTGATAAGGTCGGGAAGATCGAGGACACGGTTGATATCTCCAACGAGGATTTGAAGCTGATGCGCGAGCTGGCCGAAATGAAGTCGATCCAGAATTTTGTGACGCTGACGCCGACGGTGCAGGTCACGACCGGCGATATTCGGAACGATGTGGATGTGGATACCATCGTCCGGCGCATCGAAGAATCGCTGGAACGGGAGATTGTCAATTCCGCGCAGGGGGTGTTTGCCTGATGGCTAAAAAAGTGATGGTCTCGATAGGCGCTGAACAGTTTATCCGGGCTGTCGAAGGGCTGACTGAAGCCGTGAAAAATCTGACCGAAAAAATCGTTCAATTGGAAAAGGCGACTATTACGGTCCGTATCGCTGAAAAGAAAACTGCGATAGACGAGATTGTTGAAAGACTCAGACAAAGGTCCGCAGATGAAATTAAAAGGTGATGGCTATGCCGGACTACGGCATTTATCTTTCCGTTGACGACGGCGCGCAGGAAATCCGTCTTCCGGTCAACCCTCCTGAAATCGAGGTCGAGATTCCCGGGCAGGGGAAGACGTATCGGATCGTCAAGCTCGGGGAGATCAATTCGATCCAGACGCCGAGTCTGTCCGAAGTTAGCTTCGAGAGCTTCTTCCCCGCCCAGCGTTACCCGTTCGTGGTTGGCGAAGAACTGCTGGAGCCGTCGAGCTACGTGGAAATGATCGACGAATGGCGGCGCGCCCGGAAGGTTGTGCGGCTGGTCGTAACGGATGGGACCGTGGATATCAATATGCTAGCGTCCATCGAGGACTTCACATGGCGGGAAGTGGCTGGCGCTGTGGGCGACATCGAGTACGAAATGACGCTCAAACAGTATCGGCCTTATGGCCCGAAGCTGGTGCAGGTCAAGGTGCAGACGCAGAACGATCAGCCCGTGGCCGTGGCCGCGAAGAAGGAAACGCGCCCGCAGACGAAGCCGCAACCGAAGGTCCATGTGCTGAAAAGTGGCGAGACGCTATGGGCGCTGGCCCAGAAGTATCTGGGGAACGGTAGCCGCTGGCCGGAGATCGCCCGCCTGAATGGGATCAAGGATTCGCAGATGCGGAGCCTGCGGGTCGGGATGCAGATCAAAATCCCGACATCGTGAGGTGATTTGATGGCGCTGGAAATCCTCTTCGATAACCGGGATGGCAAAATTTATGACATCTCGGACATGGTGTCGTCTGTGTCGTGGAAAACCGTCCGCACCGGCCATCCCGGCGTTCTCGATGTGTCGCTGGTGAAGCATGAAAGCTTGCGGATTGATCCCGGGGCCGTTATCCGGGTGCGGGATGGCTCCAGCAAGATTTTCTACGGCTACGTCTTCGCTATCGAGCAGGGCGATGATGATGAAATCTCGATCACCGCGTATGACCAGATTCGGTATTTGCTGTCGAAGGATACATTCGTTTTCGCCAACGCGACCGCGACCGAGATCATCCGTAAGGTGGCCGGTGACTTTGGTTTGACAGTCGGCAACCTGACCGGCACCGGCTACCGGATACCGACTTTGGTGGAGGACAACCAGACGGGGCTGGATGTTATCTGCAAGGCACTGGATTTGACGCTGATCGCCACCGGAAATATTTTCGTATTCTACGACAGCTTTGGGGCGCTAACACTCAATAACGCCGCAGATATGCGGGTAGATGTTGCGATTGGCGATGAAAGTTTGGCCTATGGGTACAATTACAAGCGAAGCATCGACTACGATACTTACAACCGGATCAAGCTGGTGCAGAACAACAAGGAGACGAAACGCCGGGACGTGTACATCATGCAGGACAGCGCTAACATTGCGAAGTGGGGCCGCCTGCAATACTTCGATGTCGTTGACGAGAAGATGAACGCGGCCCAGATCAAAGAACTCCTGAATATGCTGATTCAGCTTAAAAACCGGGAGCGTAGGTCGCTCAAGATCGACGCGCTGGGCGACTTGCGTATCCGGGCCGGGTGCTATATCCCTGTTATCCTCACGGATTTGGGGATAAATCAATATTTCCTTGTGGATGAATGCACCCACAAATGGGAGGGTGACGAGCATACGATGTCGATAACTTTGAAGGTGGTGTGATGGATGGCTCTGGCGAACCTGATCCGGCAGGCCAGTCTGGGCGCGATTGAGGCCGGGCAACCCGTCGCCGTGCTGTTTGCCACGGTGACGAAGGTTGATCCGCTAGAGGTCAATGTCGAACAGCGGTTTACGCTGACGAGCGACTTTCTTATCGTGCCGGAAAGCCTGACGAGATATGAGGTTGACATATCGCATACGCATTCGGCGCCCGGAGGAAGTACAGGCGGGATGCAACCTGCTGAATCCGAGAAGGTTGTGGTGCGGAAAGGGCTGGAGGTTGGCGACAAGGTGATGCTGTTGCGGGTTCAGGGGGGACGGCAGTTCGTCGTTCTCGACAAGGTGGTGTGAGTTATGGCGACGCCGACAGGGACGATCATTCCGGCCAATTTGGAGATCGTGGAGGAACAACAGCCTAGCTTGACGTTTGGCATTGACTTCGACCGGGGCCGCGTGGTTGGTATGGTCGATGGTCTGGAGGCCGTCAAGCAGGCTGTTTTTCTTATTTTGCAAACGGAGCGCTATCGGCACCTGATTTTCTCGCCCGATTACGGGAGCGAGCTGGAAGAGCTGATCGGGCGCGATCCGCTGTATGTCCAGTCCGAGATCAAGAGGCGCATTCGGGAAGCGCTGACGCAGGATGACCGGATTGAGGATGTTACGAATTTTAGCATCCGGTTCGAGGGTGACAGCGCGCTGGTGCGGTTTATGGTCGTGAGTGCCTTCGGCAATTTCGAGGCTGAACAGGAGGTGGGGGGCGGTGTTTGAAAACCAGACGTTCGAGGCGATCCTGACGCGGATGATGAATCGAGTTCCGAACACGTTGGATAAGCGGGAAGGGTCGATCATCTATACCGCGCTGGCGCCGATTGCCGCTGAACTGGCGCAGGCGTATGCCGATCTGGATGTGTTCATGCGCCTAACGTTTGCGCGGATGGCTGACGGCAAATTCCTGACGTACAGGACGGCGGAAAGCGGTGTAAACCGTAGGCCCGCGACGCCCGCTGTTCGCAAGGGCGTTTTCGACGCTGCTGTTCCGGTTGGTAGCCGCTTCAGGGGCGGGGATGTGGTTTATATCGTCCGCGAACACATCGACGGTCAAGAGTACCGTCTGGAAGCCGAGACGCCCGGCGCAATCGGTAACACGTATTTCGGCAGTCTGCTCCCGATCGAATATATCGAAGGGCTGACGACCGCGACGCTGGCCGACGTGCTGATTCCCGGCGAAGATGAGGAATCCGACGAAGCGCTGTACCAGCGTTATCTGGAAGAAATCAACGCTACACGGTATGGCGGGAATGTGGATCAGTACCGCGAATGGATCAGCGATATTCCGGGTGTTGGCCGGTTCCGCGTTCAGCCGTTGTGGAATGGCCGGGGCACGGTCCGCGCTGTCATCACGGACGCGGCAAATATGCCGCCGTCGCCTGAACTGGTGGCGCTGGTGCAGAATACGCTCGATCCCGAGCAAGATGGGATGGGTACTGGACTGGTTCCGATTGGTCATGTTTTCACGGCGTTTGGCGCCACTCCGAAAACTGTAAACGTGACGATGACAGTTCTGCTGGAGGAAGGGTACGGGCCGTCGGACATCGAGCAGGAGGTCGAACAGATCATCACCGGGTACTTCTCGGAGATTAACTTCGAGGACCCGAATTTCGTGCAGACAACGATCCGGCAGTCTGTGATCCTTAGTCGCCTGATTGGGATTGCGGCGGTGCGAGATATTCTGTCGCTGACGCTGAACGGCGTTGACGGCAATATTACGCTGGAACCTGACGAGGTGGCCCAGCTCGGGACGGTGACGATCAATGTCGCTGTTTGAGTGGGTCGAGGAAACCGGTGATTATCTCGGCTATATACCGCCCGTCTTGCAGGATATACGCGAGTTTCAGGAGATTGCGAAGGCTGTCAACCCGGAGATCGTGATGCTGAAACAAGCGATCAATAAGGTGATGAATGAGCAATTCGTTCTGGGCGCTGTCGATACGCTTACGTGGCGCGAGCAGGAGTTCGGCATCACGGCAAGTAACGACGAAACGGTAACGTTCCGCCGGGAGCGCTTGGTTGAACGGAAAAGCCGGAAGCCGCCGATTACGTTGCGAACGTTGCGAGATCGGCTGAATGCCTACATCGGCACGACGCAGGCTGAAATCCAACTTGTGCCCGGTGAATATGCCTTTTCGATCAGTATTCCGGCTGTGGATGGATACAAATTTCGTGACATTCAGCAGGTTGTAGAAACGCTTAAGCCTGCGAATATGGAATATATCCAGTATCCGTTCTCGGTCGAGCGCGTTCGTATTCGTGAAAGGAGCCGAGAAATCAAGATTGCATATGCGCGGGCTGGGCTGGCTTTGGCCGGACTTACTACGGTTGGCGAGATTGTTTCCGACCGCGTGATTTATCAAAGGTAGGTGATACTGTTGGCAGTCTCGGATTATTTCAAAGGCCAGCTTGTCGACGTGACTGACGGCCTGCTGGCAAAGGTGCTGATTAACCAGATGACCGAACTGACGGATTTAACGGTCACGAAGTATTCGGACAGTATCACTGTCGAACTGATCCTTCCACCTGATATGATCGTGACGCGGATCGACTTTCTGGACGCGGACGATAACATCATTACGACGATTGCCGGAATTGAGATCGACACGTCCGTTACGACCGTATTCAGCCATAACATTCAGTTCGTTCAAGGGGGTGCGTGAGGATGGACTTTGTGAAAAAGGAATGGCAGTTCCGGGATATCATCAGCGAGAACGAACTGAACCGGATGGAGGATGGGATCGAGGAAGGAATCACGAAAGCGGAGCAGGCGCAAGATGATCTCGCCGCCCACACTGCCGCCACCACCGGCGTCCACGGTGCCACGTCTGCGGCCACGCCGAATACGCTGGTTCAGCGGGACCCGGACGGAAGGTTCAAAGCGGCGGCTCCGTCGGCGGCGGACGATGTGGCGCGTAAGGATACCGTCGACAACGCCATCGCCGCGCTGCGCGGTGCGGCTCCCGGCACACTCGATACGCTGGCGAAGCTGGCGCAGGCGATCAACAACGACCCGAACTTCGCGGCGACGATCAGTGCGGCGCTGGCGGGGAAGGTGGACAAGACTGGCGGTATAGTCACCGGGGATTTAGCGTTGTACCGGGATGCAAACGGAGACCTTGCGAGATTTCGAGTCAGGAACGCCTTCCAATATGTGGATATTGGGGCCTATTGGGAAGAGGGCGTCACACAATTCGCCCAAATCCAATCTGCCGACGTGGTAGCCGAAAACCCGCAAGCATTACGCCTGAACCCCCATGGTGGGCTTGTCACTATTAATGATTATATAGCGTGGCATCACGGGAACAACCCGGCTAACCTCGCCACGAGCGGGTATCAAAAATTAGCCAACGGTCTCATTCTCCAATGGGGCGTCGTTTTAGATGTACCTAATAATACACCTATCAATGTTGTGTTCCCTATTACATTCCCGAATATATGCTTTACTGCTGTTGCAACTTTAGATAGCACATCAGATGCCGTTGCACCATTTGTCATGAACAGTGTGTCTCCATCGGGATTTATTGTAACGCATACTGCGTCACTTAACCGGATTATAAGATGGATTGCGATTGGACGGTGACTATCATGGAGCAAAAACAGCCTCAGTATTATACTGTTTTCGATACAACTGGCAACATCTCCGGTTTTTATGTTGACACAATCCACGATGACATCCCCGCGAGCGCCGTCCCGATCACGGTCGAACAGTGGCAGACGTACTCCGCCGCGCCCCACCGGTACAAGATGGACGGCGACACGATCCGGGAGAAGACGCCGGAGGAAATTGAAGCGGAACGAGCATCTCGACCACCGGGACCGAAATCTCGCATGGAACTGCTGGAAGAAGAAAACGCACTGCTTGCGCTCGAACTGGCGCAGACCCAGCTCAGACTCGATCAGGCCGAGCAAGAGCAAGCCGCACTGCTGTTCGAACTCGTAAACAAGGAGGTAATCTGAATGAATTGGTTTGAGATCGTGAAACGCCACTATGCCGCCGGGCGATATACCGAAGCACAAGTCGCTGTATTTGTGCAGGCCGGCAAGATCACGCCGGAACAGTATCAAGAGATCACAGGTTCTGCGTATGAGGGCTCCGCCGAATAGGCGGGGCTATTTTTGTTGGAGGTGTTTTGAAGTGGAGAGCTGGAACCATTGGATCAAGCTGGCGGTATCTGTTGCTGGGGCTGTTGCGTCGTATCTTTTTGGAGGATGGTCGTCGTTGCTGTCGATTCTGCTGACGTTCGTTGTGCTCGATTACGTGACCGGGTTCGCAGCCGCCGCAAAAGAAGGAAAGCTGAACAGCGAAGTCGGTGCATGGGGCATCGCGAAGAAGGTCGGCATCTTCGCCATTGTTGCAGTGGCGCATTTGGTTGATACAGCGCTTGGCGATGCTCATCTTTTCCGCGACGCAGCCGTTTTCTTTTTTCTGGCGAATGAACTGCTTTCCGTGATCGAAAACGCGGGCCGGATTGGCGTCCCGATCCCGCCTGTGCTTCAGCAGGCGGTCGAAGTGCTGCGCGGCAAGTCGGGGGGTGATTCGAAATGAAGATCGTACTGGACGCCGGCCACGGCCCGGAAACGCCCGGAAAGCGTAGCCCGGACGGCTCGCTCCGGGAGTACCAATTCAACAGCGCCGTCGCCCGGTACGTCGCGGAGGCGCTCCTGCACAATGAGGGCGTCGAAATCCTCATGACGCACGCGGACGACCGCGTCGTGCCACTCCGGGAGCGCACCGACCGTGCGAATGCGTGGAAGGCTGATTTGTTCGTGAGTATTCACGCCAACGCGGCCGGAGACGGAGCGAGTTGGAACAGCGCGCAGGGCATCGAAACCTACGTCTACACCACCCGCCCGGCGGCCGCCCTGAAGCTCGCGGAGGCGGTGCATCGAAACCTGATCCGCGCGACTGGCCGTCCGGATCGCGGGGTGAAAACGGCGAACTTCCACGTGCTCCGCGAGACGAAGATGCCCGCGATCCTCGTGGAATGCGGGTTCATGACGAACCGCGAGGAGTGCGAGCTGCTGAAGTCCGATGCATACCGCCGCAAGTGCGCGGAGGCCATCGTAGCCGGGATCGTGGAGACATATGGGCTGAAACCGAAACGACCTGTACAGGATACGGCGCCGGATGAGATATCGAGCTGGGCGCGTGAGGCTCGCGATTGGGCTGTCAGCCGCAACATCACGGACGGTACACGTCCGAAAGATACTGTGACGCGCGAGGAGCTCTGGACGATGCTGTATTGGGCAATAGGCAAGAAATAACGAAACCCGCTCGGCCTAGTGGCTGGGCGGGTATTTTTTTTCATATTCTGATCTTTACTACTTTACATTGTATAGGGTTTGTGGTATATTAGAATCAGAAAGAACGGAATGGAGGTAAGGAAAATGAAGGCTCTCGCGGATTACGCCCAGCTCGGTTTCGACGGGATCTCGGTCGATGAAGAAATCGCAATCGCCGAATACATCGACGAAAACAAGGAAGTTTGCCCCGTCGAACTGTATCGCGGCATGATGGTTGACCGTGATTTCGAGATCGAAGTCGGACAGGAAATTGAATTCGAAAACACATTCGCCTCCTTCGACGAAGACATTGATACCGCCGTGAAATTTGCCACACGTCGCAATCATGGTGTGGTGCTGGTGCTGGATGAAGACATCGAAGGACTTCCGGTCTACATGCACGCTTCCACCTGCGCCGGGGAAACGGAATGGCTGATCCCCGCGCAAAAATTTGTTATCACGGAAGTTTGGGAAGAAGATTCCGTGATGTTCGCCCGAATCAAACCCTCCTGATCATTTTCGCAGGGCTAGGCCCAGTCCCGTGCAAGCCGGGTTCGCCCCGAAAGGGGCGCGGCGCTCAACCTGCTGAGGAAGGAGGGATAACATGCAATACCACGATCTCGCGCAAAAACTCATTGACGAGGGATGGTCATACATCGGAGTTCGCGCCCTCTGCCCGGACGAAAACTACAGCGTCGGCGACACCTGCCGCGAATCCTACGAATGGGACGTCGAACATGACTGCTCCACCTACGATCTACACGGCGAAGACGGCGAAAAGGCAGGCGGCACGTGCTGCACGGTAGCCGCCACTTGGGCGGACTACATCGACGATCCGGCTGAATTGGCCGAGAAGATCGAGAAGGCCATCGCCCAGAACCGCGCATATGGTTCCCGGCAAGTCATCATTGCCGGAAACCGGGTGGACAACGACGGGATGCTTGATCCCGGTGAAATTAGAATTGTAGATGCTGTGGTAGTTGGAATTGTGGAATGACGCAGGGCTAGGGAGTTGCCGGAGAATCCCCGGCGTGGCGCTCAACCTGCTGGATGATAGGGCAGGAAATTCAATCGAAAGGATGATCTACATGAACATTGTGAACCTCACCCCGCATGACATCGTGGTGATCGCAGAAGACGGAACTGAATTCCGCCGCTATCCCGCATCGGGCACCATCGCCCGCGCCGCATCGATAACGGAGATCATCGGCGAGCTGGACGGAGTTCCCGTCGCCCGACAGCAGTTCGGTGAAGTCTCCGACCTGCCCGATCCCGAGCCGGGCACCGTCTATCTCGTCTCGCTGGTGGTCGGACAGGCTCTGAAGGGTCAGCGGGACGATCTCTACGGCGCGGACACGTCGCCGGAAGGTGCTGTACGGGACGCGGAGGGGCGGATCGTCGGCACCCGGCGGCTGGTGAAATATTGATCGTACAGGAGGTGTTATGCATGGACATGGAACAAAAGAAAGTGCAGTTGCCCCGCGAGGTGGCGGAGGCGTTGGAAAACATCAAAGCGCAAAAAGGCAACCTTGATTGCTACATTCTGTGGCGCGCTTCCCAACCTGAGAGCGCAGAAGACAAAAACACAAACTGGAACGTACTGTATGAATTTGTGACCAAAGTCGGAAACAACATCTTCCTTCTGGCCGACGCCCTGCGCTACGGCTACGAGGTCGAGCCAGACGAGGTCGATCCGGAGCCGGAAACGATCACGGTGACGATCACCACCGAGCAACAGGAGAAGATAAAGAAATTCTACTGTGATCGTCTTGCGTGGGCCATTAAAGCCAGTGACGGATGGTATTCCGCCTATTGCGGCGGGTTCCAACACGCGCTAACGCTGGTAGGAATCAAAATCCCCGGCATCCCGCCGAAGAAATAACCGTCCACGCAACTCAAACCCATCATTTCGCTGTAAAAATAGGCCGCCGTAACAGGCGGCCTCCGCTCAACCTGTGAAAGCAGGAGAACGAAATGGAGGTACATAAAAAGGAGGAATAACCTATGGCAACAAAATCCACTTCCGTAAATCTCCAGCCTGCGACTATCGCGAAGTTGGACGAACGGGGTTCACGCTCGTCCGTCATCAATCGTGACTTGGACCGACTCTACACCCTCTATTCCCGCGCATTGCGCCGAATCGGTCTGACCATCGACGAGGCCTGCCTGATCGTCGATGTGCTCAATGGCGCGATCCGTGATACCCGTTCGGCCCTCATGTTCTCGTTTGGTGTCAAAGACGCCATTGAACTGGACGGGTTGGACGAAAAATGGAATGTTGACGGGAGGGCTCTGATCGAAAAACTGTCCACGCTGGACGAAATCTCCTGCATGGCCATCGTCGATGCCGCCGAGCGGTACTGGTATAACGAAAAGTACCGCACAATGGGTGTGCAGGAAGGCGTGAAAGAAGTGTTTGGGATTGGGTAGAAAACGTGCGCTGGTAGGACTGGAAACCGAACTGCTGGCCCTTTATCAATCTGGCATTGATATGCCGACCATCGCCAAAACCTTCGGCGTATCCGCCTCAACCGTTGCTGTGGAGCTGGATCGTCTGGGAGCACGAAAGATGATCCGCCGCGAAGACATCCGGCGCGGTTTTGAGCAGGCACGCCAGCACCCTGATTTTGCCTTTGTCGTTGGCATGATCTGGGGCGTCGGGTCATTAATCGGTGACAAATTCGTGATCCGACACAAAAACCGCGAAATCATCGACCGGATATATTCTCTTTTGAAATTAGCCTATGTCCCAGAACCGTATCTTGTACGAGGGAGGCCGACCATTCAAATAGGGACAACCCACCCCTTTTTCCAGTTTTTGTCGGACTCTGGATGGACGGGCCGAAAATCATCGGGACGCGGAATGCCGACATGCGAATTTGACGCTGAATTGTTTGTCTGCGGCTATGTTCTGGTTCACCACTCCTTGACGTGGAGCCGGAACAGGCGCAGAAAAATACTATATCTGCGACTGCGGATATATGGCTCCGTCGCGATTATGGAGTATATCGAAAGCCACCTTTCCGAATGGACCGGTGTTGGCCGGAAGAAATTGCAGCCACAT
>Ga0310823_100620_pt1 | contig 20213 bp, 20 predicted proteins | sample P4_ome_3_FD_201316 | JGI IMG/M metagenome (GOLD analysis project Ga0310823, IMG submission 201316) | Sorghum-adapted microbial communities from Joint BioEnergy Institute, Emeryville, California, United States - P4_Day56_Rep3 | ecosystem: Engineered > Bioreactor > SSF (Solid state fermentation) >...
GCCAAATAACGGCATTTCATGCCGTTACAGGCGGCACAAAGCCGACGCGCACGACCAACCGCGGGCAATAACGGCATTCTGTGCCGTTATTGCTCGTTCCCGCGCGGCTTCCGGGCCAAATAACGGCATTTTATGCCGTTACAGGCGGCGTGGTGCCGTCGGATGCGCCTGGCAGCCAAGCATTAACGGCATCCAGTGCCGTTCATGCTTGCTTCAGCATGGCGCTCGGACCCGATAACGGCATCCCGTGCCGTTATCGTCCACCCGCGCCCGCATTACCCCCGGTACCGCTCCATTCGCTCCGCCAGCCGCCGGCGGATTTCCGCCCGGAGCTCCTCCGGCACCTCGGCTTCGGCCTCGCTTCCCAGCGCGATGAACAGCTCCGCATAGTACGCCAGGTCGCCGCGCGGCACCTCCGCATCGACCGTTCCCCCGCCGTCACCCTTCACCGCGACCATCGGCGCAAGCCAATGCTTGCTCTCCCACCGGCGCACCCCCTCGGCGGTCAGCGTCGCCCACAGCCGAATCCGCTCCCCGGATTCCTCGGCCGCGCGCCGCGCCTCCCGCACCTCGGCCGGATCGAGCGGCTGCGGCTCCGTTCCATCCGGCTCAGCGTGCCGCACACGGTCGCAGCGGAACACCCGATACCCCTCGCGCTCATGACAAAAAGCGATGCAATACCAGAACCCGTCATCCGCGTACAGCAGCGCCGGACGGATGCGCCGCGACTCCACGGCCCCGTTCTTCCCCCCGTATTCAATCCGAAGCGCCTGCCCGCGAATGGCCGCGTCGAGCAACCGGCCCAGCCACGGCGCCCCGGCCCGCCGCTTCGGCGTGAGGAAATCGACCCGGTCTTTCATCCCGTCGATCCGCTCCCGAATGTCGCCGGGCATATTCAGATAAAATTTCCGCTCGGCCGACGCCGACTCGGCCTCAAACGGCAGCTCCGCGTAATGGCGCAGCGCATGGATCGCGAAGAAAACGGCGGCGGCCTCCCCTTCCGTGAACGCGATCGGCGCCAGCACGCGCTCCCGCAGCACCTGATAGCCGCCGTGCGGCCCCGTCTCCGAATAAAGCGGCACGCCCAGCTCGCTCAGCGTCTGCAGATCCCGCAGCATCGTCCGCGCGGAGACGCCGAACTCCTCGGCCAGCTCGCGCACCTTGAAACGCCGCTTCCGGTTGACGGCCATCATGAGCTCCAGCAGACGCCTGGACTTCGACATGCCCGATCCCTCCAAAAAAAATCCACGCCCCGAGCATACCACGACCGGCGCATGAAACCAAACCTCCCTGTTCGGCAGGCGCCATCATACAACGCGGAAAAGGAGCGGCGTGCCGGGAGTGCCGGGAGCGCGAACCCGGGGTCGCCGACCGGCCGGACTTCGCCACAGACAAAAAAGCGCCCCGCGAGTCCATCGACCCGCGGAACGCCCAAACCTGCCCTGCTCCGCTCAACTACTCGATCACAATCTTGTCAAAATAATCCGCCTGCACCTGCGCGGCCGCCGCATCCAGCTCCTTCTTCAAATCGACGCCCTTCTCCGAGAACACCTTCTGGATGACGTTCGTCATCGCCGCGTAGTAATCCTGCGTATGGTATTGCGCCTCCGGCTTGCCGTCCAGCAGCCGGTTCGACTCCGGATCGTACTTGTAGACGTTGTCGTACTTCCCGAAAATCGCCTGCGCCTTCCGCCCGTATTCCGAGTTGTTGTCGAAGTAGTTGAACTGCGGCGGGACGAAGAACTTGCCCTCATCCTTGCGCGCCTGAATATCCCGCTCGAGCGACTCCAGATAATCGTCCGTGAAATAGTCGAACGTAATGTAGTCGAAAGCCGCCTTCTGCTCGGCCGGCGTCGCGTTCGGGTTGATGACGAGCCAGTCGCCGCCGAGCACCCCGGTGTGCCGGCCGCCTTTCTCATAAGCGGGCATCGGGAACGTCAGCACGTTCTCCGGCCGCATGCCGCCCTGGTTCAGCGCCTGATCAAGCGGCCCTTCCGCGCCCGCGATGACCATCGCCGTGCGCCCCTGCGCGAAGGCGCCCACCGCTTCGCCCCAGTTCAGCGCCCAATCCTGCGGGATCGCGTTCGCTTCCCATCTGAGCCGGTCGTACAGCTTAAGCGCCTCCAGCCCGGCTTCGGAGTTGAACACCGCCGTCACCTTGCCGTCCTTCACTTCCTGAATTTCACCGCCGGCTTCGAACAGGAAGTTCGTCCAGTTCCAGCCCGCTTCGTTGCCCTTGCCCATCGGCGCGATGCCGGCGATGCCCTTGTTCGGCTCCGCCACCGCCTGGGCGGTCCGCACCATGTCTTCCCACGTCCAGTCGTAGCCCGGCACCGGCACGCCCTTGTCGTCCAGCAGCTTCTTGTTCATCACGATGCTGGTTGTGTAGCCTTTCTGCGGAATGCCGTAAACTTTGCCGTCAATGATGAACTGACTCGCCAGAACCGGATTGATCTGATCCTTGTACGGGTAGTTGTTCCACAGCTCCGTAATGTCGGCCGCCCACCCTTTCTCCACCAGAAATTTCGCCTCGGTCGCCCAGGTGTTGAAGAAGGTCGGCGCTTCGTTGGCGGCCATCTTCAGGCCGATCTCCTCGACCGAATAGTGCCAGTCGCTCTTCACGATATTGACGTGCGGATATTTCTCCTGGAAGCGGCGGATCTTGTCGTCTTCCAGCCGCCTTGCCTCCGTCTGGTCCGGAAGCGGATAGTAGATGCTGATCGTCACCTCTTCCGGCGCCTCGTCCTGCTGCCCCGACTTGCCGTCCGCCGAGGGCGAGCCGTTCCCCGAACCGGTCGAACCTTTCGAACCGGTCGAATCCGTCGAGCCTGTCGAACCCGCCTGGTTCTCCGTCTTTCCGCCCCCTCCGCACGCGGCGATGATCGTTCCCAGGAGCACGAGACAGCATGCCACAGCCATCAACTTGCGCATTCCATTTACTCCCCTTTTTTCGTTGGATCGTGTTACAGCCCCATCATAGTGCAAGCGCTTCATGAGCTGAATGTGCGTTCCTACTCCGTTGATGTGCAAGATTACGAAGGTGCTTCCGGCCGCGACGTCAAAAATCCACCGCCCGACGCACACCCAAAACCCGTCACACGATGCGCAACCGACACCCGACACACACCCGATGCCCGTTGCCCTGCGCACATCCGATGCCAACCGCGACACACGACCGATGCCCGTCACCCGGCACCGGCCAACCGACGCCCGACGCACACCCAAAACCCATCACACGATGCGCAACCGACACCCGTCACACACGCCCGATGCCCATTGCCCTGCGCACATCCGATGCCAACCGCGACACACGCCCGATGCCCGACGCCCGACGCCGTCATCCCTTCACGCTGCCGAGCTGCAGCCCCCGCATGATGAACCGCTGGAACAGCAGGAACACTGCGATCGGCGGAATCATCACGATGGACAGAATCGCGAACCGGATGTTCAGGTCAAGCTGCCGCGCCCCGATGACGTACTTGTAAATCGCGGTCGCGAGCGGATACATCACGCTTTTGTGCATGATGAGCGATGGCCAGAACCAGTCGTTCCACGCCGTCGAGAAAATGAAAATCGCCAGCGTCGAACAGATCGGCGCCGACAGCGGCAGCGCGATCCGGCTGAAGCAGCGCAAGTCCGAGGCGCCGTCCATCCGCGCCGCCTCGAACAATTCATGATGGATGCCGTCCATGAACGTCTTGAGCAGCAAGAGATAGAACGCGTTGGCGCCCGCCGGCAGCCAGAACGCCCAGAAGCTGTTCATCAGCCCGAGCTCCTTGATGTTGACGAAGTTCGGGATGATGTACGTCGTCGGAGGAATGAACAGCGTCATCAGGAAGAACGTCGTCACCGCCCGCCGATACGGCACCCGGAGATGGGACAGACTGAACGCCGCCGCCCCCAGCACGCCGAACACAACAACCGCATTTCCGCCAAAAATGAGCAGCGTGTTGCGCAAGTAAAGCGGCATATCGAAAAACTGCCAGCCTTCCCGGTAGTTGCGCCAATGCCACCCGTCCGGCAGAAACGTCGGCGGGAACGAGTTGACGGCCGCGTTCGTCTTCAGCCCGTTGAACAGCGTCACGAAAATCGGATACAGCATCGAGACGACCATCAGCGCAATGATCAGCACTACCGCGCCGTACATCAACCTCACGCCCGGCCTGCGAAAATCGTACCGGGACAGAATGCCGCGCTCTACACTTCTCATCATGCGCCCGCTCCTTTGTCCGACAGCCGGTTCCGGATGACCGCAAGCAGAGCCAGCACGAGGAACATCAGCACGCCCAGCGCGGAAGCGGCGCCGATCTCGAGCTTCGCCGTCGCGTACTTCACGATGAGCAGCGCGTACGTCAGCGTCGCCTTCATCGGCCCGCCGTCGAGCATCGCGAGCTGCGACTGGTAGCTCTGCGACGTCGCGATCAGCTGCATCACGAGCATGAGCAGCACGAGATTGCGGATCGACGGCAGCGTGATGTGGCGGATGCGCGCCCAGATCCCCGCGCCGTCGATCTCGGCCGCTTCATACCAGTCGCGCGGAATGCTGAGCACCGCGGCCAGATAAATCAGCATCGCGGCGCCGAACTGCTGCCACGTCTCCATCAAGACGATCGAGACCATTGACCAGTCCGGATCGGTCATGAACGCGATTGAATCGAGCCCGAGCCCTTGCAGCGCGGCGTTGATCGGCCCCACGGGATCGTAGAACCAGCGCCACAGCCCGTACAGCACGACGAGCGGCACGACGTTGGGCAGGTACGCGGCCGCGCGCACGAACCCCTGCAACCGCCGCAGTTCCGACACCGCCAGGGCAAAAAAAATCGGCACCCAGAAGCCGATCGCAAGGCACAGGCCGACGAAATAGAGCGTGTTCCGGACCGCGATCACAAGGTCCCGGTCATTCAGCACGGTCCGGTAATTGTCCCATCCGGCGAACGTGTTGCCGTGGACGAAGTCGACATGATAGAAACTGTACACGAACCCTTTCGCGATCGACAGCCACAGGAACACGACGAAAATCGCGGCCGCCGGCAAGACAAACGCGCTGCCCCAGAAATATTTCCTCAGCTTCCCTCATCCCTTTTCTCTTTTTTCTCCCATTGTAGGGACGGGGGCGCCCGCGTTGAATGTGCGGTTCTATCGACATGATGGCGGATCTTACTTCTTTAGCTCGGTCGGACTTACGCCGTAGTATTTCTTGAACATCTTGCTGAAATGTTCCGGCGACTCGTACCCGACCTTCTCCGCGATCTCGTAGCGCCGGAGGTCGGTGTGCAGCAGCAGCCGCCGGCTTTCCTCCATCCGCAGCTTCACGACGTATTCCCACAGATTGCAGCCCATGTTTTTCTTGAAAAGATAGCTCAAATAGTTCGGACTGACGTGGATCTGTTGCGCCACTTCGAGCAGGGTGAGCCCTTTTTTCGCGTAGTGTTCGTCAATGTAGGCCTTCGCCGTCTCGACGATCCGGTTGTTCCGCGCGCGGATCTCTTCCTCCGTCGGATCTTCCGGAACCGGTCCCCGCTGCAGGTCGCCGTAATAGAACACATGAAGATCGTCATGGCCGCGGTTCCATTCGATCGCCTTGCGGCTTTGATCATTCAGCTCCGGCAAATACCGGACGCCCGCCAGCACCTGGCTGATGCCGATGGCGCAGCCGATGCCGAGAACCTTCTCCAGATGGTGGTGCATGCTCCGCGCGAGCATCTCCATCTGATGGATCGGGCTGACGGTCGATTCCTGATCCCGGGACAAGTCCCATTGCAGCACGACGATGATCTCGTCCCGCCCGGAGCAGAACGCATGATGCCGCCACTCGCCGTCGAGCAGCTCGCACACGATGTTGAGCGCGCCGTAATTGAGCAGCGCTTTTTCCTTCCCGGCAAGCGGACGGTCTTCGATCCCGAGCTGCAGTCTGATCACGGAAAAATAAGGCCCGCTGACGTCGATGCCGAGCGCCCGCAGCGATTCCGCATCCTGCGGCGCTCCCGCGAGCAGCCCCTTGAGCGCTTCGATCTGGCGGGGCTCAAGCTCCCGCATCCGGAACCGTTCGCGGACGGCTTCCGTTCCTTCGTCAAGGCCGGCCTCCCTCGGTTTCTCCGCCGTCAGCAGCACATCCCGCACCCGGTCCAGAAACTGCCCGTGATCGAGCGGCTTGATGAGGTAATCTCTCGCCCCGAGCCGGATCGCCATCTGTGCGAACTGGAACGACTCGTGCGCCGACACGACGACCGTCTGCACCCACGGCTTGATCATTTTCGCCTGATGCATCAGCTCGATTCCGCTCATCCCGGGCATCTGGATGTCGGTGATGATGAGGTCTACGTCCTCCATGCGCACATGATCGAGCGCTTCATGGCCGCTCGTCGACGTGACGATGTTGTCGATCGGCAACCCGGAATCGGTGAGCAGACTGCGGATTCCCTGGCAAATGAGCGGCTCGTCGTCGACAATGAGCACGGTATACACGGCAGTTCCCCCTTCCTGTTCATCCGTTCGGCTCGGGACGAAGCGGCAGTTCGAGCTTCGCCGCAAGACCGCCGCCATCGCTCTTCTCGTAGCTGAGCCCGTACGAGTTTCCGAAATGCAGCCGAATCCGCTGCTGGATGTTGCGGATGCCGTAGCCGCGGTCGGGATCGGCTTCTTCCCCGCTCACCAGCCGGCGCAGCAACGCCAGATCGGGCTCCCTGTAGCCGTTGTCGGCGACAAGGATGACCGCGCGGCCGTCCCCGATGCGGCCGACGACCGCGATCTCACCCTCGTCTTCCATCGCCTTGACTCCGTGGAGAATCGCGTTCTCGATGAGCGGCTGCAGCGTGATTTTCGGGATCGGCGTCGTGAGCAGCGCCTCGTCCACGTCCCAACACACGCGGAAGCCGTAGTCATAGCGCATCTTCTGCAGATTGACGTAGGCGCGGGCGTGCTCCAGCTCGTCCCGGAGCGGAATCAGTTCCTTGCCGCGGCTCAGCGCGATGCGCATCAGCTTCGACAACTCCTTGATCATCTGCGCCGATTCGGAATGGCCGTCGAGCGAACATTTCCAATAGATGCTTTCGAGCGTGTTGTACAGGAGATGCGGGTTGATCTGCTCGTAGAGCAGCTTGAGCTGCGCCTCGCGCTGCTTGATCTCCAGCTTGTACTGGTTCTCGAACAGCGCGTTGAGGCGGGAAGCCATCGCGTGGACGGAGGACATCAGCACCCCGATTTCGTCGTTGCGCCCCGTCTCGCGGTAAGCCGGCAGCGATCCGCCGGGCTCGTACTGCCGGACGAAGCCGACCAGCCGCTGCAGCGGATTCATCAGCGAGCGCCAGAAATAGAACATGAACAGCATGACCGCGAACGTGAGCCCGATCGTGATCGTCCGGATCGCCCGCCGGAGCTCGGTCTGCCGGCTGAGCAGCGCCTCGAGCGGAATGCGGTACACCAGCTTCTGCTGCCGGTAGGAATTATAGTGCACGACGTAAAGATGGTCTTCATGCACCACATTGTAGATCCCTTGATAGGACGACATCTTCTCCTTGCCCGGCACGTCGATCGTGTGGCCGATCGTCCCGGCGCTCGACGCCAGCACCAGATCGTCGCCGCTGGTGAAGAAAATTTCGCCTTCCGGCAGTGTAACCGTATTCAACGATTCGCGGACGAGATGCTCGACGCCGGTAGCGACCAGGACGCCGATCGGCCGGTTCGCCCGCTCGACGCTGTTCACCGTCCGCACGTAGGCCAGCGTCGGCTGTTTCGCGACGGAGCCGTATTCCGCGAAAATTTTCAGATAGCCGGTCCCCTTCTTCTCCAGCGCTTCCGGGTACCAGTCCGGCATCTCGCCATCCCCGAAAAAATAAACCCCGCGCGTCGAAAGCTGCGTGCTTGGCGCGAACGGGAAGTAGCCGTCCGGATCGTAAGCGTAGAACGAATAGTCGACCGCCCTGGAGCCGCTCATCTCCGTGGAATAGCTCTCGAGCAGCTCGTCGAGCGCCTCGAACTGCTTGATCCGCTCGTACGCCGAGTACTGCTCCGGACTTGCGAGCCGCTGCAGCGCCGGATTTTGCAGAATCGTCCGCGTGATCTTGCTGATCGTGTCGATCTCCCGCTCGATCAGGCTGTAATTTTGCTTGTTCAGCTCCATATAGGCGCTGGTGACGTTGTTCTTCAGTATCTGCTCGGCTTTCCAGCTTCCGTACAGATGCAGGGCGTAGACCGGCACCATGATGATGAGGAAGAGCAGCGCGAGCTGCCTTTTCATGTTCAGCCGGGTCAGCGGATTGGAGAATCTGGGGCGCAATCGCACTCGCACGGTTCAGCCCTCCCGAATACATTCAATCTAACAGATCGCGGCGCGCGGGGGCGTGTCGGGAACTACCGATATTAGTTGCGATTTTACGGACTTTCGTCCGCATAGACAACAAGCGGGCCGCGAAAATCGTTTTCGCAGACCCGCTTGTCCCGGTTCATGCCTTCTTTATCCGATCAGGAACGCCCGCGCCGGCGCCGCGTCGATGCCCGTCAGCTTGAGCGGCGCGATGACGAGCCAGTAGCTGCCCGGCTCGACATGACCGAGCCGGAGCCCTTCGACGATGACGACATTGTTCCGCAGCAGCGGCCGGTGCGTCGTATACTCCGGCTGCGCCCGCTCGATGCCAAGCGCGTCGGTGCCGACCAGCGTCACGCCGCGCTCGATCAGGTACTGCGCGCCGTCTTCGCGCAGATAGACGAAGTCCATCAGGAACTCGTCCGTGAACGAGCTTTTCGTCTTGAGCAGAATCCGCTCCCCGCGCTGGATGCCGTGCGGTGCGAGATCGTCCTTCGTGATCGCGTCGTCCACATGGGTCATATCTAGCACGCGGGCAGGGCCGACGAGCTGCTCCAGCCCGATCGTCTCGATCGTCTCGCCTCCGGCCAGCATGTGCAGCGGCGCGTCGACATGTGTGCCGCAGTGGACGTCGAGGTCGATGCGGCTCTCGTGCACCTTGCCCGTCTGATGGTTGACCGTGTTGGTGATTTTCGGCCTTTTTTCATCCTTGTTCTTGTAGACCTGCATGCCTTCGTGGATCGTCATCGAAATGTCGATGATGCGCTGCATGTCCGTCCCTCCGTTTCAGGCGCGGTTTTCGTGTCTGCCGCCCGTTTATTTCGTATTGCTGATCCAGATGACGTTGTCCTCGTCCTGCCCGTTCACCGGCCACCAGTGGAAGCCGTCCTCGGCGAGCAGCTCCGCAGCGCGCTCCGGTCCCCAGGAGCCGGCCGGATAGAAGAGCAGCTCCGACTCCGGCTGCCGCCACGCCTCGGCGATCCGGTCGACGAACGCCCAGGCGTTGTCGACTTCGTCCCAGCGGGTGAAGTACGTCGAGTCGCCGCGAATCGCGTCGTAGAGCAGCGTCTCGTACGCTTCCGGCGTGTTGAGCCCGATCCGGCAGCTCTGGCAGAACTCCATCGCCACCGGCTGGATCCGGGCGTCGTTCCCCGGCTTTTTCGCGTTGATTTTGATGTAAATCCCTTCCATCGGATTGACGCGGATGACGAGCAAGTTCGGCGCCAGCTCGTTCCGCGTGCGGAACAGCACGTTATCCGGCGCGTTCTTGAACTCGATGACGACCTCGGTCGACTTCACCGGCAGCCGCTTGCCCGTCCGGATATAGAACGGCACGCCGGCCCACCGGAAGTTGTCGATAAACACCCGCGCCGCGAAATACGTCTCCGTCACCGAACCGGGATCGACCGAATCTTCCTCGCGGTACCCCCGGAGCGGCTTGCCCTTGAGCGCGCCCGCCGTATACTGGCCGCGCACGACGTTCCGGTACACCTCCTCCGGCGTCCGAAAAGGCCGCAGCGAGCGGAGCACCTTCACCTTCTCGTCGCGGATGTCCTCGGGATGCAGCCGGCTCGGCGGCTCCATCGCGATCATCGCCAGCATCTGCAGCATATGGTTCTGCGCCATGTCGCGCAGCGCGCCGGACTTGTCGTAATAGCCGCCGCGGTCCTCCACCCCGACCGTCTCGGCCAGCGAGATCTGGACGTTCGCGATATGCCGGTTGTTCCAGACCGGCTCGAAGAAGGCGTTGGCGAACCGGATCACTTCGATGTTTTGCACCATTTCCTTGCCGAGGTAATGGTCGATCCGGTAAATCTCCTCTTCGCGGAACACCTGTGTGATCTGCGCGTTCAGCTCCCGCGCGGACCGGCGGTCATACCCGAACGGCTTCTCGATGACGAGCCGGTGCCAGCCGGTTGTCTCCAGCAGGCCGCCTTCGCGCAGGTTGAACGATACCGGGCCGAACAGTTCGGGCGCCAGCGCCAGATAGAACAGCCGGTTGCCCGGAATGCGGAACTCGGCTTCCAGCGCCTGCGTCAGGCGGACCAGCTCGCGGAAGCCGTCCGGATTGTGGATGTCGAGCGACATGTAGACGAAATGCTCCTCGAAACGGCTCCACAATTCCTCGTCGTCCGGCTTGTACCGGCAGAACTCCTTGATCGAGGCGAGCACGTCCGCGCGGAACTGCTCATCCGTGCGCGGCCGCCGCGCGAGGCCGACGACGGCGAAATCGTCCGCCAGTTTTCCTTCCTTATATAAACTGAACAGAGCAGGGAAAAGTTTGCGTTTCGCAAGATCTCCGGTTGCGCCGAACAGATAAATGACAGCGCCTTCGGTTTTGGCCGCCTGCGGCCCCAGGTTCAGTTGACCAGACATCGTTCCCCTCATTCTTTCCCGAATTGGATATGGTGGCTGCCTGCGTTTTACATGCTATGTAGTGTATCACAATCGCCCGCCGATCGCCATCTGACCCTTTATAAAAAAATTGATAAAGCTGATAGCTCGAATTGGGCCAACCGCCGCGTCCGAAAGCCGTTTCCAAATCCGCAAGGGTGGGCAAATGACGATGCGCATTCGCCCCCGGGTGAATATATTGAATCGCGGCTGTCCCTCTGTGCGATGTCGGACGGAAAGGAGGCGATGCGGATGGAACCGATTTACCCGCCTGCGGAAGAGCATCTCGACCGGTTCCGCGGTCAACTGGTATGCGTCGTCATGCGGGACGGCACGCGGCACGTCGGCATCTTGAGCCGCTGCCGCGGCGGGCGGCTCATCCTGAACGAAGACGCGGGCGACCACGGCGATATTGCCGAACTTCAGGCCGAAGCCGGAGAGAAGCGGCGCACCCGGCGGCGTTCCGGCAGCCGGAAGCGCAGCGGGAAGGCGGCGGGCGCCGCGCAGCCGGACACGGCTGATGCGGCCGGCTTCGGCAGCGGCGGATGGGCCGGCCCGCCATATGCCGGTCCCTGGAGCGGCGGATACCGGCCGCCGTACGGATTTTTCGGCCCGCGGCTGCTGCTGGATCTGGCGCTGGTCGCGCTGGTGTTCCTGATCTTGTAATCCCCCCGGATTGCCGCGCGCGTTACTCCCGGATGGACAGCGGCCATGCAAAACCTTACAATTATTAATATACAACGTGTTTTGGAGTACGCCGCCCGGGAGGGAACGCCGATGAAGGTCGAACCCGTCAACATGCGCCGGATCCGGCAGATCGACAGCGCTCTGCCGCCCGTCCGGCCCGCGGAGCGAGAGCGTGAATCATCCAGACGGCCCGCCCGCGGCCTGTCCAACCCGGCGAACGAACGCAGGCGGACCGCCGAGAGCGCGTCCGCATGGCTCGCGGCGGCCGGCCGCGCCCGGGATTCCGCCGGCCGGCTCGCCGATCCGTCCCTCTGGACGCGCCGCGGCGTCCGGAGCAGCGATCCGGAGGCGATCGCCGGCGTGGCGAAGGACGGGGCGACGCTTGCCGCCTGGCGCGTCGAGATCATGCGGACGGCACGGGCGCAGCGCAACCGCGGCTTCGAGCTGGCGATGCACGGCGCGTCGGTCATCGAGCCCGGTCGGCACGCATTCCGGTTGACGCGCGCCGGAAAGACATACGAGCTTGCGGTGGAAATCGAAGCTGGCGATACGAACGCGGCGGCGCTGGCGCGGCTCGCGGGCGCGATCAACGGCGCCGAAGCCGGCGTGCGGGCCGTGCGGCGGGAAGTCCGGAGGCTTCGCCTCGTCTGGCTGGAGCTATCCGGGGCGGCGCCGGGCGCCCGCGGCGCGTTCGAGCTGGCGGACGAAGACGGCAGCGCCGTCAGCGCGTCCGGCATCGGCACGGTGACGGCCGCGGCGGAGGACGCCGTCTTCCGCGTGAACGGCGGACCGGACCAGGCGGCTCCGGTGAACGAGACGTACTTGGACCACGGTCTGGTTCGGATCGCGTGGCGGGCGTCGGCGTCCGGCGCCTATGACCTGGCGGTCGGATACGACGCGGACGCGATCGCGGCCGAAGTCCGGGCGGCCGTCGGCGAGCTCGACGCGATGGCCGGCATCCACCGGGCGAGCGCCGGCAGCCTCCAACCGGAGCTGCTCCGCGTGCTCGACGCGGCGATGGCGACGGACGCCGCGGACCGGCTCGGTATCGCGCGCGCCGGCGACGGCTGGACGCTGGACGAAGGCCGGCTGCGCGCCGCCGTCCGGGATGAGCCGGAAGCTTCGCGGCTTGCCATCGCCGGATCCGACGGCTGGGCCGCCGGAGTCATCCGGACGATGGAACGGTTTCTGGCGCTGCCCGCCGAAGCGCTGATCCATCCGGCGGTGCGGGATGCCGGCACCTACGCGCCGGATTCGTCGGGCGGCACGCTGATGCAGCCGGCGACGCCCGCCAGCGGATGGTATTTCGATTCGTTGTATTATTGAGGTTTTCAGCAGCGCCGACCGGACGGACAGCACGAAGCCGCCGAAATTGAGGAAATTTTTTCTTCTATCCATGTTGAATTTTCCAATATCCCCGGAATTGAAGAAAATTTTTCGTCTATTGCGCGAAAAACCGCATTTTCAAGGCTTCTTCGCCTGGATAGAAGAATTTTTTTCTTCTATTTCACCCGCTTGACCAAATTCCTTCAAACAAGCGAAGTTTCTTCTTCTATTCCCATCACTACCCATCTGCGATTAGACGAACTTTCGCCAATCGGCGAACCCCGGCAGACTTCCTCCTCCCATCCCCGCTTGTGCTACAATGGCAATGGAGGTGAGCGCCGTGCGCGCGCATATGCCGCGGATTCTCGTCATTCTGCTGCTGCTCGCCGCCGGCGGGATCATCGCCGGCAGCCTGCTGCGGAACACGCACCCGCGCGCGGAGATCATCGGCTGGAGCATCGGTTTGCTGTTCGCGTTTCTTGCCGCTTTCGCGGCGGCGCACGTCTTTGCGGGCAAGCGGGATGAATGATAGCGTTTCAAAACAAAAGTTTAGCTTCACGCGCCGCAGGCACCCCGCAATGGAAGAGCGAACATAACGGCCACCAAGCCCATACATCCGCAATGGAAGAGCGAACAAAACGGCCACCAAGTCAGCACACGCGCAATGGAAGAGCGAACATAACGGCCACCATGCCCATACATCCGCAATGGAAGAGCGTACATAACGGCCACCAAGCCCGTGCATCCGCAATGGAAGGGCGTACATAACAGCCACCAAGCCCGTACATCCGCAATGGAAGAGCAAGCATTGCCAAGCCCGCACACCCCCGGAAAGGAAGTCGAGCGATCATGACCGCCACCAAGCGCCCGATTCTGCAAATCGTCGGATACAAAAACAGCGGCAAAACGACCCTCCTCTGCGCGCTTGTCCGGAAGTTCCGCTCCGAAGGCGTCACCGTCGCCGCCATCAAGCACGATGCCCACGACTTCGCGCTCGACCGTCCGGGCACCGACACCCGGAAGATGGCGGAGGCCGGCGCCGATTTCGTGGCGATCACCTCGCCCCGTCGCACCGCCTGGACCTCGAGCCGTCCCGCATCGCTGGACGAGCTGATCGGCCTTGCCGCGCACGCCGACCTCGTGCTCGTCGAAGGGTTCAAGGACGCGCCGCATCCGAAGCTTGTCCTGCTGCGCGGCGAAGAGGATCTGCCGCTGCTCGGCCTGCCGAACGCGGCAGCCGCGATCGTGCCCCAGGTCCGGGAGCCGCGCGCGATCGGGTTGCCCGTCTTCAGCCGGGACGACATCGACGGCATTTTCGCCTTCGTCCGGCCCTTCCTGTCCCCATCCTTCGAACAAAACCGTAAATGATATACCTTCCTCGGCGGTTGGAGCCACCGAAAACTGTGACCTTCGCGAACCTGCTGCCTATGTACGAAGCCGAAGGCGGAACAGTTGGCCGTGACGCGATTCGTGCATCTGTTGCACCATCGTCACAATTTTCACACATCGTACACATCATCCACTCGCACTCGCGCTTATACTGAAAACGAAGTCCAAATCCGGATAAGGCGGTGGCACATCGGTGAAAATCGATGTGGTGAAGCGGTACTTCGAACTGCTCGAACAGTTCAGTACGAACGAAGCGGATTATCGCGAAATTCTGCACCCCGAGATCGAGCAGACGGAATACCCGAATCAACTGACGGATCATGTGGCCGTCAGTCATTTCGAAACGCTGCTGAAGCGGATACCGAACGGCAGGAAGCTGGTAAATCCCGTCAATCCGCGAGCCCCTGCTTGTGCGCGTAAATCGCGGCCTGCGTCCGGTCCTCCACGCCCAGCTTCGAAAAAATATTCGTAATATGGTACTTCACCGTCTTCACGCCGATGAACAGCTTATCCGCGATCTCCTGATTCGACAAGCCCTGGGCGAGCAGCTTGAGCACTTCCATCTCGCGTTCGGTGAGCGACTCGTGCGGCGCGGGAGCCTGCGAACGCTTCGGTTCCCGGAACCGGTTCATCATTTTCGCCGCCACCTGCGACTCGAGCACCGACTGGCCCCTCGCCGCCGCCCGGATCGCGTCTGCGATTTCCGTCGCCCGCGACGTCTTCAACAGATAGGAGAACGCCCCCGCTTCGATGACCGGGTACATTTTGCTGTCGTCGATGTAGCTGGTCAGCACGATGACTTTGCACTCCGGCAGCATCTCCATCAGCCTGCGGGTCGTCTCGACGCCGTCCATGCCGTCCATGACAAGGTCCATGAGAACGACGTCCGGCTTGTACGCCTGGGCGAGTCTGAGGCCCTCGTGGCCGTTCGAAGCTTCGCCGACGACTTCGATGCCTTCTTCCGTGTCCAGCACGGCCGCCAGGCCGATGCGCACCATCTCGTGGTCGTCGACGAGCAGCACCTTGATCGGCTGATCCATCCCTTCATCCGTCCCTCTCTTCCATAAGTACCGGCACCCGGATTTCGATTGCCGTTCCTTCGCCCGGCGCGGAGCGCAACGCCATCGTGCCGCCCATCTCGTGCACGCGTTCCTCCATCGTCAGCAGGCCGTACGAAGTCTGTTTTTTCGCTTCCATATCGAATCCGACGCCGTCGTCCCGCATCAACAGATGGAGCTGTCCCTGCTCCCGCCGCAGCGAAATGTCCATGCGGGACGCTTTCGCATGGCGCAGCGTATTCGACAGCGCCTCCTGCACGATGCGGAACAGATGGTCCTCCGCTTCCGGCAGAATCGCAAGTTGCGGCTCCTGGTCGAGCATGATCACCATGTTCGGCACCTTCTGGCGCAGCTCCTCGACGAGCGCTTCCAGCGCTTGCGGCAGCCGCTTGCCGTCCAGATGCACCGGCCTGAGATGCAGCAGCAAGGCGCGCATCTCCGACTGCGCGACGGACGCCATCTCCTCGATCAGCTCCACCTGCCGCTTCGCCCGTTCGAAGTCCTTGTCGAGCGTCCGCTTCACCGCGGTGGCGGTCATCGAAATCGCGAAGAGCTGCTGGCTGACCGCATCGTGAAGCTCGCGGGCGAGCCGCTGGCGCTCCTCGGTAATCGCCTTGAATTTCAATTGCTCCTTGCGCATCCGTTCCTCGGGATTGTCGTCTTCCCCCGAGCCTTCGCCGTCGGCGTCTTCCCCGCCGGGGAGCGTCACCGGCCGGCGCCTGAGCTGCTGCTCGGACAGCCTCATCAGCGTCCGCTTCAGCTTGAGCCCTTGAAAATAGCTGTACAAAGCCGCCGCGCCGAGTCCGAGCCCGATGAGCGTCAGCACGATGGCCGCCGTCTTCTCCTGCAGTCTGAAAAGCCTCACATATCCCGTACCCTGCAGCACCAGCACCATGAGGCCGAGCAGCACGACGAGCCACAGCAGCGTCTCGGCCGCGTTGCGCTTGCGATTGGCCTGATTCCGCGGATTTGCGCCCGGACGCGCCGGCGCGCGTTCCGGCCTCTTGTCCGTCGACATGCCGCCGCTCCTTCCTCCGGCCGGCTGCCGCCGGCCTTGCCGTCAATCTTATCGTAGCAAGCTTGAACCTCCGCCGTAAAGCGGGTTCCGCCGTCTCCGCGCGGCACGAAGCCGCGGGCGCACCTGCAGCGGTGCTCCGCGGCTTGCGTGTTGTGCCTTATTCGCCGTCGGACGGGTTCAGCTTGTTCTTGAGCGCCTGAAGCTGCGCTTCGACTTCCAGCTCCTTGCCCGGATCGAGTTTCGGCGCAGTGGCCGTGCCGCTGTAGAAGCCCGGCGTGCGAAGCACTTCGGCTTCCGCCTCCATCTGCAGAATCTTCTCTTCCATCCGCGCGAAGCCTCGCGCCGCGTTGCCGCTCTCGATCGAGTGCGCGTTCGTGATCTGCGCGAGCTGCTTCTGCGCCTTCGCCATTTGCGCCCGCGCCGCCAGCTCGTTCCGTTTGTTGCGAAGCTGGTAGTACTCGTCTTTCATTTCGCGCAACTGCGCCTTGAGCTCTTCGGCCTGTTGCTCCGCCTGGGCGTGCAGATCGCTGTATTCCGCCGTCTTCTGGTCGAAGTAGATTTTCTCCTCCAGCAGCTTGCGCGCCAGATCCTCACGGCCGGTGCGGAGCGCTTGCTCGGCCTTCGACTCGCGGTCGATCGCGTTGCGGGCCGCTTCCTCGAGGCGCTGCTTCACGCGGCGTTCATTGGCCATTTGCTTGGCAACCGTAACCTCCGCCTGATGAATTTCCGCCTCCATGTCGCGCAGATACTGGTTCAGCATGACGACCGGATCTTCCAGCTTGTCGAGCATCTCATGCAGGGATGCCTTCGTCATGTCTTTCAATCTTTTGAATACTCCCATGGATTATTCTCCTTTCTCGAGCTTTTGGATTTTCGCTTTCAGCTCTTCGATTTCTTTGCGAAGCGCCTTCTTCTCCAGATCGTCCATCATGGCGTCCAGATGATCCGGGTTCGGAGGCGGCGTCTGATAGTCAGGCCGGGAATTGAAATCCGGTCCCTGGCCGGGCGGATAGGGGCCGTAGCCGGGATTTTTCCAGCCGCCGTGGTGCGGATTGTAGTAGCCCCCGCCTCGCGGCGAATATCCGCCGTATCCGCCCGGACCGTGTCCGTTGTGGTAATAAGGCGGTTCCTTCGGCACGACAAGCGCCGCGAGAATGTAGACGAGGATGAAACCGCCGCTTGTGAAGACGGCGAGCACGATGGCGAGAATCCGCAGCAGCGTCGCGTCCACGCCCATGGCCTCCGCAATACCGCCGCACAGTCCGAACAGCTTTTTGTCGCGCGAGGAACGGTACAGTTTCACGGTATCAGCCTTCTTTCTCCAGCTTGCGTTTCAGTTGCTGCAGCTCTTCCTCGACTTGTGCCGGAGAACCCGTCGGAATGTAAGTCTGCCCGGACCGGCGGAGTTCGCGCAGGCTGCGCGCTTCGAGTTCCATGTCGGTGATCTTGTCGTCGAGCCTGCGGAACATGGTCTCCGGATGGCCGCCCAGCGGCCCGAATCGCTCGTTCATGCGCTGCTGCAAACGAAGCGATTCCATGCGCGCCTGATAATATTCGCGCTTGTCGTAGACCGCCTGGTATTCGCTGCGCAGCTCCCGCAGCAGTTCCTCGAGTTCGGTCACGTTGGCCTGGCTGGTCTCGTACAATTCCTTATATTGCTGCGCGCGCTGCGCATGATGCTGCTTCTCCGTCAGGGCGAGGCGGGCAAGATGCTCTTCGCCGGCTTTCAGCGCGGTGATCGCCTGCTGCTCGCGTTTTTCCGCCTGCTGTTCGGCTTGCAGCCATTGCGCCCGCAGACTGTTGGCATGGGCCGTATACTGCTGATGCAGCCGTTCCGCCTGGATGATCTCTTCCCTCGTCGCCCACAGGAACTGATCGATCAGCCGCACCGGGTCTTCCGCCCGTTCAAGCCGTTCGTTCAGCGTCGCGACTGTAATGTCGCGCACACGCTTGATCAGACTGCTCATCGCATGACCTCCGTTTCTGGTGGATTTGCTATTTCAAGATCGAGCGTTTCGAATGGATCAGAATACATTTTTTCTCCTGCCCTTGAGAATCGAGATGCCGAAGATGATCGCCGCGATCGCGAGAATCAGGAAGATTACTCCGGACAATTTGGCGAGGAGCATGATCGCGCCGACAGCGATCAGGATAATGCCGATCCAGTTCTTGCCGTTCTTCAGACCAACGTATCCGAGACCGAGCAGAATGATCGGGAAGAGGTAACCGAAAATCGGACCGAGCGTGAAACCGAAAATCCTGAGCACGATCAATCCGCCGATGATGACGAGAATCACACCGAGAGCCGTCTTGCCGTTCAAACCGTTCACCGCCTTTCCGACTGGGTTCGTTCCTTATGTCTTTATTCTAGGTACAATCCGGTTTCCACAAAACGGACCGGGGGCGGTTTTTGAACCTGGACCCCGGTCGGGGAAGCCCTTCTCTTCCGGACCGATCCGGGTTGTGTCCCGGAACGGCGTGAAGCCGCGGCCAAATTCCGCACTTGGCCCGGAGGACCGGGATAGTTGCCGGATCTTGCCCTTAAGCGCGTTTACCGCTCCACCTCCCATTCCGGTTCATGCATAAACCGCGCCAGATCGATCCGACCGTCCGCGTCCACGGCGACGCCTTCCCGCCGCAGAAACTGAATCTGCGTTTCCCGGCCCGCCGTATCCGGAATCGCAACCTCTCCCCTGGCGTTCACGACCCGGTGCCAGGGCAGTCCGTGTTTGTCGCTCATCGCATGCAGAATCCGCACGACTTGCCGGGCGCCCCGCGGACTTCCGGCATGACGGGCGATCTGTCCGTATGTCATGACGCGGCCTTCCGGTATGCCTTGAATCAGCCGCACAACCCTCATGGTGAATGGCTTCATATTCCCTCACATCCCGCGTTTTCATCAGCACAAAGTATACCACACCGGCAACAGCCCGGCGTCTTTGCCGGCGACAAAAAAAGAGCCCCTTCGGGCGGAAGGGGCCAATGAACTTGAGAGGTTGATACATGCTTGAGAGGTTATGCAGATGAAAGACAGACCTCAAATGCCATTATTTGTTCGCGAGGAACTCGTTGAACTGCCGTTGCTTCTCCGCAACGACCTTGTCGAGCCCGGCGGCGCGCAGCGCGTTCAGGTAATCCGGCAGCACCTTGTCGGGATCGACCGAGCCCGTTTCGAGCGCGCGTTGATACTGCTCGATGACGTTCGCCAGCGCGCCGACTTCCGATTTCACCGGATCGCTGTTGAAGACGAAGCCGAGGCCCGGCGAAACGTGCGCGTTCTGGTTGAACTCGCGGAACTTGTTCCACTTCTCCGGATCTTCGGACTCCCAGACGTAGTTCAGGAACTGGTTGCCGAACTGCCACGCCGCACCCGGGGAGTAGTCGCCCGTCTTGTCCGTCGGCGAGATGATTTCGCCGTTGCGGGTGTAGTGGACGCCTTCGATGCCGAAGTTCAGCAGGTTGTTGAGCTCTTTGTCCGTGTGCAGCAGGTTGATGAACATCATCGCGCGCTCCGGATCTTCGGACGTCGAGGAGATGGCCAGCATCGAGCCCGCCGTCTCGGACGTTGCGACCGTCTTCGACGTCAGGATGATTTGCTCGAGTTCTCCGGAACGTCCGGCGGCGCTTGCGATTTCTTCCGCTTTGCCCGGCTTCATCGGCTCGACCGTCAGGAACGTGCCTCTTGCCTGCCAGATGTCGGTCGACGATTGCAGCGTCGTCGTCGCGTCCTTGTTGATGTAACCCTTCTGGAACCAGTCGCGCGCCAGGGCAAGATATTCCTTGTAGCGGTCCATCTCTTCAACCGGCCTGACCGTCGTGTCATCCACGTCCTTCAGGATGGCGCCCGGAATCGTACCATCGCCCAGGAAGTCATAGTTGGCGAAGAAGTGCGAGTTGAACATGCCGCCGTTCGTCCAAACGGGCGTAATGTCCGGGCGGGCTTGCTTCACCTTCTCGAGAATCGGCGTCAGATCTTGCGGCGTCTTCACCGAGCTCATGTCAAGGCCCAGATCTTCCGCGATCTTCTTGTCGTATACGA
>Ga0310823_100622_pt1 | contig 20106 bp, 18 predicted proteins | sample P4_ome_3_FD_201316 | JGI IMG/M metagenome (GOLD analysis project Ga0310823, IMG submission 201316) | Sorghum-adapted microbial communities from Joint BioEnergy Institute, Emeryville, California, United States - P4_Day56_Rep3 | ecosystem: Engineered > Bioreactor > SSF (Solid state fermentation) >...
TGGCGGCTCACAAACTCGGACACGATCCGCTGCGAACGCTCGGCGATGCTCGCCATCGTCCGAGACAGTTCCATGGGATCGAGGCCCTTCTCGCCCGCGCCCTGTTGATCGGTCATGTCCGATTCCTCTATGATCAAATTCCGTTACGCGGCCGTGATACTTGGCCGTCTTAAAATGGGGCCGGGGCCGATCCATGCCAAGACGATACGGGGCTGCGGCGCGGCGAAGCGCGGTCGCGTCGGCGGTGCTGCTCGCGTTGGCGCTTGTCGGATGCAGGGTCCCGTCGGAAAGTGGCGCGGCCGAGGGCGGAACCTCGTTCCCGGCGCTCAGTTCAATCCCGGCGGGTCCGCCGTCGGCCTCGTCGGCGGAGGAACGGCGGGCCGTCATTGAAGAATTGAAGAAGGATCGGGCAAAGTCCGGAGGCGGCGGCGCGGTTTCCACGGATCCGGGACCCGATCCGGAGGCGCTCCATCCGGAGGCGGGCGGATCCGCCGACTGATCGTCTCGACATTCTGCTAGCCGCGGCGGTAAATACAGGGGGCGGCCCGGACCGGACGCGCGGCCGGTGCGGCTTCGCCGCCCCGGCGTCGCGGTCCGGCTGCAAGGAAACAGAAAATCATCAGGATGATCGATCCATACGCTCCCAATCCGGTCGAAGCCCTCATTCGCGGCGCAAGGCGGCAGCGATGAGCGAATCCTTGCGCGTGGGCGTGGCCGGCCTCGGCACGGTCGGCGCCGGCACGGTCAAGCTGCTGCAAACGCACCGGGACCTGCTGGCGGAGCGCTGCGGCCGCTCGATCGAGGTGGTCGCCGTGTCGGCGCGCGACCGCAAGCGCGATCGGGGCGTGGCGCTCGACGGGCTGCGCTGGTTCGACGACGCGCTCGCGCTCGCCCGCGAGCCTGACATCGACGTGGTCGTCGAGCTGATCGGTGGCTCGGATGGCCCCGCCAAGGCGCTGGTCGAAGCCGCGATCGCCGCCGGCAAGCATGTGGTGACGGCCAACAAGGCGCTGATCGCCCATCACGGGACGGCGCTGGCGCGGGCGGCGGAGGCGGCGGGCGTGGTGATCGGTTACGAGGCGGCGGTGGCGGGCGGCATACCCATCGTCAAGGCCCTGCGCGAGGGCCTCGCGGCCAACCGGATCGAGCGCATCTACGGCATCCTGAACGGGACCTGCAATTACATCCTGACGACGATGCGCGAGACGGGGCGGGAGTTCGACGAGGTGCTGGCCGACGCCCAGCGGCTCGGCTACGCGGAGGCCGATCCCAGCTTCGACATCGACGGCATCGACGCGGCGCACAAGCTTGCGATCCTGACGAGCCTCGCCTTCGGTTGCGAGGTCGATTTCGCCGGTGTCCATGTGGAGGGCATTCGCCACGTTTCCCCGGTCGACATCGCCTATGCCCAGGAGCTGGGCTATCGCATCAAGCTGCTCGCCATCGCGCGGCCGACCGAGCACGGGGTCGAGCAGCGGGTCCATCCGGCCATGGTGCCGCTCGGCACCCCGATCGCCCATGTCGAAGGCGTCTTCAATGCCGTGGTGACGGAGGGCGACTTCGTCGGGCAGAGCGTCATCGAGGGGCGGGGTGCGGGGGCGGGGCCGACCGCGTCGGCCGTCGTCTCCGACCTGATCGACATTGCCCGCGACCGGTTGCTGCCGGCCTTTGCGGTTCCGGTTTCGGCGCTGCGGCGAATGCCCTCCGCGCCGATCGAGCGGCGCCAGGGCGCGTTCTACGTGCGCCTGATGGTGGTCGATCGGCCGGGCGTCATCGCCGACGTCGCGGCCGCGCTGCGCGACGAGCGGGTATCGATGGAATCGGTGCTTCAGCACGGCCGCGCGCCGGACGAGGCCGTGCCCGTGGTGCTGACGACGCACGAGACGGAAGAGGCGGCGATGCGCAGGGCGCTCGACCGCATCGTCCGCCTCGACACGGTGCTGGAGCCGCCGCGTATGATCCGCATCGAAGCGCTGTAAGGGCAGGTTGACGCCGGGAGAGTGGGGGCGGTTCGCTCAGAACAAGGAAGAGGGAGAACCATGTCCGAGACGATGGATCGCAACCTGGCCCTCGAGGCCGTGCGCGTGACCGAGGCGGCGGCGCTGGCGGCGTCGCGCCTCATGGGGCGGGGCGACGAGAAGGCGGCCGATCAGGCGGCGGTCGACGCCATGCGGCGGGCGCTCAACAGCCTGTCGATCGACGGGACCGTGGTGATCGGCGAGGGCGAGCGGGATGAGGCGCCGATGCTCTATATCGGCGAGAAGGTGGGCACCGGGGGACCCAGGATCGATATCGCGCTCGATCCGCTCGAAGGGACCACCATCACGGCGAAGGGGGGGTACAACGCGCTCGCCGTCGTCGCCATGGCGAACGAGGGCGGCTTCCTCAACGCGCCCGACGTCTACATGGACAAGATCGCGGTGGGCGGCGGGCTGCCGGAGGGCGTCGTCGACCTCGACGCGACGCCGGAGGAGAACCTCAGGAACCTGGCGCGGGCGAAGCGGGTCGATGTCTCCGACATCGTCGTCTGCATCCTCGACCGGCCGCGCCACGCCGAGCTGATCGCACGGGTTCGCGCCGCCGGTGCTCGGATCATGCTGATCCCCGACGGAGACGTCAGCGGCGTCATCGCCACCTCGCGGCGCGAAAGCGGGATCGACATGTATCTCGGCAGCGGCGGCGCGCCGGAAGGCGTGCTCGCGGCCGCGGCCCTGCGCTGCATCGGCGGGCAGATGCAGGGGCGCCTCATATTCCGCAACGACGACGAGCGGCTCCGGGCGCAGCGCTGCGGCATCACCGACTTCGACCGTAAGTACGACCTCCTCGACCTCGCCCGCGGCGAGGTGATGTTCGCGGCCACGGGCGTGACCGACGGCACCATGCTGCGCGGCGTCCGCCGGTTCCACGCCGGCGCCACGACCCATTCCATGGTGATGCGGTCGAAGAGCGGCACCGTCCGGGTCATCGAGGCCCAGCACAACTTCGAGCGCAAGACCGGCTTCGAGCCGGTGGACCGATAGGCCTTTCGCGCCCGGCAGGAAGCCGTTGAGTCCCCTGGCGGCACACCGGGTCCCCCGCCTCCTCCGGCAGCGGGAGAGGGAAAGGACGGGCGCGGCATGAGTGAATCGCCCGGCTTCTTCGGCGTCGAGCGCTCCTTCTGCGGGCGGCGGTGGCGGGCGCGGCTGGCCGATTCCCGGCTCGGCATGGCGATTGCCCAGCGGCTCGGCCTGCCCGAGCTGGTCGGCAACCTGCTGGCGGCGCGCGGCGTCGATGCCGAGGAGGCGCCCGCCTTCCTGAACCCGACCCTGCGCGACCTGCTGCCGGACCCGTCCCGCTTCAACGACATGGACCGGGCCGTGGAGCGCCTGGTGCGCGCGGTCGAGCGGGGGGAGGGGATCGCGGTCTTCGGCGACTACGACGTGGACGGCGCCACCTCCTCGGCCCTGCTGCGGCGCTTCTTCGCGGCCGTCGGCGTGCCGATCCGGGTCTACATCCCGGACCGCCTCGCCGAGGGTTACGGCCCGAACGCGCCGGCACTGCTGCGCCTCAAGGACGAGGGCGTGTCGGTGGTGGTCACCGTCGATTGCGGCGTCACCGCCTTCCAGCCCCTTGCGGCAGCCCGGGAAGCGGGCCTCGACGTGATCGTCATCGACCACCACGTGGCCGAGCCGCTCCTGCCCGAGGCGGTGGCGGTGGTCAACCCGAATCGCCTGGACGAAGCCCCCGGCTACGGCCAGCTCGCCGCCGTCGGGGTCGCCTTCCTGCTGGTGGTGGCGCTCAACCGCGGGCTGCGGGACGCCGGCTGGTACCGCGGCGGCCGGGCGGAGCCGGACCTGCTGCAATGGCTCGACCTAGTCGCGCTCGGCACGATCTGTGACGTGGTGCCGCTCATCGGGCTGAACCGCGCCCTGGTGGCGCAGGGGCTGAAGGTCATGGCGCGGCGCAGCAATCCTGGGCTGGCCGCGCTCGCGGACGCCGCCGGCCTCGGCGAGCGGCCGGGCGCCTACCACGCCGGGTTCGTGCTTGGGCCGCGGGTGAACGCCGGAGGCCGCGTCGGCGCGGCGGATCTGGGGGCGCGGCTGCTCGCGACCGACGACCCGGCGGAGGCGGCCGCGCTCGCCGCCCGGCTGGAGGCCCTCAACGCCGAGCGGCGCCAGATCGAGCAGGCGGTGCTTGCGCAGGCGATCGCCCGGGTCGAGGCCGAGGCGGAGGCCGACGCGCCGCTCGTCCTCGCCGCGGCGGAAGGCTGGCACCCGGGCGTCATCGGCATCGTCGCCAGCCGCCTGAAGGAGCGCTACGCGCGGCCCGCCTTCGTCGTCACGATCGCCGACGGGCTGGGCAAGGGCTCCGCCCGGTCGGTGCGCGGCGTGGATCTCGGCAGCGCCGTCATCGCGGCGCGGCAGGCCGGGCTGCTGGTCAATGGCGGGGGCCACGCCATGGCGGCCGGCTTCACCGTCGAGGCCGATCGGATTGAGGAGCTGAAGGCGTTCCTCGGCGCGCGCATCGCGGCGGGGGGGGACGGGGCGGGGCCGGTGCAGCCGACGCTTTCGCTCGACGGAGTCCTCAATCCGGCCGCCGCGACCCCGGCGCTGACGGAGCTGCTGGAGCGGCTCGGCCCCTTCGGCGCCGGCAATGCCGAGCCGCGCTTCGCCATCCCGGCGGCGCGCGTGCTGCGCGCCGACGTGGTGGGGGAGGCGCATGTCCGCTGCATCCTGACCGGCGCCGACGGCAGCCGGCTGAAGGCCATCGCCTTCCGTTGCCTGGAAGGCGAGCTCGGTCCGGCGCTGCTGCGGGCCGGCGGCGCACCGATTCACCTTGCCGGCCACCTGCGGGCCGACCGCTGGCAGGGCCGGGAGGGGGTGCAGTTCCTGATCGAGGACGCGGCGCCCGTCTACGGGACGGTCTGAGGGGGGGCGCATACCCCCTCCGCTCCGGTGCGATAAACAGCTCCCATGCGAAGGCGGAAGCGACGGGCGAAATGTCGCTTTCGGGGCGTTCGCCTGAGCGTTCGCTGAACGGGATAGAGAACCACAGAGGCGCAGAGGATTCCGTCTTTTCTCTGTGCCTCTGTGATTCGATCGACGAGCCGGCCGCTTGCGTCGCTACGCCGCCTTGGCGGGGGCGGCGGCGCGGACTTCGGGGTCCACGTGGTCGGCGAACTGCTTGAAGTTCTCGTTGAAGAGGGTCACCAGCTCGCGCGCTTTGGCGTCGTAGGCGGCCTTGTCCGCCCAGGTGTTGCGCGGGTTCAGCACCTCCTCGGGTACGCCCGGGCAGGCGACGGGGACCTGGAAGCCGAAATTCGGGTCTGTCCTTGTCGGGACCTCCGCCAGGCTGCCGTCGAGCGCGGCGTTGACCAGCGCGCGGGTGTGGGCGATGGGCATGCGGTGCCCCGTGCCATAGGCGCCGCCGGTCCAGCCGGTGTTGACCAACCAGCAGGCGGTGCGGTGCCGGGCGATCTTCTCGCCCAGCATGCGGGCATAGACCGAGGGGTGCCGCGGCATGAAGGGCGCGCCGAAGCAGGTGGAGAAGGTGGCCTGCGGTTCCCGCCCCAGGCCCTTCTCCGTGCCGGCCAGCTTCGCCGTGTAGCCCGACAGGAAGTGGAACATCGCCTGCGCCGGGGTAAGGCGGGCGATCGGCGGCAGGACCCCGAAGGCGTCCGCCGTCAGCATGAGGAGGTTGGCCGGGTGGGCGGCCTGCCCGGTCGGGCTCGCGTTCGGGATGAAGTCGATCGGGTAGCTCGCCCGCGTGTTCTCGGTCAGGCTGGCGTCGTCGAGGTCGAGTCGCCTTGTGTACGGATCGACGACGACGTTCTCCAGCACGGTGCCGAACATCCGCGTGGTGGCGTAGATCTCCGGCTCGGCCTCGGGCGACAGCCGGATGACCTTGGCGTAGCAACCTCCTTCAAAGTTGAACAGGCCATGCGCCGACCAGCCATGCTCGTCGTCGCCAATGAGCGCGCGCCTCGGGTCGGCCGAAAGCGTGGTCTTGCCGGTGCCGGAGAGGCCGAAGAAGATCGCGGAATCGCCCTTCGGGCCGACATTGGCGGAGCAGTGCATGGGCAGCACGTCGCGCTCCGGCAGCAGGTGGTTGAGGATCGAGAAGATCGACTTCTTGATCTCGCCGGCGTAGCTGGTGCCGCCGATCAGGACCATCCGCTCGGCGAAGTTGACCAGGATGAAGACGTCGGAGCGCGTGCCGTCCCGCTCGGGCTTCGCCGTGAAGCCGGGGGCGTGCAGGACCGTGAAGCCCGGCTCGAAGCCCGTGAGCTCCTCCGCGGTCGGGGCGCGGAACATGTTGCGGGCGAAAAGCGCGTGCCAGGCGGATTCGGTGATCACGCGGACGGCCAGCCGGTACTCCGGGTCGGCGCCGGCCCAGCAGTCCTGGACATAGACCTGGCCCTTCTCGAAATAGTTGAGCATGCGGCGGCGCAGCGCGTCGAAGCGCTCCGGCTCGAAGGGCTTGTTGACGGCACCCCACCAGATCTGGCCCTCGGTGGTCGGCTCGCGCACGATGAACTTGTCGTTGGCCGAGCGGCCGGTATGGTCGCCGGTGCGGACGACGAGGGCCCCGCCCTCGGCCATCACGCCTTCGTTGCGCCGAAGCGCCTCCTCGTACAGCACCGGCGTCGGATCGTTCCAGCGCTCGGCGATCAGGTTGCGCAGGCCGTGTTGCTCCAGCCCGAAGCGGGATCGATTGAGCCCCGTTTGCAGCATTCGGAACCTCCCCTTGTCCGTCGGGGCCGGTGCGCCGCGGCGTGCGGCCGGCCCGTCTTGTGCGACCGGCATTGGCGACAGCCGGCCTTCTATAAATGGCCGAGCGGCCGCCCCGGTTCCGCTTTGGTTCCGTTCTGTCGGGCCCGGCGAGGGGGCGGCCGGGGCCGCACCAGCATGACCGCGATGGGGCCGATTGTCGACTCGCGGGCGCGGCCGGACCGGCGAGGCGGGCCGGGGACCGGACCGGGGGAGGGGCGGCCGCGCGCCGCCGGAGCCGGTTTCGGGCCGCGTTGGCGGCCCTCGTCGTTCCGTGTCATGGCCGGGCCTGCCCCCGGGCATGATCCGAGGGTTGACCCGGCGGTCCGGACGAGCGCGGCGCCGTGCTCTGGATGCCCGGATCAAGTCCGGGCATGACGCCGAGGCGGCGTGACAACGCCGCCCAAGATCGCCGCTAGCGCGCGGCCACCACCATGATTTCGACGAGATACTGCGGCAGGGCGAGGCGGCTCTCCACGGTCGCGCGGGCGGGGGCGTTGCCGGGCGAGACCCAGGCGTCCCAGACCGCGTTCATCTCGTCGTAGCCGGCCATGTCGGCGAGCCAGATGTTGGCGGACAGGAGCTTCGACTTGTCGGTGCCGGCCTCCGCCAGCAGGCGGTCGATACGGGCGAGGATCTGCTTCGTCTGCTCGGCGACGGAGGGCACCGGATCCTCCGCCACCTGGCCGGCGAGGTAGACGGTGTTGCCGTGGACGACGGCCTGGCTCATGCGCGGTCCGGCCTCGATGCGGGTGGGGCTCATGCGTGGGACTCCTTCTGGTTTCGGTCAGGGTTGAGGGAGGGGCGGCCCGAAGCCGGCAGATTATCGCCGATCCGGGTCCGGCGGGTAAGGGCCCGGAGGGGGAGCCCGCGGGGCGGAGACCCGCGACGGCCGCCGGGCCTTGCCGCGGCCCGGCCCGCCGGTTGTGGCCAAGCGGGTTGCAATTCGCGCCGTCCGGCGCTAGACCATCGCAGGCCCGCCAGTGTCCCCATCGTCTAGAGGCCCAGGACACCGCCCTTTCACGGCGGCAACGGGGGTTCGAATCCCCCTGGGGACGCCATCACATAAGCCGTTGATTTTTCTCCAGAAAGTCGTCTCCGCGCGATTTTCGTGCACGCCGGTGTACACGCGGCGACGGGTTGAATCTCTGGCGGCGCGGGGCCCGAATTCACCTTTCAGAAGCGAATCCCGAGCGATCTTGCGCCTCGGCTGGGCGCCTCGCCGGTGCGTCTCCCTGCTGCCGTGCAACCGGCGCGATGCCCGTCGCGTGGCGGCCTTCCCGAGCGGGACGGCCGAGGCCCTGTTTCATCGGCTGCGGTTGGGCATGGGCGTGGGCGATGGCTCCCGGGACGTTCTGATTCGCAAACTCCGCGGGGTCCTGCGGACGGCCGAGGCCGCTCTGGCCGCCGCCGAGGAACGCCGCCGCCCGGAGGTCGAGGACGTCGAGCGGCGCGCCCTTCTGGAACGGCTTAATGAGAGCACGCGATACTGGGCGAGCGTCCGGAGCGGCTCCGTGCCGTCCCTCACAACACGGCGTCTGTTGCGGAGCGCGGCACGATCGCACCAGGGTGGCGAATCACGGCGGCCGCGAGGCGATGGCCGCGAAGCACCGCTTCGGAAGGGGAGGCGCCGCGAAGGCGTGCCGAGAGGTACCCGGCATTGAAACTGTCGCCTGCTGCCGTTGTATCCTTCGGCTCCACAACTTCGGGGGCGGGGATATGGTTGACGATGCCTTGTGAAGAGATCCATGCGCCGTCCGCTCCGTTCTTCAAGACGATCTCTCTCACGCCCTGGGCGGCGAGGTGGGCGAGCGCCGCGTGCGGGTCATCTACGCCCCACAGATTCTGTTCGTCCTCAAGGGTCGGCAACACGATGTCGGCACGCTTCAGGGCGGCCCGGTATGCCGAACGGGCTTGCGCGAGATCATCGCCCCATAGCCGTGGTCGAAAATTGCCGTCGAACGCGACCTTGGCGCCGCTGAGCCTCGCCAAGTCGAGCCAATCGAAGAAGCGGGCGCGACCCGTCTTGCCATAAAGCCACAGCGTGATACCGGAGAAGTAAATGAGCCGCGCGCCGCGCGCCGCCTCGTCCAGTTCCGCCCGCGGCTGGTCGAACCGCTCTCGCGCCGGCGAGTTCTCGCGCCAGTAGAAGAAGCGGCGCTCACCCGAGGAATCCGTCTCGATCATGTACAGCCCCGGCACGCGCCCCGGCAGCCGATCGATGAGGTGCGTCTGGATGCCCTCCGTCGTCGCGAGCGCGACGATGCCGTCGGAGTAGGGATCGTCGCCGAGCGTCGTGATATAGGCCGTGGGAATACCGGCGCGCGCGAGGTAGGCGGCGGTGTTGAAGGTGTCACCGCCGAAACACATGTCGAACCGCCGGTCGAGCCCGCGCGAGAGTTCAATCATGCATTCGCCGACGCAGAGGACTTCGGCGGGAAGAGGCATTACCGCTCCAGTCGCGCGGGTGCCGCTGAGGCTTTGCCCGCGCATCGTGCGATCCGGGTTGAACTTTGTGGAGAACGAGGGGCATTCTTCGGGAGCCGGGCAACCGGGATGCGGGCCGGATCTGCAGAACGCGAAAGGCGATGAAACGGATATCCGATGAACTGGTTTGATTTGTCCGGGCGGGTGGCGCTCGTAACGGGGGCTCGCTCCGGGCTTGGTCGCGCGCTCGCCAGGGTGCTCGCCGAAGCCGGCGCGGATATCGTCGGGCTCGGATCCACAGCAATGCCGGATACGGCTGCAGAGGTCGCCGCCACCGGCCGGCGGTTCACCGAGGTCGTGCTCGATCTCGCCGCGGCATCCGACCTGGACAGCGTCGTCGGCCAGGTCGAGGCCGACGTCGGGGCGCTCGATATCCTGGTGAATAATGCGGGCGTGATTCGCCGTGCGCCGGTTCTCGAATTCCAGGAGGCGGACTGGGATGCGGTTATGACTGTCAATCTCAAGAGCCTGTTCTTCCTTTCCCAGGCAGTCGCGCGCCGAATGGTGGCACGGAGGACGCAGGGCCGGATCATCAACATCGCTTCCGTTCTCTCATTCCAAGGCGGCATTCGGGTCCCATCCTATACGGCGAGCAAGCACGGAGTTGTCGGACTGACACGTCTTCTCGCCAATGAGCTGGCCCCACACGGGATAACCGTTAACGCAATCGCCCCGGGTTACATGGAGACGGACAACACTGCCGACTTGCGTGCCGATCCCACCCGGAACCGTCAGATCCTCGATCGGATTCCAGTCGGGCGATGGGGGCGCCCAGAAGATCTCGCAACGGCGATTCTGTTTCTGGCATCGCCCGCGTCCTCCTACGTGACGGGCAGCGTCGTCGCGGTCGATGGAGGTTGGCTCGCGCGCTGAAAGCTCAGCCTACCATCGGAATCTCTCATGCGCTTTCGCGGGCGATAATCTGAAAACCGACATCGACGATCGGCGTCTCCACCGTCTTGCCGTTCAGGCGGTCCAGGATCAGGCGGGCGGACTGCCGCCCGATCTCACCACGCAACACACGCACCGTCGTCAAAGTTGGTACCGTCTGCGACGCAACGGCATGGTCATCGAAGCCCGCGATTGCGATATCGTCCGGTACGGACCAGCCCCGGCGCAAGCACTCGTAAAGGGCGCCTGCGGCCCAGACGTCGCCGGCGAAGAACACAGCTTCAAGCTCGGGTGCACGCTCGCGAAGCGTGACGAGTGCCTCGGCGCCCTCGCGGTATCCGAGCGTGGTTTCCAAGATCCATTTCGGGTCGACCTGAAGCCCAAGGCGCTCGAACGCCGCCCTGTAGCCCCGCTGCCGCTCCAGGGAGCGGTCGTTCTCCTTGGAATCCCGACCGACGAAGCCGATCCGACGGTAGTTCCGCTCGAGCAAATATGCCGTCATCGCCTCCGCGGCGGCGAAGTTCGAATAGCTCACCACCATATCGATGGGCTCGGGCCGGCGAAGATCACCGGATTCGACGATCGGGATTCCGGCTCGGCGCAGCATCGCGCAGGTCTCCGGCGTATGTCGGCCGCCATGAATGAACAGCCCGTCCGGCCGCCGGGCGAGGAACTTGGCGATCAGGCTCTCCTCCTCCCGGCCCGAGTGGCCGCCGTTGCCGAGCAGCAGGTGATAGCCCTCTCTCCGCAACTCCTCCGCCATCGCGTCGATCGTCTCGCTGAACACGGGATTGCCGATGGTGGGTACGATGGCGGCGACAACATGGGTGCGATTGGAGGCAAGGCTGCCAGCGACGAGGTTGGGGACATAGCCGATCTCCCGGATCGCCCGGAGCACGCGCTGTCGGGTTTCCTCTGAGACTTTGGCTGGCTCGTTCAGGACGCGCGATACGGTGACGAGCCCGACATTGGCGCGTCGTGCCACATCGATCATACGGACTTTCTCGTGCGCCCTGTCCACCGGACCGCCCTCCATTTGCAGACGAGAGATTAAAACGGTTGACAGCGAAATGGAAGCGCTTCCATAGTTGCCGATGGAAGCGCTTCCACAAAGCCCTAAGGGCAGGCAAGCGTGCCCGGACGGCTTCGATGCGCCGCTCGATCCAAAGGGGGAAATCCATGCGACTCAAGAAATTCATGTGGGGCGTGGCCGGCTTGGTGCTATCCGCGGCCGTCGCGCCTGGTGCAAACGCCCAGGACGACAAATTCATCTCGTTCGGCTCCTCGGCGAGCGGCAGCTCGCAATATGTCTATGCCGGCATGCTGATCGGCATGGCCCGGTCGCATCTGCCAGGGTTGTCGATCACCAACGAGGCCGTCAGCGGCACGACACAGAACCTCGATCTTCTGCGCCGCGGCGAAATTCAGATGGCGATTGCCTCTCCGGAACGGCTGCACGCCGCGTACTATGGCTTGGGAAGCTATGGGGCTCAGCCCATTCCGGCAACGATCCTCTGGGTGATGAACGCGCAGGCGACCATCGTCTTCACGCGTGCCGATTCGTCGATCAAGAATATCGCCGATCTGCGCGGCAAGCGGGTTGCCATTGGCCCCGCGGGCTCGTCGAACGAGATCAAGAACGCATTCGTCCTTGAGGCCTACGGCTTCACCCGGGTACCCGGTACGAACTCCGACTTCAACGAACTGACGACGGTCAAGCTGTCGCATTCGGAAGCCGCGAACGCACTCGCGGAGGGGGCGATTGACGCGGCGATCGCGACCCAACCGGTGCCGGATCCCTCCTTCGCCGAGCTCTCCTACAACGTGCCGCTCCGCTATATCGGCGTTGACGAAGACAAGTTCGATGACGTCGCGGTCCTCTATCGCTGGATGTGGCCGACGACGGTCAAGGCCGGAAGCTTCAAGGGGCTGGATCAGGACCTTTTGACGCTGGGCGACCGAAATTACGTGATCGCCCATCGCGACAATCTTTCCGAGAAGGTGGCCTACGACCTCACCAAGGCCTATGTCGAGCAGATTCTGCCGGAGATGGCGAAGCAGACCGACTATCTCATGCCGTTCGCCAGCGATCCGAAGTCGCTGACCGGCCCGTGGGCGGTGCCCGGTCATCCCGGCGCCGTGAAGTACTTCACGGAGCGTGGCCTGACCCCCGAAATCGTGCAATGACATTTCGCACCCGGCCGCCACTGGCGGCCGGGTGTTCCTGACGCACGCCGGAGGTCCCCGATGAATCTTTCTGGCCCGAATATCGTGATCCGCGACGTAGAGGCCATTCCGCTGCGGATCCCGTTCGCGCAACCGTTCAGCTTCGCGGCGCCGCACGAGAGCACGCGCGACTCCGTCGAAGTGCTTCTGGTACGCCTTCATACCGACGCAGGCTTGGTCGGGATCGGAGAGACCCAGGCCTGGCGGCGCCAAGGCAGCTTCGAAACCCTGACCGGCTTGCACGCCACGATCATACAGATCTTCAAGCCGCTTCTTGTCGGACGCTCGCCCTTCGATCTCGCGGCGATCATGCACCGGCTCTCCGCCGCGGCCGATCACAGCCTCTATGCTCAAGCGGCGGTCGGCGACGCGCTCTACGATCTCATCGGCAAAGCGCTCGGCTTGCCGGTCTACCAGTTGCTCGGCGGGCGCTGCCGCGACAGGGTGCCGGTCGGGCTCGCCCTCAGCATCACCTCTCCCGACGCGATGGTGGAGCAGGGGCAGGCCGCCTTCGCGGCGGGCTATCGTCATCTGCGCATAAAGATCGGGCTCGATCCCGCGCTCGACCTCACGAATGTCCGGCGCATGCGCGATCATTTCGGAGACAAGGTCACGTTGCGCGCGGACGCGAATGGCGGCCTGTCCTTCAGCCAAGCCCTCCCGCTGCTGAAGAGGCTCGAGCCCTTCGATCTCGATGTCGTGGAGCAGCCCGTTCCCGGCTGGGATCTCGACGGCATGGCCGCGCTCGCCGCCGCCGTCGCGATCCCGCTTTCGGCCGACGAGAGCCTCAACACCGATCACTCGCTGGTCGAGATCGTGCGGCGGCGCGCGGCGGCCGTGATCCAGACCAAGACGGGCAAGAACGGCGGCATTCACTACATCCGCCGCCTCTGGGCCATCGCGCAGGCCGCGGGCGTCGGCATCTTCCCTGGCAACCACCCGGGCACGAGCATCGCCACCGCGGCTGTCGCTCACCTGTGCACGGCGTGGCCCGGCCCGCTACTCGTCGGTGATTTCCAGACCGGCAGCGCCGGCATGCTCGGCGCCGATATCGTGCAGGAACCGATCCAAGTCGTCGAGGGCAGCATCCGGGTTTCCGACGCGCCGGGTCTCGGCGTCGACATCGACGAGGATCAGCTGGCCCGGTTCCGAATCGATGCGTGAACGGCAAACGAGCATGGCTGACCTGGCGTCAGACTCGGCAAACTCGCGGCTCGCGCGTTCCCGGCGCTTCGCGATCCTCGCCCTGAGCGCGATTCTGATCGTCTTCACAGTTTACACGAGCGCGACGATTCCGCTCCAGCCGACGGTTCATCGCGGCACCTTTCTGCTCGGCATCATCTATCTGGCGCTGCTGCTCAATCCCCTGCCGGGCGCGCTGCGGATCTTCGATTGGCTGATCGCCGCGGCCGCGACGGTGGCGATCGGCTATCTCGTCATCAATTGGGAGACGCTCGCTTACCGAGTGAACTTCGAGCCGACGCTGCACGAGTATCTGTTCGGCGCCATCGTGGTCGCGATCGTGCTGGAGCTGACGCGGCGCGCCGTCGGCTGGCCGCTCGCGCTCGTCGCCCTGCTTGCGCTGCTCTACGCTCTCTTCGGCCGCTATGTGCCCGAGCCATTCACACATAAGGGATTCAGCCTTCAGCGCGTGGTCGTGAACCAGTATCTGACGCATGAGGGGCTGTTCAGTTCTCTGCTGGGCACCGCCGTCACCCTCGTCGCCATGTTCCTGTTGTTCGGCGCCATGCTGCAACATGCCGGCGTCGCCGATCTGTTCATGAAGCTGGCGGCCAGGCTGAGCTTCGGAGCGTTCGGGGGGCCGGGCAAGATCGAGGTCGTGTCGAGCGCCTTCATGGGGACGATGTCCGGGAGCTCGACGGCCAATGTCGTTACCACCGGCACGACGACCATCCCGCTCATGCGCCGCGCCGGCTTCTCTCCAACCTTTGCCGCAGGCGTCGAGGCGGTGTCGTCGACCGGCGGGCAGATCATGCCTCCGGTGATGGGCGTCGCGGCCTTTCTCATGGCCGAAGTGACGGGCATTCCCTATGCGACGATCGCACTCGCGGCCATCATCCCGGCGGTGCTCTATTATGTCTGCGTCTTCATCGAGGTGGATCTCGAATCGCGGCGCCTCAACCTGCTGACGGCGTGGGGCGAGACGGGCCGCGCGAGCCTGCGGGAGATCGTGCGAAACTCCTATCTTCTTCTGCCGCTCGCCGTCCTTGCCTACCTGCTGTTTGTGATGTACTCGCCGACGAAGGCTGCGTTCTGGGGCTGTGTCGCCGCCTTGCTCGTCTGCCTGCCCCGATGGCGGACCCTGTCCAACTGGGGCACGCTGTCCGTCATCCTGCTCGATTTCTCCAAGGCGGCCATTACCGTCGTGCTCGCCTGCGCGACCGCGGGGATTATCGTCGGCGTGCTGTCGCTGACCGGCGCCAGCCTTCAGCTGAGCTATGGCCTCGTCGAGTTGGCGGGGCAGAACGACTTTCTGCTGATGCTCTTCGTGATGGTGCTGTGCGTCATTCTCGGCATGGGCTTGCCGACCCCCGCCGCCTACGCCGTGGCCGCGGCCTTCGCCGCGCCGATGCTGACGACGATCGGCATCGATCGGCTGGCGGCGCATATGTTCGTGCTGTTTTTCGCGAGTCTCTCCTCGATCACGCCGCCGGTTGCGATCGCGGCCTATGCCGCCGCGGGCGTCGCCGGATCGTCGCCGATGCGCACCGCCGTCGTGGCAACGAAACTCGGCCTCTCGGCCTTCATCATTCCCTTCCTTTTCGCAGAGAACAGCGCGCTGTTCATTGGCCAGGCGCCGCTCTTCGACACGGTCGTCGTCACCGTTACGGCGCTGATCGGGGTCGCGGCCCTGGCCGTCTCCACGATCGGGTATTTCCGCGGACCGGTCAGCTGGATCGAGCGCGGCGGCTACTTCGCCGCTGCGATCCTGCTGATGCATCCGGCGCTGCTTTTCAGCCTACTGGGGCTTCTCCTCGGGGTGGCCCTGCTGACCTTTCATCTGCTTCAAAGCCGACGTCGGGTGGATCGCGAGGCTGCCAGCCAGATTCAACTCTCCCAAAAGGAAACGCAAAAATGGGAATGACGATCATCGAAAAGATCATGGCGCGCGCATCGGGCCAGTCGCACGTCGTACCCGGCCAGTTCATCGATGCGAAGCTCGACCGGATCATCGCGCATGAGGAATTCTACCGGATTCACACCGCCGCCGTGATGAACGGCATCGAGGGCGGGCTGCCGCGGATCTTCGACCGCGATCGCTTCCATGTGGTGCTCGAGCATTTCCAGCCCGCCATCGACGAGGTCCAGGCGCTTCGTGCCGTGAAGATGCGCGAGCTCGCCGACCGTTATCGGCTCCGTCACTTCCGCGATGCGCTCCCGGGCGTGCTGCACCGGATCGTCATGGAGGATTACGTCTTGCCGGGTGAGCTCGCGCTCGGCAGCGATTCGCATAGCTGCGCCTGGGGGGCACTCAACTGCGCCGGCACGGGCATGGGTGAGCATGAGCTCGCTTTCGCGCTGGTTTTCGGCAATCTGTGGTTCAAGGTGCCCGAGACGATCAAGGTCGTGCTCGACGGCCAGCCCGATCCGGCGATCAGCAGCAAGGACGTGGCGCTGTGGCTGGGGGGCCGATACGGCACCGCCTTCGCGCTCTATAAGTCGATCGAGTTCACCGGACCCGGTGTCGCGGCCATGTCGATGGAGCAGCGCTTCGCGTTGTCGGCGCATGCCGTGGAACTCGGCGGAAAATTCGGCCTGTTCGACTACGACGACAAGACGGCGGCATTTCTGGCCAAGAGGAAGACACTGCGCGATCAGCTCGAAGCCGCGACACCGGTCGCGGCCGATCCGGATGCGACCTATTGCCAGGAAGTCCGTATCGATCTCAGCACGCTCGAGCCGCAGGTGGCCAAACCGCATACTTTCGAGAATGTCGTGCCGGTGTCGAGCGTCGTCGGGACGCGGATCAACCAGGCGGTCGTCGGCTCCTGCGCCAACGGCCATGTCGAGGACATCGAGGCGGTCGCCCGCGTCGTGAAGGGGCGCAAGGTGCATCCGCGAACCCGATTCCTCGTGCAGCCGGCGTCCTGGGCCGTCTGGCGCGAATGTGCGAGCCGCGGCCTGTTCGATGTGCTGATCGATGCCGGCGTCCAGGTTCTTTCGCCCGGCTGCCATGTCTGCCTTGGCATGCAGGGGCGCCTGGCCGACGGCGAGGTCTGTCTGACCTCCACGACGCGCAATCACCGCGGCCGGATGGGCAGCGGCGAGGCGCAGGTCTATCTGGCGAGTCCGACCACCGTCGCGGTCTCTGCGCTTGCCGGCGTCATCGAGGATCCCCGGGGAGTTGTACAGTAATGGGCAAAGCAAGCATTCTGACAGGGCGCGTCTGGAAGTTCGGCGACAACATCGATACCGACATCATCGCACCCGCCGACACGATCTCATTTGGCCTGGGCGACGCGGCCGAGCAGCGTCAGGTTCTGCAGAACGCCTTTCGTGCCGTTCGCCCAAATTTCCACGAGCTCGTGCGGCCCGGCGACATCCTCGTCGCGGGGCGTAATTTCGGGCTTGGATCGCACCGGGAGCCGGCGAACAAGGCTCTGGTCAGCCTCGGCTTTTCCGCGGTCGTCGCCGAATCGATCGCGCGGCTGTTCTTCCGGAACTCCGTCGCGATCGGGTTTCATGCCTTTCAGGTGCCTGGCATTGGTGCGTTTGTCGATGAGGGCGAGAGGCTCGAGATCAATCTGGACGCGTGGCGGCTGCGAAATCTCGATCGCGGCACGGAGATGGCGATCGAACCCTATAGCGAACTCATCAAGAACATCATCGACGCGGGTGGCATCATCGAGGTGATGAAGCAGCGGATCGCGGCCGGCGTGGTGCCGGCCGACTGAACGGTTGGAGGCTTTTATGGATGTTTCGACGGAACTGCGCGACCTCGTCGCGCGCAGTACCACCTCGGCGGTGTGCGACGTTCTGATGAAGCGCGGCTTGAAGCTCTTCATGAAGCAGCGGATCCGACCACTTGATCCAAATGTGAAGATGGCGGGGCCCGCTCTAACGATTGAGCGGCGCCCCATCGCCACCGCGCCGCGGAGCGGTGGCCGCTCGAACGCAGCGATGATCGAGGCCGTCGAAGGAGCGCCCGCGGGAACGGTGCTGGTGTTCAATGGCGACCCGGATCATGAGGCGGCTCTGTGGGGCGGTCTGCTTGCTGCCTGTGGCAGCCGCAATGGGCTCGGCGGCGTGGTCGCCGACGGGCCAGTGCGCGATCCGCTGGAGATCGTGGAGCTGAAACAGCCTTGCTTCTGCACCGGCTCCGTGCCGGCCGGGCAGGCGGGGATTCTCACCCTTGGCGAGATCGGGGCGCCGCTAATGTGCGGTGGCATTGTGGTGCATCCCGGCGATTTCGTTTTTGGCGACTCGAATGGAGTCGTGGTCATCCCACAGGGGCAAGAGTTGGACATCCTGCGCGAAGCCGCGGTCGTGGAACAGCGCGATCAGGAAGCCGCCCGCCTGATCCTCTCCGGGAAGAGCCTGACTGAAACGATGAAAGCTCTGGGGCGGGTTTGATCGCGAAGGGCTCCGCCGACACGAAGAAAGACGCGGATTGCCAGGCAGCGAAGACGAGATGACAGGGGCTTCTGCTGATTTCATGCGCACCCCCGACGTCCCGGTGATTCCGATCCTGACCATCGAAGAGGTTGAGACCGCCGTTCCCCTGGCTCGGGCGATTTCGGCGGGCGGGCTGAACGTGATTGAGGTCACCCTTCGCACGGCCGCATCCATTGAAGCAATTCGCCGGATCGCAGGGGAGCTCGAAGAGGTTGTGGTCGGCGCCGGGACGGTCCGCAATGCGAACCAGGTGAACGAGGCCGTCGCGGCCGGTGCGCGGTTTCTCGTATCGCCCGGCTGCACACCGGCGTTGGTGGACGCGTCGCTTGCCGCTCAGGTCCCTTTTATGCCGGGTATTGCCACCGTCAGTGAAGCGCTTCTCCTCGCCGAGCAGGGGTTCGATGTCCTGAAGTTCTTTCCGGCCCAGGCCGCGGGGGGTGTGCCGGCATTGATGTCCTTTGCGGCACCTCTCCCAGATCTGCGCTTCTGTCCGACGGGGGGTATCACGGCTACGAACGCGGCCGCTTATCTCGCATTGCCGAACGTCGTTTGCGTCGGCGGATCTTGGATTGCGCCCCTCGATGCGGTGAAGGCCCGTGACTGGGATCAGGTCACGGCGCTTGCGCGCGCCGCATCGGCGTTGAGGGGTGCTGCACCGTTTCAGACAGAGACGAACTGAGCGAGAAGGACGGAGCGGAGGCGGCGATCAACGGCGGCCGGCAGGGTCGCCCGGCAGGTCCGCCGCGCGATAGCGGCGGAGCCAGCCGACCGTGGGGATGAGGCGCTCGATCGTCATCGCGGAGCAGACGTCATCATGGGAGGTCAGGCGCCGAGCCGGCCAGAGGTCGGATCACCGGCGCGCGGCCCCGCCGCCGTCCCGGCCGTCCGGACCCGATGGATCGCCATGCCGACGAGCATGGCGAGGGTGAAGAGGGCGACGTCCCGTGGGGCGAGCGCAAGGGCGGTGATCGCCGGCCCCGGGCAGAGCCCGACCAGGCCCCAGCCGAGGCCGAAGAGGGCCGCCCCCAGCACCAGCCGCCGGTCGATGTCGCGCGCCGTCGGCCACCGGAAGGCCCGGGCGAAGAGCGGCGCCGTCCGCCGCCGGACGAACCGGAAGCCGAGCGCGGCGGTCGTCACCGCGCCGCCGAGGACGAAGGCGAGGCTCGGGTCCCAGCGGCCGGCGAGGTCCAGGAAGTTGAGCACCTTTGCCGGGTTGACCATCTGCGAGACGGTGAGGCCGATCCCGAACAGAAGGCCGGCGGCGAGCGCGGCGAGGATCTGGTGCATGTCAGCCTCCGATCACGTGGCGGGTGACGAACACGGTGGCAATCGCCACGACGAGGAAGACGCCGGTCGCGACCAGGGAGCGTGGCGACAGGCGCGCCAGGCCGCAGACGCCGTGGCCGCTCGTGCAGCCGCCGCCGAGACGGGTGCCGAAGCCGACCAGCAGTCCGCCGGCGATCAGCAGTGTGGCGGAAGGCGTCACCGCGACGGGCGGCGCGCCGCCGGTGGCCGCCGCGTAGAGGAGCGGGCCGGCAAGCAGGCCGACGATGAAGGCGATCCGCCAGCCGGTCTCGCCGGCCTGCGGCGCGAACAGCCCGCCGACGATGCCGCTGATCCCGGCGACCCGGCCGTTGGCGAGCATCAGCAGCACCGCCGACAGGCCGATCAGGATCCCGCCGATGAAGGCGGAGAGGGGGGTGAAGGTCGTTTCCATGACGCGATCTCTCCCGCTGCGGGGGCTATCGGCCTCAGATCACGTTCACCGGGATCTTGAGGTAGCTCACGCCGTTGTCCTCCGGCGGCAGCAACTGGCCCGCGCGGATGTTGACCTGCACGGAGGGCAGCAGGAGCACCGGCATGGCCAGCGTCTTGTCGCGGGCGGTGCGCATCGCCACGAACTCCTCCTCGCTGACGCCGTCATGGACGTGCAGGTTGTGCGCCCGCTCCTCGGCCACGGTGGTCTCCCAGTCGTAGTGATCGCGGCCGGGCGCCTTGTAGTCGTGGCACAGGAACAGCCGAGTCTCGGGCGGCAGCTCCTCGAGCAGGCGGCGGATCGAGCGATAGAGCCGGCGCGCGTCGCCGCCGGGGAAGTCGGCGCGCGCCGTGCCGTAAT
>Ga0310823_100631_pt1 | contig 19749 bp, 18 predicted proteins | sample P4_ome_3_FD_201316 | JGI IMG/M metagenome (GOLD analysis project Ga0310823, IMG submission 201316) | Sorghum-adapted microbial communities from Joint BioEnergy Institute, Emeryville, California, United States - P4_Day56_Rep3 | ecosystem: Engineered > Bioreactor > SSF (Solid state fermentation) >...
AAGCAGTTCCGAGCGGTGGCAACCCGCTACGACAAGCTGGCCGTGCGCTACGAAGCCACCACCCACATCGCGGCCATCGACATCTGGCTCCGCCCCCTCGCCAGGAACTTTCTAAACAGCTCCTAGTGCCGGTTCGACCTGGTGCCGGTGCGACCCGGCGCCGCGGCTCACCCGGCGGCCCACTCCTCGACCGCGGCGAGGGCGGGGGCGCGCCGGTCGGGCGGGCAGGAGCTCGCGGTGAGCGAGGTCCGCGCGATCGCGGCCAGCTCGCCGCGGCCGAGCCCGAACGCCTCCGCGGCGCGGCGGTACTCCTCCACCGCGTTCGTCGCGACGAACAGCGGGCAGTCGCTGGCCAGCGTCACCGGGACCCCGGCCGCGATCAGCCGCGGCAGCGGGTGTTCGGCGGGCGACGGGTAGACGCTCAGCGCGACGTTCGACGTGGGGCAGACGTCGAGGGTGATCCCCCGTTCCGCCAGCAGCTCGACCAGGGCGGGGTCCTCGACGGCGCGGACCCCGTGGTTGACCCGGGTGGCGCCGAGCGCCTCGACGCACGCCCGCACGCTCTCCGGTCCCGCGGCCTCCCCGCCGTGCGGCAGCGCGCGCAGGCCGGCGTCGCGGGCGCGGGCGAACACCTCGGCGAACCGGCCCGCCGGGTACCCGGCCTCGTCACCGGCGAGGCCCAGCCCCACGACGCCTGCGTCGGCGTAGCGGACGGCCAGCCGCAGCGAACGCTCGGCGGCCTCGATCGGCAGGCCCCGGTTCACCCCGACGATCACGCCCGCGGCCGGCCCCTGGCCCGCCCCGGCCGCGAGTCCGTCGAGGACCGCCTCGAGCACGGCCTCGTCGGGCCCGAGCCGCCCGGAGTAGGTGGGCGGGATGACGTGCACCTCCGACCACACGACGCCCTGCGCGGCCGCGTCCTCCACCAGCTCCGCCGCGACGCGGCGCAGGTCGTCGAGGGTGCCGACGAGGTCGCGGGCCGCCTCGTAGGCGCCGACGAACTCGGCGAGGTTCGCGAACGTCCCGGTGCGCGGCATCGGCAGCCCGTAGCGGTCGGCGAGCTCCGCGGCCGTCGCCGGGCGGATCGTCCCCTCCAGGTGCAGGTGCAGCTCCGCCTTCGGCAGGGCCACCAGGTCCGGCGCGCTCATCGGCGACCGGCGGGCACCGGGACCGCGTCGAGGTGCCTGCGCAGCTGCGCGCGCAGCGCCGCGGGCATCGGCGCGGCGGGCGGGCGCACCGCCGGGTCGGCGATCAGCCCGCGCACGTGCAGGCACTCCTTGCGGATCGCGAGCGCGAGCCGCGGCTGCTGCTCGGCGTTGACCAGCGGCAGGTAGGGCAGGAACGCCCGCCGGGCCGCCACGTACCCGCCGTCGAACCACGCCTCGACGCACGCGACGAGGCCCTCGGGGAACGAGAAGCCGGTCATCGCGCCCGCCGCGCCCGCAGCGAGCTCGTCGAGCAGCCCGATGCCACCGAGCCCGCCGAACACCGGCACGTCCAGGGTGGCGGTGAGGGCGGCGATCGCGACCGGGGTCGGCGGGGCCTCGGCCTTGACCGCCGCGACGAACGGAAGCTCGCGCACGGCGGCGGCGAGCGCGTCGGCGCCGATCGTCACGCCGCTCGCAACCGGGTAGTCCTGCACGACGACCGGGACGCCGGTGGCGGCGTGCACCGCGCGCAGATGGGCGGCGAGCACGCCCGGGTCCGGGGAGTTGACCTGCAGCATCACGGCCGCGAGCCGGTCGCCCGCCGCCCGCTGGGCGGCCCGCACCTCCTCGATCGCCGGTGCGGTCGCGAGCGCGGTGACGCCGGCGACGATCGGCAGGCCCACCGCGTCGCGGACGGTGCCGAGCACGGCCGCCCGCTCGGCCGCGTCCAGCCGGGCGGCCTCTCCGAAGACGCCCAGGACGGTGAGGCCGACGGCGCCGGTCCGCTCGTAGTGGGTGGCGAGCCGGGCCAGGCTCGTGTGGTCGACGGCGAGGTCGGGTCCGGCGAACGGGGTGGCGACCACGCCCCAGACGCCGCGCTGCAGCGCGCTCACCGGCCCGGCCAGACCGGGGGCCGCTTCTCCTGGAAGGCGCGCACCCCCTCCTTGCTGTCCTCGCTGTCGAGCGCCGCCATCAGGGCGGGCAGCCGCTGTGCGCGCGCGTCCTGCGCCGACAGGTGCGCGGTGCGCTGCACCATCTGCTTGACCGCGCGCAGCGACGTGGGGGCGCAGGCGAGGATGTCGGCGAGCCAGCGGTCGACCGCGGCGTCCAGCTCCGCGGCCGGCACGACCTCGTTGACCAGCCCCATCGCCTGCATCTCGGCCGCCTTCGCGCGCCTTCCGGTGAGCAGCATGCCCATCGCCTGGGTGTGCGGGATCCGGCGGACGAGCTGGAAGACCCCGCCGTCGAGCGGGATCCGGCCGACCCGGGGCTCGGTGAGCCCGAACTGGGCGTGCTCGGCGGCGACCACGATGTCGCAGCCGAGCACCATCTCCATGCCGCCGCCGAGCGCGTAGCCGTTCACCCGCGCGATCACCGGCACGTCGAGCGTGGTGCGCAGGCTGAGCCCGCCGAAGCCGTTCGGGTCGAGGTCGGCCCAGTACTCCAGGCCGGTCTTGGCGATCGCGGCGGCGGACATGTCGGCGCCGACGCAGAACGCCCGCTCCCCCGCCCCGGTGAGGACGACCGCGCGGACGTCCGGGTCGGCCTCGATCCGGTCCCAGATCTCGCAGAGCCGCTCGTGGGTGGGCCCGTCGACCGCGTTGAGCACGGCCGGTCGGTCGATGGTGACCCGGGCGACGTGGTCGGTGACCTCGAGCCGGACCTCGTCCCGGGGCTCGGCGCCGGGCTCGGTGGGGCGGCTCACCGCAGCACCTTCTTCTCGACCAGCGCGGCCACGTCGTCGGCCGCGTACCCGTGCTCGGTCAGCACCTCCGCGTTGTGCTCGCCCAGCCGCGGCGGCACCCGCCGGACCTGCGCAGGCGTCGCCGACAGCCGGATCGGGGCGTCGAGGGCCTTCACCCGGCCCGCGACCGGGTGCTGCATCTCGAGGATCATGCGGTTGACCGCGGTCTGCTCGTCGGCGAGCGCCTGCTCGAGGCTGCGGACCGGGGCGCAGAGGATGTCGACCTGCTCCAGCCGCTTGATCCAGTACTCGGTGGAGTTCGTGGCGAACCGCTCCCGGAAGATCGCCTGCAGCTGCGGCCGGTGCGCGGCCTGCCGGTCGAGGTCGGCGAACTCGGGGCGCTGCGAGAGGTCCTCGTCCAACTCCAGCGCGGTGGAGATGTCGCGCAGCGGGTTCTCCTTGAACGCGCCCACCATGCAGACGGCGCCGTCGGTCGTCTCGAACACCCCCGACAGCGGCATCGCGGCCCAGTTGATCTCGTAGCCGCGGTTGAGCTGCATGCAGGCCTCCTGCATCTGCATGTGCAGCATCGAGTCGTACATGGTCACCTCGACCTTCTGGCCCTCGCCGGAGGTGTTGCGGGCCAGCAGGGCGAGCAGGATGCCCTGCATGAGGTGCATGCCGGTGGTGTAGTCGCACAGCGTGGTCGGGTAGACCGACAGCGGCACGTCCTCGCTCTCCCGCCGCCACATCACGCCCGAGTAGGCCTGCGCGATGACGTCCTGCCCGCCCTTGTGGGCGTACGGGCCCGAGGTGCCGAACCCCGTGCCCGACGCCCAGATGATGCGGGGGTTGAGCTCGCGGCACTTCTCGTAGCCGAACCCGATGCGCTCCATCACACCGGAGCGGAAGTTCGAGACGACGACGTCGGCGTCGCGGATCAGCCGGTGCACGACGGCGACGCCCTCGGGCGTGCGGGTGTCTATCGACACGCTGCGCTTGTTGCGGTTGATCGACAGGAAGACCGGGTTGTCCAGGCCGGCCGGGTCGCTGATCGACGTCCGCGACAGGTCACCGACACCGGGGCGTTCGATCTTGATGACGTCGGCGCCGTAGTCGCCGAGCAGCTGCGTGCAGCTCGGCCCCATGTAGACCTGCGTGAAGTCGACGACGGTCACGCCGGCGAGCGGCTGGGTCATGATCGGACCTCCACGGGCTCGGAGAGGGTGGCGTTGGCCGACGGCACGTCACCGGGGTCGGCGCCCTGCGCGCGCATCGCGCGTTGGATCGCCGTCGGGTCCACCTCACGGACGGTGGTACCCGCGTCGACGGCCAACCCCGCGGCGACGCCCGCAGCCTGCCCCATCGCCATGCACGGCGGGATCTCCCGCGAGATGCGCTGCGCGTCCGGGGTGGCCGAGTAGTGGCGCCCGGCGACCAGCAGCTGGTCCACGCCGCGCGGCAGCAGCGCCCGGTAGGGGGTGTAGTAGTCACGGCCGCGGGCGACCGAGTCCGGGAAGTGGCGGCGGCTGGTGATGTCGTCCTTGGTCACCACGTACTCGCCCTGCAGCAGCCGGGTCTGGCGCACGCCCATCTGCTCGGCGACGTCGACGACGTAGCAGCGCTCGAACCCCGGCAGGTGCTCGCGGATGTAGTCCACGACCGAGGCGATGCGGGCCCGCGCGTCGAACTCGGCCTCGGTGAGCGACTCGGGGTCGGCGCCGTCGTAGCCGGTGAGGTGCGGGCAGTTGCACCACACCACGCCCGGCAGCGGCGTCTTGAGCCACCACAGCTCCCACGCGCCGCCGAGCATCCGCTTGATCGTCCGGTTGATCGCCCGGGCCTCGCGCGGGTTCTCCTGCTCGAACCGCTCGGCGGCGTCGGTGTCGACCCCGCCGAGCCGGAACACCAGCGTGGTCAGGTAGCTGTCGTGCACGTAGTCGGCGCCGGCGCGGGAGGCGACGTCGATGTCGCCGGTGGTGTCGATGACGACGTCGCCGAGCACGGCCTGCGGCCCCTGCTTGGTCTCGCACACCACCCCGGCCAGCCGGTTGCCGTCGAGCACGGGCCGGGCGAACCACGAGTGCAGGCGCAGGTGCACGCCCGACTCGCGGACCAGGTCGTTCGACACCCGCTTCCAGCCGTCGGGGTCGAACGCGACCGCGTAGCAGATCGGCTTCGGGGTGATGTGCTGGTGGAAGTCGAAGACCCCGTAGCGGCCCCAGCGGTTCCACGTCTCGGTCGAGGAGTACCGGTCCGACTCCGGCGGGTAGACCGCCAGGCCGATCTTCTCGAGGCGCTCGACGTACTCCGACACGATCCCGGAGACCGAGATCTCGGTGCCGTTCACCATGTCGTCGAGGACGAGCACCATGCCGCCGGAGGCCAGCCCGCCCAGCGCGGCGTACCGCTCGAGCAGGGTGACGCTCGCGCCGGTGCGCGCCGCGGCCACGGCCGCGCTCACCCCCGCCGGGCCACCGCCCACGACGACGACGTCGGAGCGGCGGACGACCGGGTCGGTCAGGTCGGACAGCTGCATCGCTTCCTCATTCACCCGCGAAGGTGCCGTCGCGGCGGCGGGCCGCCACGTAGAGCACCACACTGACAAGGGACAGGACGGCCGTGTAGGCCGGGAAGAGCCAGTCGAGGCCGCGCTGCTGCAGCCACACCAGCAGGTAGGAGGCCGTGCCCCCGAACAGCGCGACGGCCACGCCGTACCCCAGCGCGACGCCGGTGGCGCGGCAGGTCTTCGGCATCAGCGAGGTGGCGACGACGTTGTAGAGCGTCATGTTGAGCACCAGCACGACCGACCCGCCCAGCAGCACGGCGGCGAACCCGGCGATGCCCGGCTCGTGGTAGAGCAGCATCAGGAACACCGACGGCACGGCGAGCAGCCGCGTCACCAGGAACGTGCGGGAGAGCTTGTAGCGGTCGGCGAGCGCGCCGGTGACCAGCGAGCCGACGAGCAGCACCACACCGAGCGCCGTGGTGAGGGCGAACACCGCGGTGGGGTCCTCGCGGAACGTGCCGCGGGCGAGGTTGGGCAGGCCGACGTTCCACGCGTAGTTGTAGGCCTGGGCCGAGCCGACGACGAACACGATGGCGAGCAGCCCGAGCCAGTGCCTGCCGACGCCGCGCGCCACGGTGCCGGACGACGCCTCGGCGCGTTCCTCGTCGTGCAGCGTCTCCGGCAGGGCGCGGCGCAGCCAGATGACGACGACGCCGAGCGCGGCCCCGATGACGAACGGGACCCGCCAGCCCCACTCCTGCATCGCGCCCCCGCCGATGATCCCGCTGGTCGCGAAGCTGACGAGCGACGCGAGCAGGATCCCGAGGTTGACGAAGAAGCTGATGTAGCCCGCGGCTCGGCCCTCGCGGCCTGCCGGGTTCAGCTCCACGGCGTACGCCGTCGACAGCGGGGCCTCGATCCCGGTGGAGACGCCCTGCAGCAACCGGCAGGTCACGAGGATGATCCCCGCCCAGACCCCGATCTGGCCGTAGGTCGGCGTCACCGCGATGACCAGCGTCGTCACCGCCATGAGGGCGACCGAGCCCAGCATCACGCGCCTGCGCCCGATCAGGTCGGCGGCGACCCCGAACAGCACCCCGCCGAGCGGCCGCACGGCGAACCCGACGGCGAAGACCGCGAGCGCGCTGAGCGTGGACGAGACGGGGTCCTCCGCGGGGAAGAAGTGCGGCCCGAGGAACGCCGAGAGCAGGCCGAAGACCATCCAGTCGTACCACTCGAGGGTGTTGCCCAGCCCGAGGCCGAGCATCGCCCTGCGCGTGGTCGCGGACGGACCGGTGGAGCGGTGGGGGGTGGCCGGAACCGTCGAAGGAGATGCAGTCATGGTGTTGGCCTTCGCATCCGGAGGACGCGCGGGGGCGCGCGTCGGACGAGGGGGGCACGCGGCAGGCCGGCGACGTCGGGCGGCCGGGGCGGCGTGTTCAGACCGCACGCGCGGCGCGTGCGCGTTGTGCGGCGGGCCGGGTGGCCCGGCGCGTCACCAGGTGGGCGGGGTGATCACCCAGATGGCTTTGCAGACTTCGTCGCCAGGGTTGACGTACCAGTGCGGTGTGGTGGACGGATAGCGGATCGAGTCACCCGGACCGAGCTCGTAGCGCACCCCGTCCAGGTAGACGTCCTTTCGCCCCGACAACACCAGCCCGAACTCCTCACCCTGGTGCCGGTAGGGGTTGGCGCTCGAGTCGTATCCGGGCGGGGTCTCCACCCAGGTCGCCTCGAGGGCACCGGTGAGGTCCGGGGTGAGCAGTTCGTAGCGGCCGCCGTCGTCCACGATGCCGTGGCCTTCCAGGCGGCGACGCTCCGACTTGCGCACCACCGGCGAGCGGTGCCGGTCGGAGACCTGGAACAGGGCGCCGACCGGAATGCCGAGACCATGCGCGAGTTGGACCAGCGTTCCGAACGACGGGTTGGCCAGCCCGCGTTCGATCTGGCTGACGATCCCGGTGCTCAGCCCGGACAGCTCCGCGAGCCGTTCGAGCGTGAGACCAGCCTCCTTGCGCAGAGAACGGACCTGGTTGCCGACCTCGCCGAGCATCGCGGCGACGGGCAGGTCCTGCCCGGGGCTGGGAGCCTTGTCGGCCATGGCGGTCGTCCTCTCCGCGTCGCGGTGCGCTTCAGAATACTGAAGCACTTCACCCGCGCAACCCCTCAACCGACATCAAGCTGAAGATTTTCACTTGGTTGTCGATCGCGGTAACCCGCCTGCAACACCCCTCCCGCCCCGACGGCCGCCGCTGCCGCCGTTGGGCGGCGCGTCCAGCGGGTACGTCACCGGCGACCGCGTCGAGGAGGTGCGATGACCACGACCGGACGCCCCGCACCGGTCCTGCCTCCGCAGGAGCGCGACGTCGGGCTGTCCGTCCCCCGGAGCCTCGCGATCAGCGCGGCCCTGGGGTGGCGGATGCTCGTCGTCGTGGCCGCGCTCGCCGTGATCGGCGTCGTGGCCGTCCAGCTGTCACGGGTCGTCGTCCCCGTCGCGATCGCGCTGCTGCTGGCCGCCCTGCTCGTCCCGGCCGTGGGCTGGCTCGTGCGCCACCGCGTGCCCCGCGCGCTCGCGACCGCGCTCGTGATGGTCGGTGGGGTGGCCGGGCTCGGCGGCGTCCTCACGTTCGTGATCGTCACGTTCGTCCGGGGCATCCCCCAGCTCGGCGATCAGCTCTCGGCCAGCGTCGACGCGGTCGTCGGGTGGCTGTCGACCGGCCCGCTGCGGCTCAGCGACGAGCAGCTGCGCTCCGTGCAGGACGAGCTGATCGAGACGCTCACCGCCAACCAGTCCGCCATCACGGTCGGCGCCATCACCACGGCGGCCACGATCGGCGAGCTGCTCACCGAACTGCTGCTCGTGGTGTTCACCCTCGCCTTCTTCCTCCACGACGGCGGCTCCATCTGGCGGTTCCTGCTGGGGGCGGTGCCGGAGGGCACGCGCGACCGGGTGGACGTGGCCGGGCGGCGCGGGCTCGCCGCGCTGGTGAGCTACATCCGGGCGACCGCGGTCGTGGCGGTCGTCGACGCCGTCGCCATCGGGCTCGCGCTCGCGCTGCTGTCCGTCCCGCTGTCCGTCCCGCTGGCCGCGCTGGTGTTCCTCGGCGCGTTCGTGCCGATCGTCGGCGCCGTCGTCGCGGGCGGCGCCGCGGTGCTCGTCGCGCTCGTCGCGCAGGGCCCCATCACCGCGCTCGTCGTGCTGGCCGTGATCATCGGGGTGATGCAGCTGGAGGGCCACGTCCTGCAGCCGCTGCTGCTCGGGCGGGCGGTGAAGCTGCACCCGCTCGCCGTCATCCTCGCCATCGCCGCCGGGCTGGTGACCGCGGGCATCGCCGGGGCGCTGCTGGCCGTGCCGCTGCTCGCCGTGCTGAACTCGGGGATCCGGTCGCTGCGCAGCGACGCCGACAAGCACACCCGGCCCGAGGACGTGCACACGAGCGAGCCCGAGGCGAGCGGGCCGGACGACCCGGATCTGGAACGGGAACCCACGCTCGAGGGGGAGTGAGGCCGGTTCCGACCAGCGAACCGCTCCCGTTCCGACGAACGGCGCGCTGGTCGGAACCCATCCGACGAACGCGCCGTTCGTCGGGATCGGAGCCCGGCCTGCGGGGAGATCAGCGCCGGACGACGGTGTGCTTGAACTCGTTGAGCTCCGGCCATCCGGTGATCATGTCGATGATCCGCTCGATCGCCCGCCGCGACGGCGCCGGGTCGCTGCCCTCCGGGGCGCGGTCCATCAGCCGCACGAACACGGCCTCGTCGCCGACGATGAACGTCGGCACGCCCCACACGGTGTGCGAGGCGACGTACTGTTCGTGCTCGCGGCGCACCCGCTCGAGCGCCTCACCCGAGTCGATGCGGGCGAAGACCTCCTCGCTCGGCACGCCGGCCGCGGTCAGCACCTTCTCCACGACGGCGCGGTCCTCCAGGTGCAGCCCCTCGTCGTGGCGGGCGGCGAACAGCCCGCGGTGCACGGCGGGGAAACGCTCCGGGAACTCGTCGCGCACCACGACCCCCGCCTGCAGCGCGAGGATCCCGGTGTCCTGCGACGGGTCGTCCCACACGCTCACCCCGCCCTCCTCGACGTGCGCCTGCCCCAGCGAGAACGGCAGGAAGCGCACGTCCCAGCCGGCGCCGTCGGCGAGGCCGGTGAGGATGTGCTCGTGGGCGTTGCGGGCGAACGGGCAGCGGTAGTCCCAGGTCACGGCGAAGCTCGACATGACCGCCTCAACCTCCGCCCCCGGGCCGCTGTTCCCGCTCCACTGACTCCAGCCCATCGCATCGGGACCGATCAGACGACCTGCACCGCCATCGACCCGATGCAGCTGATGCTCATCTCGAGCTTCTCCCCCGCGGTGATCGGGCCGACCCCGGGCGGCGCGCCGGTGAACAGCACATCGCCCGGGCACAGGGTCATGATCGTCGAGGCGTAAGCGACGATCTGGGGCACCGGCGTCACCATGTCGGCGGTGTTGACCGACTGGCGCACCTCACCGCCGCAGGTGAGCACGATCTCGAGGTCGGAACCCGCACCGATCTCGTCGGTGGTGGCGATCCACGGCCCCAACGGGCTGAACGAGTCGTAGCTCTTGCGGCGTGAGCGGTCGGCCGCGCTGCGCACGGTGATGTCCAGCCCTCCGGTGAACCCCAGCACGTGGTCCATCGCGTGCTCGACCGGGATGTCGCGACCGCCTACGCCGATGACGACAACGAGTTCCGACTCGTGGTGGATCTCGTGGCCAGCCGCGACCACGTCGGGCGGCAGCACGATGTCGGAGCCCGGGCCGACGATCGACGAGGGCGCCTTGAGGAAGACGTCGAACTGCATCATCCACGACTCGACCTTGCCGAGCGTGCGCTCCTGCACTTCGTGCATCTCGGCGACGTGCTCGCTGTAGTTGGAGGCGGTCGCGACGATCTTCGACGGCCCCAGGACCGGCGCCCGCAACGCCACCTCGGCGACCGGGCGCGCCGAGCCCGCAGCGGCGACTTCCTCCAGGGCCGGCCGAACGGTCGCGAAGTCCCGGCACAGGGCTCGCCACCAGCCGGCGGTGACTGGGTCGGGGTCGTGCGGCCACGGCAGCGCGGAGGTCACGTCGGTGACCATGGCGCCCTGCGGCGACGTGGTCACCAGCCCGAGGCGGGCGGCGCCCTCAGGGGAGTCGAACAGCGCGAGCTTCATCTGCTTCTCCCTCGTGCTCAGCGGGTGGGGCCGACGCCGGTGACGGTCTGCGGGCCGGGAAGTACCTCGGTGCGGTCGATGCCCAGGGCACGGAACACGGGCTCGTCGGTCACGACGAAGAGGTCGGCCTCCTCCGCCCCTTCGTGGTCGACGGCACACCAGGAGGGCACGACGAACATGTCGCCGGTCGTCCAGTCGAAGCGCCGCCCCGCGATGACGCTCGACCCGCTCCCCCGGAACACGACGTAGATCGCGTTGCCGGCCCGGCGCACGGGCACGCTGCGGCGTCCGGCGCGGACCCGGTGGACAGCACAGGCCATGGTCGGCAGCACGCTCGCACCGGTCTGCGGGTCCACGTACTCCAGCGCGATCAGCGGCTCGTCCGAGGCGGCGGCGAGCCGGTCCAGCTCAGCGGCCGTGTCGGCCCACCGGTACCTCAGCAGCGTGGACGGGCGCGGGCTGAGGCGGTCGGTCACCGATCCGGGCACGTACCGGGTACCGGTGGTGTGCTCTCGCTCCGAGGCGTTGTGCTCGGCCGCCTCGGGCTGCGCATCGCCCGGGTAGGGCTCGAAGAAGATCCCGTCGAGCGCCTCGATCATGGGCAGGTCGAGGCCGTCGAACCAGTACATCTCCGAGTCACCGCCGTTGGTGTGGTCGTGCCAGTGCCACGACGGCGTCAGCACCAGGTCGCCCGGACCCATGTCGCAGGCGTCGCCGTTGACGGTCGTCCACACGCCTTCCCCTTCGAGCACGAACCGGATCGCGCCCGGGCTGTGACGATGCGCGGGGGCCACCTCTCGCGGCCCGAGGCACTGCAGCGCTCCCCAGAGCGTGCCGACGGCGTAGGGCCGACCGCCGAGCCCCGGATTCTGCAGCGACAGCACCCGTCGTTCGCCGCCGCGCTCGACCGGTACCAGCTCGATGGCCCGCCGGGCCAGTGGCTTCATCGTCGCCGCCGGCCACAGCCAGGGCAGCGCGGCGGGACGGGGCGTGGGCGTGAGCAGCTGCTCGGTGATCGTCCAGAGCGGACGCAGGTCGGCGGCCTCCAAGTCGCGGTACAGCGCGGCCAACGCGGCGTCGTCGGAGCTCGCGTCCGAGGTGGCCGGCGCGCCAATGTGCTCGACGTCGGTGGTCATGTCCACAGCTCCTCGCTCGGTCGATTCGGTCTTCGCCCTGGTCACTTGAGGGTGAAGTGCACCCAGCGCTTTCCTTCGGCCAGCCCGGCGAGCTCGCGACCCGCCGCCTGCAGGATGACCGCGGACGACGAGATGTGCTGGGTACCACCGTGCACGTCCCGGAACAGCCGTTGGATCTTTCCGCTGCGCAGTGCTGCGGTGCCGCAGTTGCGGTAGACGAACTGGGCGATCTCATGGGCGGACCAGGTCGCGTTGTTGAGCGCGACCCGGTTGAGCGTCTCGAGGCGCAGCGGGATCTTCTCGCCCCTGGCCAACGTCGCCTCGATCTCTTCCCAGACCTCGTAGAGGAATGCACCGGCCGCTCGCAGGCGTACCTCCGCGTTGGCGTACTGCTCGTGGAAGGCGTCGCTGTCGGCCTGGGTGCCCGGGCGACCCGCCTTCGCGCGCACGACGGCGCTGAGCTCGTCGAGGAGCCGGCGCCCGACACCGAGCGCCCAACCACCGTGGTTGATGCTCGCGAAGTTGCCGATACCGATGCGGTACAGGTCTCCTCCGGTCACAGGCTCCGTGGACAGCGACGGGTAGCTGTAGTTCACGGGGACGAACAGGTCGTCGAGCGTGTAGTCGATGCTTCCGGTCCCGCGCAGTCCAAGGACGTCCCAGTTCTCGATGAGCGTGACCTGCTCCACCGGCACGATGAAGAACCGGGTCTCGCCGGTCTCGGTGTCGGTCGCGGCGGTGTGCAGGTGGGTGGCGTGCTTGATCCCGGAGGCGAACGCCCACTCGCCGCTGACCCGGTAGCCACCGCGGACCGGCACGGCCCGGCCGGCGCGGGTGCCCTGGCCGGCGATGCCGAGCCGAGGGGTCTGGAACAGCTCGCGGGCCGTGTCGGCGTCGAAGAACGCACCGGCGAGCCCGGTCGCCAAACCCAACGCCATGGTGACCCAGCCGGCCGAGGGGTCTGCGTAGGACAGGATGCGAAACAGGTCCATCGCCTGCCGCGGGGTCATCTCGGCACCACCGAGCGCACGCGGGGTGAAGACCGAGATCGCGCCGCTTGCGTAGAGCCCCTCCACGACCGGCTCCGCGAGGCGACCCTCCCGGTCGCCCTGCTCGGCGTGGCCGTCGATGAGATCGTGCAGCTGCGCGGCCCGGTGAATGACCTCGGCAGCGTCGAACGCCGTCGCCACCGGCGTCTCCCCCACGGTCGTCATCTGACCTCCTCATCGGGCGCCCGGGTTTCGGGGCGCCTGCTTTCCACCGAACCTATGGGACGACTCGGCCGATGACGATGCCTCGGTGATAGGTATCGAGTAGCGAGCGATCACCCAGCGGAATGAGGGGATCCGCGCCAGTGGTCATGACATTCGGTTATCAAACCGAGGAGAAGGCTATTGGCCACCGGCGACAGCACCGCGTACACAGATACCAGGAGAAATACGACGATACGCGGAACGCCGCGTCGGAGTGGAGGATTTCGGATGGCGCTCGAGGCGGGAACGGGCACTGATCCCCACCACACCCCGGACGCGGCGCTCTTCCGAGCGGCGTGCGGCACGTTCGCGACGGGCGTGACCGTCGTGACCGCCCACGCCCCCACCGGCCCACAGGGGGCCACCGTCAACTCCTTCGCCTCACTCTCCGTGGAACCGCCGCAGGTCGTGGTGTGCCTCGCTCGCACGTCCCGGACGTGGAGCGCGGCCGAGGCGGCCGGCGCCTTCGCGGTGAACGTCCTCGCTGCGGAGCAACGCGACGTGGCGCGGCTCTTCGCCTCCGGAGCGCAGGACAAGCTCGCGAGGGTGGCCTGGCGACCGGGATTCGGCGGTGCGCCCGTCCTCGACGGCGCCGCGGCGCACTTCGAGTGCCGCCTCGCCGGAGCGCTCCGGCGGGCGACGCACATGCTGCTGATCGGCGAGGTGGTTCACGCCGAACACCGTGCGGACGCCGAGCCGTTGATCTTCTTCAGGAGCCGCATGCACGAGGGACTCGGCATGGCCGCGGCGGCACGGGCCGGCTCATGAGGGCACTGCGCTGGGACGGCCCGAGCGCGATGAGCGTCGGCGAGCTTCCCGAGCCGACCGCGGGGCCAGGCGAGGCCGTGGTCGAGGTGGCGCTGGCGGGAATCTGCGGCTCGGACGTGAGCGCGTACCGCGGCACGATGGGCACGGCCCGCCCCGGTGACGTCCGCGGCCACGAGTTCGCCGGCACCGTGGCCGAGCTCGGCCCAGGGGTGGATCCGCGGTGGCGCGGGCGGTTCGTCACGGTCAACTCGCAAGTCACCTGCGGCCGCTGCTGGGCCTGTCGCTCCGGTCGGGACAACCTCTGCCCGGATCTGCAGATCATCGGGGTGCACCGGCCGGGTGCGTTCGCCAGACGCGTCGTCGTGCCCGCGCGCAACCTCGCTGCCCTCGACGAATCGGTGTCCCTCGAACTCGCCGCGACCGCCGAGCCGCTCGCCCAGGCCTGCCACGACGTGCAGTTGGCGCTCGCAGCGCAGCCGGCGGCCGCGCTCGTGATCGGCGCGGGCTCGATCGGGGGTCTCGTGGTCCAGTCGGCGCGGTTGCTGGGGATCGACGAGATCGTCGTGGTCGAACCGGACGAGCGACGGCGGGCGGCCGCCGTCGACGCCGGGGCGGCAGCGGGTGTCGGCTCGGCCGAGGCCGCGGCCGAGCTGGCGAAGGCGCGCCCGGAAGGCGGGTTCGACGTCGTGGTGGACGCGGTCGGGTCCGAGACGACCCGCCGGGCGGCGGTCGACCTCGTCCGCCGGGGCGGCCGGGTGGTGTTGGTGGGCATGCACACCGACGTCGGAGCGCTCGGCTGGTTCTCGGTGATCCGGCGGGAGATCTCGCTGGTCGGCGCCAACTGCTTCGACCGGTCCGACTTCGAGCAGGCGGTCAGCTGGCTGCGCTCGGGCCGGATCAGGCCGCCCGCTCCGGTGCGCAGGGCCGGGCTCGCGGACGGGCCAGGTGTGTTCGCCGACCTCGCGGCCGGCCGGGTCGAGACGGCCAAGACCTACCTCGACCCCAGGCGCTGACCTCGGCGGCTGGTCGCGGCCATCGGTCAGACGTGGTCGTACATGGGCGCCCGGACGTCCCGACTGATGTGGCAGTCCAGCAGCAGCGGGCCGGCAGCCCGTTCCCAGCCCGCGAGCGCGCCCTCGAGCTGGCCGACCTCGCGCACGGCGGCGGCTTGCGCGCCCATTCCCCGTGCGACCGCGGCGAGGTCGGCGTACCCGAACACCGCTTGTGCCGCCGGGACGGCCCAGTCCTTCATGTGCTGCAGTTCGGAACCGGCAGCGCCGTCGTTCATGCAGACGACGATCAAGGGGAGTGCCTCCCGGACGGTGAGCTCGAGGTCGCCGAGCGTGAGCAGGAGCCCGCAGTCGCCGATGAACAGCACCGACTGCGCTTCCGGGTCCGCGTGGACTCCCCCCGCGCTGGCCCCCAACGCGCTGCCGACTGCCCCGAACTCGGGCAGCCAGATCAGCGATCCCGGTCGGTCGTGGCGCATGTGCATGATCGGGAAGCTGCCGAAGTGGCCGTTGTCGACGAAGACCCGGCGCGGCCGCGGGAGCAGCCGATCCAGCTCCGCACTCACCGCGCGCGGGTCCATCCGCCCCGGCTCGGAGACGTCGTGGAACGGGGCGACGGCGGGCGCGACGGCCGGGCTGCGGCTCACCCCGCGGCGGGACAGCGCGTCGACGAGCTGCTCGGCCACGGCTCGCGCATCGCCGGGCACGGCCACGGTCGGCGCGTCGAACGCGGTGAAGGCCGCCGGGTCACGGTCGACGTGCACGACCGTGCGGCCCCGTACGAGGCGGGAACGCCGGGTGTGGAAGTAGTTCAGCGTCGTCCCGACCGCAACGAGGCAGTCGGCGTCCTCGATGACCGATGCGGCCTCCGCCGAGGCGAGGCCACCGATCAAGCCGAGGTCGGCCGGCTCCCCGTGGAACAGGCCGGCCGCGCGCACGGTCGTGGCCAGGTACGCGCCGCTCATCGCAGCGAGCTTGCGCAGCTGCGGCCCGGCCGTAACGGCGCCCCGTCCGGCGAGGACGACGGGTCGGCGAGCGGCGCCGATCGCCTCGGCGGCCGCCTCCACCGCGTCGGCGGGGGCGGGCCCGGCGGTGGAGTCGTCGCCCGTCGCGTCTGCCGGGTGCACGTCCGCCGGGGGCCCAGCGGGTGCGGTGTCCAGGCCGGCGGGCACCACGAAGACCACCGTGCGCGACTCGCGAGCGGCGAGGTGGTGGGCGATGACCAGGTCCGCGTCCGCCGTTTCGGCACTGGCCCGGATCACCGGGATACCCAGGGGGTCGAGCAGCAGCGAGGGATCGAGGCCCTGCACCCCGCCCGCGAACGGGGCCTGCCGGGCGGACAGGTTCGACGAGTCCGCGGTCACCAGGACGAGCGGGGTGCGCGCCCGGTGGGCTGTGAGCAGAGCGGTGAGGGTGTTGGTGAATCCCGGTCCCTGCGTGACCGTGCACCACCCGACTCGACCGCTCACCCGAGCGTAGCCGTCCGCGGCCCCGATCGCGCCGTTCTCGTGGCGCAGGTGGTGGATGGCCACGCCGTGCTCGGCGGCGAGGTGGTGGACGAGCCGGAGGTTCCCCGCGCCCATGAGCGTGAACACGTGCGCCGCTTCGAGCTCGGCCATCGTCGCGGCGAGCCGTTCGACGACGGTGCTGTTCTCAGCGGCGCGCTCCGGCGCGCTCATTGGGGCATCACGAGCGACAGCAGGTGCTTGCGCAAGGCGAGGAACTCCTCGCTCGAACGGGTCGTGACCTGGTCGCGGTCGGGGCCCAGCGGAACCTCGAGGATCTCGCGAACGCGGCTCGGCGATCCGGTGAGCACGACGATCCGATCGGCCAGGTAGATCGCCTCGTCGATGTCGTGGGTGACGAGCACGACGGTGATGCCGGCGTCCTTGCGCACCCGCAGGATCAGGTCCTCCAGGTCGAACCGGGTCTGGGCGTCGACCGAGGCGAACGGCTCGTCCATGAGCAGCAGGTCAGGCCGGTAGGACAGGGTGCGCGCGATCGCCACCCGCTGCTGCATGCCACCGGAGAGCTGCCACGGGTACTGCTTTTCGACGTGGCCCAGCCCGACCGCCTCCAGCACCTCGCGTACGCGCTTGTCCCGTTCGGGCCGGGCGACCTTCCGGGCCCGCAGCGGCAGGGCGATGTTGCGCCCGTTGGTGAACCACGGGAACAACGACCGCCCGTAGTCCTGGAACACCACGCCGATCTCGTCGGGTACCGCGGTCAGGTCCCTGCCCTCGAAGCGGACGGTGCCGCTGCTCGGGGCGGCGAGCCCCGAGATGCAGCGCAACAGGGTGGTCTTGCCGGCCCCGCTGGGCCCGACGACACAGACGAACTCACCCTTCGCGATGGTGAAGCTGACGTCGTCGATCGCGGTGCGCTCGTCGGGGCGCCCCGCGTTGAACACCTTGCGCAGGGACTTGACGTCGAGCACGGGCGGCTCCTGGGCGGCCGATCCGCCTGCGGCGGTGGCACCGAGCGTGCGGGTCATGCCGTCTCCGATTCGGTCGAGCGGGTACGTGGACGTCGACGGTCCGAGCGGGTGGGATCGTGGTTCACGCGGGACCACCGCCGATCCGCCGCGAGCCGTAGTGCCAGGCCAGCGCCCGCCGCTCGATGCCCACGAACGCGTAGTTGAGCGCGGTTCCGACGACGGCGAGGACCAGGATCCCGGTCCACATGGTGGTGATGGCGAAAACGGTCTGGGCCTCGAGGATGAAGTATCCGATCCCCTCCTCTGCGGCGACCATCTCGCTGACCACCATGAGGATGATCGACACCTGAAGGCTCGCCCGCAGGCCGGCCGCGATCTGCGGCGACGCCCCGGGCAGCACCACCTGCCACAAGGTGCGCAGCGCGCCGAACCCCATCGCCCGCGCCGTGTCGAACTTGACCTCGTCGATGCCGCGCATCCCGTCGAGCGTGTTCAGCAAGGCGGGCCAGGTGGCCCCGAACGCGATCAGCGCCATCTGCCTGACCTCGCCGAGGCCGAACAGAGCGATCATCGCCGGGAGGAGGGCCGGCGCAGGGAGCACGTAGAGGAAGTAGACGATCGGGTTCGTCGCGCGACGCAGGACCGGTACCCGCCACAGCAGAGCCCCGCCGAGCACGCCGAGCAGGGAGCCCCCGACGAACCCGACCGCGAGGTTGCGCAGGCTGGGCAGCAGCTGCCACTTCGCGTCGCCGAACACCCATTCGTCGACCAACTCGTCGAGGATGTCCGTGAGCGGCGGGAAGTACGGCGAGTTGCTGGTGGCCGAGGCGAACCACCACACCACAAGCACGACGACGGGCAGCCACACGGCCAGCGCCAACCTGGCCCACCGGGTTCGACGGTTCACCGCGCCTCCAGCCCTGCCGTACCGACGCCGCGTTGGCTCTCGTGCCAGTGCATGCCCTTGCGCTCGAGCAGGAAGAACGCGCCGGTCAGCACGATGCCGAGGCATCCGGCGACGAGGATGTAGGCGTACATGGTCGGGTACGCCGTGACGCCCGCGTTGCGCGCGAACAGGATGCGGCGTCCGATCCCCTCCGCACCGCCCACGAGCTCCGCGACGACCGCGAGGATGAGGGCGCTGGCGGACGCGATCCGCAGCCCGGTCGCGATGTACGGCGACGCGCTCGGCAGCGTCACGGTGACGAACCGGCGCCAGCCCCGCACACCGAGCGCACGTGCGGTGTCCGAAACCGTCGGGTCCATCGCCCGCACCCCGTAGATCACCTGGATCACGAGCGGCCAGAACGCGCCGAACGCGATCAGGAAGACCTTCATCCCGATCGTCGAACCGAGCACGAGGATCACCAGCGGGAGGATCGCGATCGCCGGGATCGCCTTGAACACCTCGATGAGGCTCGCGGTGCTGCGGAAGGCCACGTCGTTCGCGCCGAGCACGCAGCCGACGACGACGGCGAGCACCGCGGCGATGACCAGCCCGATCGCCCAACCCTGCAGCGTCGCCCCCACCGCGGTCCACAGCTCGCTCGTACCGAGCGCGGCGCCGAGCGCCGTGAGCGTGTCGGTCATCGTGGGGAACTGGTCCGGGCGGAACAGCCCCGACACCGTGACCGCCTGCCACCCGGCGAGCACCAGCAGCAGGGTCACGCACGGCACGAGCACCGGACGCACGAACCCGATGGCGGCCTGCACCGGCGTTGTCTCCTTCCTGCGCACCGGCTCGGGCCTCAGTAGTTGAGTGCCTCCGGCCACACGGCCTCCTGAACGTCGATCGGTTCCTCGAGGCCCGCGTACTTCGCCATCAGCTGCTGCACGGTGTCGATGCCCTCGGTGTCCAACACCGGGTTGCAGGTCGTGCACCAAGTCGCTTGCGCGGCTGCCTCCGGGGTCATCCCCATGTGCTCGACGAGCGTCGCCCGCGCCTCGTCGACGTGCTCGGCGGCGTAGCGCTGTGACTCGATCATCGCCTCGGCGAAGCCGCGCACGACGTCTTCGGACTCGGCGATCGTGGCCTCGCTGGTCAGGAACAACCCCACCGCCTGGTCGGCGAAGAGCTCAACGTTCGGTTTGGCGACGACGGTCGAGCCGTCCGCGAGCGCCTCGGCGATGAATGGGCTCTGCACGACCGCGGCATCGACGTCGCCGGCCGCCAAGGCCGCCGGCATCTGCCCGAACGGCATCTGGACCAGCTTGATGGTGCTGATGTCCACACCCGCGCGAGCGGCGAGCTCCTGCGCGGCGAGGGTGTTCAACGAGGAGAGCCCGACCACCGCCAGAGTCTTCCCACCCAGGTCGGCGGGGCCGGTGACCCCGGAGTTCGGGCCCGCGACCAGCGCGTTGCCCATGTCCGGGGCCTCCTCGGCCGCCTGCTGACCGTCCGGGGTCGCCACGGCGCGCACCGGGATTTTGTTGGTGCGCGCGTTGACGAGATGCACCGCCGTGGCGAAGCCGAAGTCGTACTGGCGGCTGGCTAATACTCCAGCCGGACTTCGTGATCTAGCTCCGGCGTGGCGGTCACGGACGTGGTGCGGCCACCGCTTGATCATCGTCAGTTTGTGAGGACATCTGAAGATCAGGCGGTGGCCGCGGGCCACAGCGTAG
>Ga0310823_100648_pt1 | contig 19057 bp, 17 predicted proteins | sample P4_ome_3_FD_201316 | JGI IMG/M metagenome (GOLD analysis project Ga0310823, IMG submission 201316) | Sorghum-adapted microbial communities from Joint BioEnergy Institute, Emeryville, California, United States - P4_Day56_Rep3 | ecosystem: Engineered > Bioreactor > SSF (Solid state fermentation) >...
CAACGACCGCGCGAACACCCCAGGCGTACGTGCCATGACTCACCTCCACCGGCAAGCCTCACGCTCACCAGCCCAGATGTCCACGCGACACGGTTACCACGTCAACGTTTCTTGACAAAGCACTAGCCGACGCAGAAGAAGCCCGAGACGATCGCCATGTCCGCGCCCCCACGGGTGATATAACCTGGTCACAGCGAGTTGGTCGTCGATGGGAGCCGAGGCCGATCATGACGAGTACCCGGCAGGATCCTTTCGTGCGGACTCTGGAGCCCACGTCGGTGGTCGAGCAGGTCATGAAGGAGATCCGGCGCTCGATCCTATCCGGCAACCTACGGCCCGGCCAGCAGTTCTCGCTCCGGGAGATCGCCGGGCAGCTCGGCGTCAGCTTCATCCCGGTGCGTGAAGCGCTCCGCCACCTCGAAGCCCAGGGCCTGATCGTCACCCGGCCGGGCCGGAGCACCATGGTCGCCCCGCTCGACGAGGAGGAACTGCACGGCATCTATCGGCTGCGACGCCAGATCGAACCGGAAATCGCCAGCAGGTCCTGCCGCCTCCTGGACAAGTCCGACTTCCAGCGCCTGAAAGCGTTCGTTTCGATGTTCGGGGACGAGGACCTCGGCATCGACGAGATCTACGAGGCGCACCACACCTTCCACCTCGAACTCCTCAAACCGGCGGCCACCAGCTGGGATCTGCGCGTCCTGGAAGGCCTCTGGCACGCCGCCGAACGCTACGTGCGTCTCGCCTTCTCCGGGCTCGACGACCAACCCGAAGAGCACCGGCGTCGCAAGCGCGTCCACGCCGCACTGCTGGAAGTCTTTCGCGAGGGAAACCCGGATCGCGTTGCCGCGGCGGTCGTGCAGCACCTCGACGAGAACGAGGACATCGCCCGACGGGCCCTGACGGCCCACGACGGCTGACCCCCGTCGCACGAAGCCGGCCCCTCCCCGCCGGAAGTTCGGGCCCTCACCCGGCTCGGAGCCGCAGTTGCGCTCCTTGAAGCGGGCGTGTTATCACATATAGCGCCCGTTGGCTCAAAGGAGTGCCGCTGATGGTCGCATCACGTTCAACGTCCACCGGCCGACCGCCTGTCGTCCCCGACGGCACTTACCGCGCGATCGGCGATCAGTCCTGGCTCGAGTTCAAGGCGAAAGCGTTCGGCTTGGCCTGGGTGCACGGGCGCATGCCGGCGATCTCGGGGTTCATCGAGATCCGTGACGGCCGTTTGCGGGGCTCGGGGCGGGTCTCGGCCGACCGCGTCGACACCGGCCTGCGCCCGCGGGACTGGCACCTGCGCAGCCGGCACTACCTGAACACCAGCACCTTTCCGGAGATCCACCTGTCCGTCGAGGAGGTCCCCGTAGCCGCAGGCGCGGCCGAGTGCACCGTCGTCGTCCGCGGCACCTCCGCGATCGTGTCGCTGGAACTGGACGACATCGAAGTCCTGGACGGCGTGCTGCGCCTGAGCGCTCACGGCACAGTGGACCGCACCGCGTACCCGATGTGGCCACCCATCGCCGGGGTCTCCCGGCTGGTGCACGTCGGCCTCAGCGTCGTGGCGTCTCCGGACGAAACGGCGACCCGGTAGAGACCGTTATGCGGCGACCGGGCGCGACATTCCGGGCCCGGTCGCCTCACACGCTGTCGCTCACCACTTTGGACAACAGCGGCGTGATCCGGTACCCCACCAGTTCGCGCATCACCAGCGCGGTCGTGCTCCGTTCCACCCCCGGTATCGCCAGAACCCGGCCCGCAATCCGATAGAGATCGCCGGCGTCGGCCGCCACGACGTGAATGAGCAGGTCCACCGAGCCGGACAACCCGTGCACTTCCAGGACCTCAGGAATCGCGGCCAGCGCCTGCGCCACATCGTCCAGCTGCCGCTGCACGACCTGAGCCGTGATGAAGGCGGTCAAGGGATACCCCAGCGACTCCGGGTTGATCCGCCGCTCGAATGCCGTCAGGGAGCCGTTCCGCTCAAGCTGGCCAAGCCGCGCCTGCGCCGTGTTCCGGGCGATACCGACCTCATTCGCGATGGCGACGGTGGTAGCCCGGGGATGCTTCGACAGCTCGAGCATGATCCGCAGATCGATGGTGTCGGCTCGTTTTCCGTTGCGCAATGTGCTCGCCTTCCTGGCCGCGCCGGGAACTTTTCCTGCGCAGAACGCGCAAATTCTCCTGGCGCTGTTGTCATCACACCGCCGGAATTGATTGGCTCCCGATATCGAAAGTCCTCGACACCCGGCAGGAGTATGGCTTCCATGTCCAACAGCCCACACATCGCCGCATCGCACTCGGCTCTGCGAGAGCTGGGCTGGCCCGTGGAATCGCGCGGTGACCAGCTCATGCTGATCGCCACTGGGGGCCTCTGCGCGGCGGAAATGCCCCGCGCCCTGGGCGTGCGCGTCCTGGACACGCTGAGGCAGTCGCAGGTGCACGGCCCCGTCGCCGAACTCCCTCGCGCCGAACGGCAGTACTTGTTCATCGTGGAGTCCGATGTCGTCGTTTCCCAGCGCCGCGCCGCGAGCCTGGGTTGCGCGCTCTGGCTCTCCTCCGATGAGGTCGAGCTCCCGCCCTCGCGTCTTCCCGGCGGATCGGCCCGGTGGGTCGTGGAGCCCAGCGCGCGCCAGGGCTGCCTGCCCACGTTGTCAACGGTCATCTGGGCGTTGGAGGGTATCGGGCGCCGGGCTCACGCCAAGCTGTCGACGAACGTCGGCAGGCGTGCCAGCGTGGTGGCGGGGGGCCGCATCGGAACCGGCTGCTGAGCATAGGCTTTCCGCGTCCGGCCGGTCCGGACGCGGAAAGCCTTTCCTCACGCCTGGTTCCTCGCGCGTCGCTCCTTCGCCAGCCGGATGAAGGGCTCCAGCAGCTCGGGATCGTCGATGGCCGCAGTCTGGATGTGGCGAGCCGCGTCTGCGCCCTGGAACAGACGTTTGATGGGCACTTCCAAACGCTTGCCCGTGCGGGTGTGCGGCAGTCCCGGGACCGCGATGATCTCGTCCGGAACGTGTCGCGGTGATGCGGATCGTTTGATCTCGTCGGCGATTCTCGCGCGCAGCCGCTCGTCCAGCTGCGCCTGCGGGGTCAGAACCACGAACAGCGGCATCCAGTACCGGTCAGCGCCTTCTTCGACGCCGAGGACGAGCGCGTCGGCGATCTCCGGCACCGCTTCGAGGGCGTGGTAGATGTCCGCGCTGCCCATGCGCACACCGTTGCGGTTGAGCGTCGAATCGGATCGGCCGTGGACGACCACGCTGTCCTGATGAGTGATCGTGATCCAGTCGCCGTGCCGCCAGACTCCGGGATAGATCGAGAAATACGCGTCGCGGTACCGCTCCTGCGTCTCATCGTTCCAGAAGTGCACCGGCATGCTCGGCATCGGCCTGGTCACCACGAGCTCACCCAGTCCGTTGTGCACAGAGCGGCCCTGCTCGTCCCACGCATCCATCGCGACCCCGAGACACCGTACCGGGATCTCACCGGACCGGATCTCCACGGTCGGCGACCCACCACAGAACGCGCTGGCGACATCGGTCCCGCCGCTGATCGAGAACAGCGGCAGGCCACCAGTCGCGGAAGTCGCCCATTCGTGTGTGATGGGCGCGATCGGCGACCCTGAGGAGGACAGGATGCGCAGCGCCGACAGGTCGAAATCGTCCGACGGCCTGATGCCCGCCTTCCGCGAGGCCTCGAGAAACCCGGGACTGGAGCCGAAGACGGTGACGCCCTGGTCGGCCACGATCTCCCAGAGACGCTCGGGACCCGGGTGGGTCGGGCTGCCGTCGTAACAGACAATGCCGGCGCCGGTCGCCAGCGCGCACGCCTGGATGTTCCACATCACCCAGCTGGGAGAGGTGTACCAGAAGAACCGGTCCCGCGGGCCGAGGTCGGTGTGCAGGCCGAGGAACTTGAGTTGCTCCAGCAGAATCCCGCCGTGCCCGTGCACGATGCCCTTGGGAAGACCGGTGGTACCGGAGGAGAACAGCACCCACAGTGGATGGTCGAACTCGACCATCTCGTACTCCGGCTCGGCCTCACGCCGCACGAGGTCCTGCCAATCGAGGTGCCCGTCGGCCGGCTCCTGGCCGTCCCGGACGACGACGATCGTGTGCCGCAGACTCGGGATACCCGACCGGATCAGCTCGATCTCCTCGCGACGGGAGTGACCGCGTCCCCCGTAGTGGTATCCGGTCGCGGTGATCAGCACGGTCGGCTCGAGTTGCCCGATCCGGTCGATCACGGCTTGCGCGGAATAGTCCTGGCCGACACTGGACCACACCGCCCCGATCGAGGCCGCGGCGAGGAACGCGACCACGGCCTCGGGCACGTTGGGCAGGTATCCGACGACCCGATCACCGGGGCGCACGCCGAGTTCACGCAACGACCGGGCCAGCCCCGTCACCTGGTCGCGAAGTTGCGCCCGGGTGAGGGTGGTGCGCTCCCCCGTTTCCGTAACCGCGCTGACGGCGAGGTCACCGGGCTCGCCACGCGACAATATGTAGTCGGCGATGTTGAGCCGGATCCCGGGAAACCAGCGCGCTCCAGGCATCTTGTCATCGGCCAGCACCGGCTCCGGCGTGCCGTACCGCTCGAGCCCGTAATGGCTCCAGACCGCCGCCCAGAAGCCCGGCAGGTCCGACACCGACCACCGCCACAGCTTCCGGTAGCCGACTATGCCGGTGCCGACATCGATCCCGGCTGTCGCCGCGAAACGGGCCATCGCCGTGCGGCGCGCCGCTTCCGGCGACGGCCGCCACACGACTGGGTTCTCATTCTCGCTCATTGCGGATTGCCTTTCCACCGGCATGACAGGGTGGGCGAGCGCCCTTTCTCGTCCCCCACCGTTCTCTCGAACAGGTCACACCAACGAAGTCCGGATCTCCCCGATACCCGTGACGTAGCTGGTCAGTACCTCACCCCGCCGCAGGAACCGTGGCGGGGTGCGGGTGGCACCGACACCGGCCGGAGTGCCGGTGAACACGAGGTCACCGGGCAACAGTGTCACGACCTGCGAGAGCCGGGCGACGAGCTCGGGAATTCCGAAGATGAGATCGCCGGTGTTCCCTTGTTGCAGTTTCTCACCGCCGATGCGGCAGCCCAGGTCCAGCCGGTCGGGGTTGTCGAACTCGTCCGGGGTAACGACCACAGGGCCGATCGGGGCGAAGCCGTCGAAGGATTTCGCCAGCGAGAACTGCGGAGCCGTGCCACGCCACTGCATCTCGCGTTCGCTCAGGTCCTGGCCGACCGTCAGGCCGGCGATGAAAGACCACCCGTCCTCTACCGGGACCCGGTGCGCGCGCCTGCCGATCACCGCCACCAGTTCGATCTCGTAGTCGACCTTGTCACTGGGGAGTGTGACCTCGGCGGACGGGCCGGTGACGCTGGAGGGGAATTTGGTGAACACCACCGGTTCTTCGGGAATGGCCAAGCCGGCCTCGGCCGCGTGGTCGCGGTAGTTCAGCCCGATGCCGAAGACCTGGGGCGGCCGCGGAACCGGAGCCCGCAGCCGTTCGGGATCCAGCGGCGACGGCCGCCCCTGCGGGTGGCTTGCCGCCCAGTCCCGGAACTCGTCCCACCGCTGGTAGATCGCTTGCGGATCCGCTGGGAAGAGCCCGTCGCTGAGCTCCTCGACGTCCAGCACGCCCTCGTCCCGCACGATGACCAGCCGGCCGTCCAGATTGCCGATACGCACTGCGCTCGCCCTTCGTCGTCGGGTCAGTAGATCTCGGGCAGCAGGATGTCGTCCGGGATCTTCTCCGGCCGATAGTCACCGGCGCGGGCGCCCGCGTGGATCTCGTCCTTCGACAGCCCCTTCTCCCGGGCCGCCACGAGCTTGTCGGGGTCGAAGAACTCGCCGATCGCGTTCTCCGCGAACTCCCGCGAGGCCCACATCCACTCCTTGGACTTGCCCCAGTCGCCGAACGCGTCGACCTGGATCTCTACGCCGTTGCCTTCGGGGTCGGCGTAGTACATCGACATGGTGATGCCGTGGTCCAGGCACATGAACGGGACGATGCCCGCGTCCTTGAGCCGGGAGTAGTTGTCCAGCCACTGGTCGAAGTCGGTGTACTCGAACGCGGTGTGGTGCAGGCCGGCGCTGGTGGGCTTGTCGACCGGCTTCTTGACCGCGGGGTGCGCGATGAGCGCGATGCGGTGGTTCGCCTCGTCGTTGGTGAGCCAGGCGGCGCCGTCGCTGTAGTGCACGGGGGTGAGGCCCGCGACCACTTCGTACCACGCGACCATCTCGTGCAGCTTCAGCGTGAGGAAGGTGGCGTGGTGCAGCTTCGGCGGGATGACGGGCCGGGGCTTGCGCACCTGCGGGCCGGTGGTGGTGTCGGACATCGTCGTCTCCTTCATTTTCATCGTGCCCCTTCCCCGATGTCCGGGTCAGGTGTTGAGCGGTGCGGTGATACCCAGGCGCCGGCGAACGAAGGCGATCTGTTCGATCCGGTCCGCGGGTGCGTCACTGAGGTCGAGGCGTTCAGCACGGAAGGCGTGGTAAAGCGCGTCGTACAGCGGAGTGGCCGCGGCCAGGTGCTCGTGGTCGTCGGGATACAGCAGTCCCAGCCCGACGCCCAGCGTGTCCAACGCCCCGCCCAGGGCCGAGTCCGCCTCGGTCTGCTCCGGCGGGGCGGGGATTCCGAGCGCCCGGCGCACTCCGGCCGCGACCGCGCGCTCCAGCTGAACCAGGACGGGGTCTCCGTCGAGGCCGTGACCGTGGAGGATCTTCGCGAAGCAGGTGCCGCGGTCGTCGTGCGAACTCAGCACCACACCCGGCATGCCGAAGGAACACGGATCGCTCGCGTCGGGCTCGACGTCCCAGTCGAGGAACACGAACTCCGCGTCCGGATCGACGAAGCCACGAAGCAGCCATGCCGACGCCGTGCGGTCGAGGTGCAGATGTGACCTCGTCGTCCACCTCATCGAGTCTCCCTCTCGTAGCGCTGCGGGACCGTTGCGCCGCCCGCCGATGCCGTCGCTTGCCGCAAGCCTAAGCAGAAGTTGTTATAACAGGCAAGCCCGATCTGAGGAGGTTGATCCTCGCACCCGATGGCGGGCGGCCGAGGAAGGCCCGTTCCAACCTGCTGCCACGTCGGGCCCCCGTGGGGGACTCTGAAGAAGTTCCTCGTCAAGCAGGAGAACCTACAGCCCACAGTCGCCCGCGTGCGGTTCAACGACGGCGATCACGCGTTGAAGCAGATACGACAATGCGTCACCAAGCGTACGCGCGATCGTCTCTTGTTATAACGAATATCAATTGCTACCGTGACGCGAGTCATCATGCGCGGTGCAACACGCTGGTTTGGCACCGTTCTCAACCCGGATCAATCAAAGGAGATGCCCGGTGGCTGACCTGGATGTTCCCGTTCTGATCGTAGGCGGCGGCGGATGCGGCCTGTCATCCTCGATCTTCCTGTCGGAGCTGGGCGTCGAGTCCCTCCTCGTCGAGCGGCACGAAGGCACTTCCCACCTGCCCAAAGCCCACTACCTCAACCAGCGGACGATGGAGATCTTCCGCCAGTACGGCATCGCTGACTCGGTATACGCCGTCGGGGCGGGCCTGGAGAAGTTCGGCAAGGTCCGGTGGCGGACCTCGCTGGGTGGCGACGGGCCGCTGGACGCACGCACCTTCTACACGATGGACGGCTTCGGCGGCGGCAGCCTCTACGACCGCTACCTCAGCGACAGCCCCTGCCCGTCCAGCAACCTCCCCCAGCTCCGGCTCGAACCCATCCTCCGGCGGCATGCCGAAGACCGCGCCCCCGGGCGCGTGCGGTTCGGCCACGAACTCGTCGCCTTCGCCGAGGACGAAACCGGGATCACCGCCACGATCCAGGAGCGCGCCACCGGCGACACCTACGAAGTTCGCTGCCAGTACCTGGTGGGGGCGGACGGCGGCAAAACCGTGGGCGAGAAGGTCGGCGTCACCCTGAACGGCCCCAGCGGCATCCTGGACATGGTCAGCTGCCACTTCAAAGCCGACCTGTCGGAATACGCCGACGAGACGTGCCTGATCACCTGGTTCACCAACCCCGACGGCGCGGGTTCCTGGGGCAGCGGCGCGCTGGTCCCGATGGGACCGACCTGGGGCAAGCACTCGGAGGAATGGGTCGTCCACTTCACCTTCGGCCCTGACGACCCCGAGCGGTTCGACGAAGAGGCCATCGTGCCGCGGCTCAAGGAACTGCTCAGGGTTCCCGACCTCGACCTTGAGGTGCTCAAGGTGAGCCACTGGATCCTCGAGGGCGTGCTCGCCGACAAGTACCGGGTCGGCCGCGTGTTCCTCGCCGGCGACGCGGCACACCGGCACCCGCCGACCACCGGCCTCGGGCTCAACACCGCCATCCAGGACGCGCACAACCTCGCCTGGAAGCTCGCCGCGGTCGTGAAGGGACAGGCATCTCCGGCGCTGCTCGACAGCTACGAACCCGAACGCCAGGCCATCGGCGCCCGCAACGTCGACTGGGCGATGTTCACCTTCCTCAACCACCTGGTCATCGACGCCGGTCTGGGTCTGACGCCGGGACAGCCGGCCGAGGCGAACCGCCAGGCGATGGAAGCGTTCTTCGCCGACACCCCGATGGGCGCGACACGCCGCGCTCGTGCCGCGGAGGTCATCGAGACCCAGCGGACCGAGTTCCAGGCCCACGACCTCGAAATCGGGTTCTCCTACGCCGACGGCGCCCTCATCCCGGACGGCAGCACTCCCCCGCCGACCGACCCCATGGGCAGCGTCTACCACCCCACCACCCGGCCCGGCCACCGCCTGCCCCACGCCTGGCTGGAGCGCGGCGGCGAACGCGTGTCCACGCACGACCTCGTCGACAAGGACGGCTTCGTCCTGATCACCGATCCGAGCGGGACGGCCTGGGTCAACGCCGCGAAGGCGGCGGCCGACAAGCTCGGGGTCACCGTCCGGGCGGTGACGATCGGCGACGGTGGGGACTACTCCGACGCGGAAGGCACCTGGGCACGACTTCGCGAGGTGGCCGACGGCGGGGCGATCCTCGTGCGGCCCGACAACCACGTCGCCTACCGATCGATCGAGGCAGCGGCCGACGCAGGCGACGTGCTCCTCAAGACGATCGGCACCCTGCTGGGCCGTTGAGCCGAAGCTGTGAGGGGGGGCGGGACCGGCTTGGTCCCGCCCCTCACGTTTGTGTGTCAGGCTCTCAAGCCGAGACCGGCTTGAGAGCCTGCTGTGCGAGCTTCTCGTTGTCGTCCAAGTGCTGCAGCACCGCCTCGGCCACCTCGTCCGGGTCGCCCTGGCGGAACACTTCGAGCAACGCGGCGTGAACACGCTTGCGCCGCAGGTGTTCCTCGGGCTGACGGTCCAGCGCGGAGAACGCGAGTCGGACGTAGCGCTCGCCGGCGTGCCACAGGCCTTCCAGCGTGCGCAGGTCCCACGCTGTCGCGGCGGGCCGGAGCAGCTCCAGGTGGAAGGTGTGGTGCGCGTCGTAGATCTCGTCGATGCCGAGGTCCTCGTCGCCGAACATGGACACGAACGCCTTCAGCCGCTGGAAATCGGCCGCCCGCAGCAGCCGACAGGAACGACTGGCGATCTCCGGTTCGATCCGGCGGCGCAGGCGGTAGATGCCGCGCAAGTCGGCGTCGTCGAGCGGTGCCACGCAAGCGCTGCGTCCTGGCCTGGTCACGACAAGCCCCTGCGCCTCCAGTTGCCGCAGCGCTTCCCGCACGGGGATGAAGCTGACCCCGAGCTGACCGGCGATCTCGCGCAGCGAGAACCGCTGCCCCGGCTGCAGGTCCCCGAAGAGGATGGACCGGCGGATCTCCTTGGCGACCTGGTCGACCATGGACGTCGGCTCGACGGCCCGGACGAACGATTCTGGGCTCGAACTGGTCACGATCCGCCTCGTCCTCCACCCATGCCGACAATACGATATCAGTTATAGCAAAGACGGAGGGCGCGGCCGCTGCCGCGGCCGCGCCCTCCGAGGCTCACCACAGGGCGTTGTCGTCGAATCCCTTCTCGAGCCGGTCCTTGACCGCCCCGAGGAACCGGGCGGCGTCCGCGCCGTCGACGATGCGGTGGTCGTAGGACACCGACAGGTAGGCCAGGGAGCGCACGGTGAAGGCGTGCCCCCCGTGCTCGTCCCGCACCGGGACCACCCGCTCCACCACCGCACCGGTGCCGAGGATTCCGCTCTGCGGCTGGTTGATGATCGGGGTGTCGAACAGAGCGCCCCGGCTGCCGGTGTTGGTCAGGGTGAAGGTGCCGCCGGACAGCTCGTCCGCCGTGATGCCGCCATCACGCGTGCGCCGGGCCAGGTCGGCGATCGCGACCGCCAGTCCGGCGATGCTCAGCTCCTCGGCGTTGCGGATGACCGGGACCATCAGGCCCCGGGGCGTGTCCACCGCGATCCCGAGGTGCCGCGGCCCGTGGTAGGTCACCTCGGTGTTGTCCGGGCTGACCGAGGCGTTGAGCATCGGGAACGCCCCGAGTGCCTCCACCGCGGCCTTGGCGAAGAACGGCAGGAACGACAGGCCCACACCGGTGCGCTCCCGGAACGCCTCCTTGTGGCGCGCCCGGAGCCTGCCGACCTCCGTCACGTCCACCTCGAGCACGGTGGTGAGCTGGGCGGCCACCTGAAGCGATTCCACCATGCGCCGCGCGATCGTCTGCCGGAGACGGGTCATCTTCTCGACCTTCGTCCCGGCCGCGGCAGAGCGCTCTACGGTGGTGTCCACCGGAGCAGGTTGCACCGGCGCCGCGGGCGCCTTCTGGGGCTCGGGTGGCGCGGGGATCGGCTCCCGCTGTGCCGGCGGGGCGCTCGCGGGCTCCGCGGGAGGTTCCTGCCGGGCACTGACCGGTTCCGGCGTGACCGGCGCAGCGTCCGCGGCCTCGGGCACGGCGATGACGGCGAGCGGCTCGCCGACTCCCACCGTGGCGTTCTCCTCAGCCAGGATTTCGGTGATGGTGCCGCTGAACGGGCTGGGGATTTCGGTGTCGACCTTGTCGGTGGCCACCTCCAGCAGGGGTTCCTCCTGCTCGACGTGGTCACCGACCTGCTTGAGCCACCGGGTGATCGTGCCTTCGGTGACATTCTCGCCGAGGGCGGGCATGTCCACGCGCTTGGTCATGGGCTGCGGTTCTCCTCGAGATCCGGGACTGGGGTTTCAGGCGGTCAGGTCGAGCGCCGCGCGCACGATCGAGTCGGTGTCGATCCCGTGGTAGCGGTAGACGTCGTCGATCGTTCCGGACTGCCCGAAACGCGTCACGCCGAGCGCGGTGTGCGGAACCCGGTTGATCGTGGCGAGGAAGGCCAGGGTGTGCGGGTGGCCGTCGAGGACGGTGACCAGCGGTGCTGCACGGTCCGCCGGGAAGACCTGATCCAGGATCCAGCTCGGCCCCTCGTCACGTCCCGCCCTCGCCTGCACCGCGTCGAACAACAGTCCGGGGCTGGTGACGCAGACGACGTCAGCCTCGATACCGACCTGCGCCAGCCGGTCCGCGGCGGCCAGCGCTTCGGTGAGGAGCGCGCCCATGGCGGCGATGGTCACCGCCGGCTTCGCGGCGCTCCGCAGGCGATACGCGCCGGCCACGACCTGACGGCGCCGCCGTTCCCGCGCTGCCGGATCGGTGGGGACGGCGGCCAGCGCCTGGTTGACCGGGCGCGTCGACAGCCGGAGGTAGGCCGACTTGCCACCGGGACGGCCGAGCCGGGCGAGGCTGGCCAGCAGGGTCCACTCGACATCGATCGCGAAAGCCGGTTCGTAGGTGACGCACTCCGGCTGCTCCAGGCCGACCGACGGCGTGGTGATCGACTGGTGGGCGCCACCTTCCGGCGCGAGAGTCACCCCGGACGGGGTACCGATCAGGATCGACTGGCCCCCGGCGTAGATCCCGAACGACCACGGCTCCAGCGCGCGCTCGACGAAGGGGTCGTACATGACCCCGATGGGCAGCAGCGGTTCACCCCACCGGCTCCACGTGGTCCCCAGCTCGCCGAGCAGCCCGACGAGGTTGACCTCGGCGATGCCGAGTTCGATGTGCTGTCCGCTGGGCTTCTCCCGCCAGTGCAGGATGGTCTCGGCGTCGTCGGCGAACCAGTCCGGACGCTCGGTCGCCGACCACACGCCGACCTTGTTCACCCAGCCGCCGAGGTTGGTGGTGGAGCTGACGTCGGGGCTCAGCGTCACGACCCGCCGCGCGGCCTCCGGGGCCTCACGGGTCAGGTCCAGGAGAACGCGACCCAGGGCAGCCTGGGTGGTCGCGGTCCCGGACGGCGTGCGGCCGATGTCCGTCGGCACCGCGGGCGGAGGCGTCGTGTTCACCTCCGGCCGGCGCAGGCGTTCCGCGACCTGCGCGCATAACCGGGCCTCCGCCGAGCCGGCCGGGAACGAGGTCCATGGCTGGTCCAGGTCGGTTCCGCACGCGGCCGCGAGTTCGCGCATCTGCTTCTCGTTCAGCAAGGAGGAGTGGTTCTGCGGGTGGCCGCGGGTGGGCAGGCCCCATCCCTTCACCGTGTAGGCGAAGATGACGGTCGGGCGTGTGTCGTCGATGGCGGCGAACGCATCGTCCAGCGAATCCTGGTCGTGCCCGGCGAGGTTGCCGATCGCCGTGAGCAGGGTGTCGTCGTCGAGAGACGCGACGAGCCGGGCGATCTCGTCATTGCCGCCGGGCAAGCGGTCCCGCAGTTCCCGCGCGTTGCAGCGCAACAGACGCTGGTACTCGGGGTTCGTCATCTCGTCGATCCGCACTCGCAGGGCGTCGCCTCCGGGCCGGGTGAACAGCTCTTCCAGCACCTCGCCGTATTTGAGGGTGATCACCTGCCAGCCCGCGGCGGCGAACATCCCCTGCAGTCTGTTCGCCGCGATGTTCGGCACGACCCTGTCCAGGGACTGCCGGTTCAGGTCGACGATCCAGACGATCTCGCCGAGCTCGGCGACAGCCGGATCCAGGATGGCCTCCCAGACCGCGCCCTCGTCCAGCTCGGCATCCCCGACCAGGGAGTACTGGCGGCCGGTGCCGGCCTCACCGCCGGCGGTGTTGACGTAGCGGCGGGCCAGCGCGCCCCAGATCGGCGCGGTGGCGCCGATGCCGACCGACCCGGTCGAGTAGTCGGCCGGATCGGGATCCTTGAGCCGGCTCGGGTAGCTCTGCAGCCCGCCGAACGCGCGCAGGGTCGGCAGGTAGGACTCGTCCAGGTTGCCCAGGAGGTAGTTGATCGCGTGCAAGACCGGCGAGGCGTGCGGCTTGACCGACACGCGGTCTTCCGGGCGCAGGTGACGGAACCACAGGGACGTCATGATCGAGACCATCGAAGCGCTCGAAGACTGGTGGCCCCCCACCTTGAGGCCGGACGGGTTGGGCCGCACGCGGTTGGCGTGGTCGATGATCGCGGTCGCCAGCCACAACACCCGTCGCTCGATGTTGCGCAGGGTGTCCGGGCTCGCCTCCGGACGGGCGGCGCCGGCCGCCCGGGCATCTAGGGTGGACATGGTCGGAGCACCTTTCGGGCTTGAGAACGCTGGCCGCTGACGGGGCATCGTGCCTCGTCAGCCGGCCCACGGACCTGGTCTTCGCAGCGACCGGGATGGTCGGGTCTCGATGCCGTCCACTGCCGCCGTGTCAGCTCCCGGGACCACCGGAACCGGAGGGCGTGATGGGGGGCGTCCACGGTCCAAACGGCGCCGCATCACACCTACTGAGTGACTTCTCTGTTATAACATATGTCGATCGGTTCGCCTAGTCGGCGCTCACGGCGCCCGTTCCAAGGAGACAGGCGAAGCTGTACTGCTGGCGGGAGCGAGAACTCCTATCGGCCGTATCGGAGGCCCTGGCGGCCCACGATGCGCCGAGCCTGGGTGCTTGCGCCATTCAGGCCGCGCTGCGGCTCGCCGGCGTACCGGGCGCGTCCGTCGACGCCGTGGTCATGGGAAATGTTGTACAAGCGGGGGTAGGCCCCAACCCCGCCCGTCAGGCCGCCGTCGCCGCCGGGATCCCGCTCACCGCTCCCGCTACGACCATCAACAAGCCGTGCCTGTCCGGAATCGCGGCCATCGCCCAGGCGGCAACTCGTCGCGCTCGGCCGCCACGAGACCGTCGTGGCCGGCGGGATGGAGTCGATGACGAACGCGCCCTACCTCCTGCCCGGCGCCCGCGCGGGGTTGCGTTACGGCGATGCGTCCGTTCAGGACGCGCTCAACCGGGACGCCCTCGGTGTGCGCGTTCGACCACGTGCCGATGGGCGCCGCAACCGAGCGCTACCAGGCAGAACTGGGTATCTCGCGGGAGGCGCAGGATGCGTTCGCGGCGCTGTCGCACACCCGGGCGGCTGCACGGGACAACAACCGCCTCGCCGCGGAAATTCGCACCCGTCACCGGCCGGAGCAAACGCGGCGACGTCGTCGTGGACCAGGACGAAGGTATCCGGCCGGACGCGACGCCCGACAGCATGGCCCGGCTGCGGCCGGCCTTCGCCGACGACGGCACCATCACCGCGGGCTCGGCGTCCCAGCTCTCCGATGGCGCCTGCGCTGTCGTGGTCATGAGCAAGTCGCGAGCCCAGGCGCTCGGGCTGAACTGGATCGCGGAGTTCGGGGCCTACGGCACCGTGGCCGGCCCTGACCCCTCACTTCTCCGGCATCCCGCGTCCGCGATCAAGGATGCGTTGCACCGGGACGGCAGCCTGCGCATCGGCGACCTCGACCTCATCAAAATCAACGAGGCGTTCGCCAGTGTCGCGCTCGCCTCGATCCACGAATTCGGCGTCTCGCCCGAGCGCGTGAACGTCAACGGAGGGCCATTGCCCTGGGGCACCCCGTCGGCATGAGCGGGGCACGCCTGGTTCTCACTCTGGCACTGGAGCTCGGTCGTCGTGGCGGCGGCGTCGGCGCGGCGGCGCTGTGTGGCGGCGGCGGGCAGGGCGACGCGCTGATCATCAGGGTGTGATCACCTGAGTGGATGCCCCTGACGGCATGGCTGTGTCGGCGCCGGCGGTCGGCCCCGCCGGCGCCGAGCCCCACCATCAGATCAGCGGGTCGCCCTCCACGGGCAGGTCCAGCGCGAGCCGGCCCGCCGTTTCCGAGGCGTTGTCGATGTCGAGGAACGCGTGCAGCGCGAGAACGTTGATGTCGCGGAAGAACCGCTGCAGTGGGGAATGGTCGCGGAAGCCATCCCCGCCGATGCCGCGGACAATGTCGTTCATGCTGTTGCGACACAGGTCCACAATGTGCGCCGCGCGAAGCTTCATCGCCGCGCGGTCGGACGGCTCGTACTGCTCGGGGCGCTGGGCGAGGAACCTGCGCAGGTAGTCGTCGAGCAACGCCTCCGCGGCGTCGGCCGCGGCGATCGCGCGGCCCAAACGCTGTTGCGCAGCTTGCTTGCCGGAGGCCTTGACCTGACTGATCGTGCCCTGCCGCTGCCGGGTGCGCTCCGTGAACGCCGTGACCGCACCGCGGAACTGGCCGACGACTGCGGGCACCACCTCGGTGAGCAGGAAGGGAATCGCAGGCAGGCGGTACATCGGGTTCGCATGCACCGCCTGGCCCGGCGTCTGCCCCACCAGCGCTTGCACGAACGACGCCGACCGGTACTCGGGGACGAAGACCCCTTCGACCCGGACATCGTTACTGCCGGTGCCGCGCATTCCGGCGGTGTACCAGGTGTCGATGATCTCGACGTCCGCCCGGGGCACGAGGAACCACCGCGGATCGGGCGCGGCGCCCTCCTCGACCACGACACCCATGAAGGTGAACCAGTCCGCGTGGACCGATCCCGAGCTCCACGGCGTCTGACCGGTGATGACATACCCCCCGGAGACCTTCTTCGCCTCCTTCAGCGGCGCGGCCTGGCCTGCTCCCAGGCTGTAGGGCTTGTCCGCGAAAACCTCGCGCTGGGCCTGCTCCGGGAAGAACATCGTCCGCCACGCCGACCCCATGTAGAACGCCGCGACCCACCCGGTCGAGGGACACCCGGCGCTCAGGGTGGCGGTGATCGCGGCCATCGTGTCCGGGCCGAGTTCGTGCCCGCCGTACACCTTCGGCGTGAGTACCGGCAGCAGGTCGGCCTCGATGAGGTCACGGATCGATTCATCGAGCGGAGCCCGGTTTTCTTCAGTCTTGAGCGCACGTTCGGCGAAGACCGGCGCCAAGTCCTTCGCCCGTTCCACGAGTTCCCGGCTGTCCACCATGCTCCTCATTCCGATTGGTTCCGATGGCAGCCGCCGCTCGTGCGGCGGCCCTTCCTTGCTTCGCAGCGAAAGCTAGGCCCGACCACCGCCGGCGTCGATCCGCAAAGCGAACCGGGGAGGGTACGGTTCGCGAAGAGGTTGCTGATATCACATATAGCGGCCATAGTGTCCGGAAGATCAGCCTCGACGAGGAGGTGCAATGACGCAGGCACTCGCAACAGCGGCGGCCGATCGCCGGCCGTTCAGCCGCTACCGCCTTCTGGAGACCACGGACGTGGACGAGGCTCAGCGGGTCGGCGCCCGGCTCATCACCGACAACCGCCTTCTCCTGCCGCGCGAACACACGCTCTCCGCGCACATCAACGGCGTCTCCCTGAACAGCGTGGCCCTCTACTACATGAACTACGGGACACAGCTCGACGTGGACTCCGCTCCCCTGCAGGGGAGCTTCGCACTGCTGCTGCCACTCCAGGGAACCCTGCGCGTCCGCCACCGGGGTCAGGAGTTCGAGGCGACCGCCTGCCAATCAGCCGGCGTCATCAGTCCCGACCTGGATCTCCGCATGGGCTGGAGCCCGGATCTGTCCATGTTCTGCATCCGGATCGACGACAGGGCGCTCTCCGAGTTCACCGGCTGCCTCATCCGCAACTCCGGACGGCGGACGCTGGCTTTCGACCCCGCCATGGCCCGCCCGGCCGCGGTGCACTCCCTCCTCGCCGTCGCCCGGCTGGTGCAGGACGTGTTCGACCGCCCGGAAGCCGCAGCGGGCCTGGCACCTCCGCTGGCGGCACGACTGCGCGAGCAGCTGATGACGACGCTGCTGATGACCCACCGGAGCACGTTCTCCGACCTGCTGTTCCAGCAGCCGGCAAGGGTTTCCCAGCGCGCCGTCCGCCAAGCCGTCGACATCATCGAGTCCGACCCCGCCGCCGTACCGACCGTCACCGGTTTGGCCCGGCGGATCGGCATCACCGCCCGCGCACTCCAACTCGGCTTCCAGCGCGAACTCGGCAGGTCGCCCGCCTCCTACATCCGCGAAGTACGGCTCGCCCGGGCCAGGGCGGATCTGCTGACCAGCACCCCGGGTGACGGCACGACCGTCACAGACGTCGCGTTGCGCTGGGGGTTCACCCACACGAGCAGGTTCGCCCACTACTATCAGGAGAAGTACCACGAGACGCCCTCCGCGACCTTGCGCACCGACGCCCACTGAGGACGGTTCGCAAAACGGTCCCGGATGCTTCGCTCAACGGATCGTCCAGCGCCTGCCGAGTCACTAGTTTCGACTACCAAGACGCCACGTCCCCATTGGACAAAAGGTGCTCGCGACTCGCACGTTCGACGAAAGTGGTGGCTCATGACTGCAGACCGGACGGTGTCTCTCAAGGAAGCCATGTCCTCGTTCCCCAGTGGCGTCACGCTGGTCACCACCACCGACGAAAACGGGAACTGGCGTGGATTCACGGCGACGTCGTTCTGCTCGGTGTCCATGGAGCCGCCGCTCGTGCTGGTGTGCCTGGCGGTCACCGCCGAGTGCCACCCCGTGTTCATGTCCTCGAGCGAGTGGATGATCAACATCATCCACCGCGACCACGAGGACCTCGCCGTCCGCTTCGCGACCCGCGGCGCGGACAAGTTCGCGGGCGGCGACTTCCTCGCCGACGAAAACGGCCTCCCCGTTCTCCGCGACGCCTGTGTGACGATCCGGTGCCGGGCGCACGCCAGGTACGACGGCGGCGATCACACGATCCTCGTGGGCCGGGTCGAGGAAGCGCGCATGGAAAGCGTCGTCCCGACGATCTACTTCCGGCGAACGTTCCACCAGCTCCAGCCGACGCCCTGATCCCGGACTTTCGGGCGCGCAGGACCGGAAACGCCGCCTTCCCTTGATGGCGCTCGCAGGAAGGCGGCGTCCGGCAGTCAGACACCCAGGTCGACGACGATCTTGCCCTTCGCCTTTCCGGCGCGAGGATCGCAAGGCCGTCGGCCGCTTCCGTCAGAGGCAGGACGGTGTCGATCTCGACGGTCAGGGTGCCGGCGGCAGCCTCTTCGGCGACCGGGAGGATGACCTCGCGTCCGGGTGCGGCGAAGACGCTACACGTGCTGGAACCTGGCCCGCTACGACGCCAGCAAGTGCGACTTCAAGCGCCTCAACGCCGACGCCGTGGACGCGGCCGTCCTGGATGCCCTGGCCACCTTCTATCGCACACGGCACGACCTCATCGCCGACGCCATCGCGCACGAACGCAAGCAGCACCGCGCGGCGCACGCCGACCGGCACGCCGAACTCGCCGCCGTCGAGAACGAGATCACCAAGACCGGGCAGGCCATAGACCGGTACCTGACCGCTTTCGAGCGCGGCACGATGGACGAAGAACTCGTCGCCGACCGGCTCACCGAACTACGCGCCAAGACCAAGCAACTCCGCATCCGCCGCGACGAACTCACCCTCGCACTCGACGACGAGCCCACCACCCCCGAGCCCGCCACCCTGGCGGCGGTGGCCGATCACATCACCGAGATCATCACCAACGGCACCCACAACCAAACCAAGGCACTTGTCGAAGCCCTCGTCGCCAAGGTCACCATCACCGGCCCCGACCGGCTCATCCCGGTCTTCCGCATCCCCCAACCCCGCAACAACGACGGGGCCGCACCCGCCCTACCAGCGGAAACGGCCCCGAACGGAGTGGTTCGCACAATGACTAAATCGGTGGGCCGGGCGGGACTTGAACCCGCGGCCAAGGGATTATGAGTCCCCTGCTCTAACCAACTGAGCTACCGGCCCGTGGTGGTGTGCAGCCTACGATGCCTGCCCGAACGGTCGATCGCCGGAGCCCCTTGTTTCGGTGCCGCGAGGAGGTGTCCCGCCCGTGGACGGCGGGCCGACTCAGCTTCCC
>Ga0310823_100651_pt1 | contig 19003 bp, 19 predicted proteins | sample P4_ome_3_FD_201316 | JGI IMG/M metagenome (GOLD analysis project Ga0310823, IMG submission 201316) | Sorghum-adapted microbial communities from Joint BioEnergy Institute, Emeryville, California, United States - P4_Day56_Rep3 | ecosystem: Engineered > Bioreactor > SSF (Solid state fermentation) >...
CCCGCCGCTCGGCTCGCCCTCCGGGCTCGCCTCCCGGCCGGCGATCCGTCCGACAAGCCTGCCAGCGTCCTGGTTCTACAGCCCACCGACTCTCACAGTCAGTGGACCGAAGACCGGGGTCCCTCCATGACAAGGTCGACGTCCAACGTGGCGAAGTCGCGAGCTGTCGCGAGAACCACCGCGGCACCTCCCGTTACTACCACGGTGTCGATGCCCGCTTGTCGCGCCCTGGCGACGATGAACCCCGACGCGTACGCGATTCGGTCGGCCGCGGATCCGGCCCTGGACAGCGTCGCCTCCAACTCGCTTTCCCCTGCTCCCAGCATCCCGCAACTCCTCCGGACTGTGCCTGGGCCCTTGCGAGTGATGTCTGCCGCCTTTCGCTAGGCCGTCGCTGCGATCGCGCCGCCCGCGGCAAGGAGACCCAGATAGAAAGGCCCGATCGACCACGACGCCCAGACTGCTGGCCCTGGCACAAACCGTTGGACCCAACGAGGCGCACGTTCGCCCCATTCTTCCTTTCCCTGCGCCGGCACCGAAGGAGAGACGTCGTCGGGATTGAGTGAGAAGGCCGCAATGTCGTTGCTACCTTCGGCCACTGCCTTGTACAAGCGCCGGAATCGCTTCTCTTGGCGAAGGTAGTTCGCGTCGAGGTATGCGAACAGCACAACTGCACCGACCCCGAGCCACGCCGCAGAGCCAGCATGCTGCGTCAGCGCGTACCCGTAGGCCACGGTGACCACCGGTAGCAGCCAGCTCTTGGAGGTCGACGAGGCTGCCGACATGCGGCTGATCGTCGACTGGATGAAGTCGAGGTGCTTCCGTCTGTCCTCTGGGTCGACGATGTGTTCCTCGTGCATCATTCGCCCATCACTCTTGCTGCCGTGGCGCGCAGCGCGTCGCAGGCAGAATCCTTCTGGTACTCCGAGTAGCTCGTCTCGGGCGGCCAGATTCGGCCGACCGGATCTCCACTCCACCGCGGAACCACGTGGATATGGAGATGTGGCACCGTCTGGGTGGCAGCCGCTCCGTTGGACTGGATGACATTCAGCCCCTCGGGAGCTAGAGCAAGCCTTACTGCTTCGGCGAGTCGCACCGTCGCGACCGCGAGCCGGACACAAGTCGGCTCGTCAAGTTGCCAGATGTCCCGGATGTGCCGGCGCGGGACCACGAGCGTGTGACCCAGGGTCGCCGGCTCGACCGGGAAGAACGCAACCACATTCGCGTCGCGGTAGACCTCCCGCGCGTCCGGGTCGTCACGCCGAATGATCTCGCAGAAAGGGCAGTCAGGGTCGCTTGTAGGCACTGTCGACCCAGGTGGCGAGGTTGTCTTTGATATCGGCGTACACGGCCTGACTCAAGGTGCCGCGTGGCGAGTAAAGTGGGACATAGTCCCCGACCGTTCCACCGCCGTCCAGCTGCACCGCCTCGAAAGGGTTCGCGCCCGGAGTATCAGTGTTGCCTTGGGCGTCGGCCAGGCCGTTGATCCGGACGCCCACCAACGGCTTCTTGTTGTTCCAGGCGTACGCAATCTCGTAGCGAACCCACGGGCGCCTCGCCGTCTCCTTACCGACGAGGACGACGACTGCCCGCTTGTAGGCCATCTGGTCGGCGATCCACTTCTCGATGGCTGCGCTTCCGCGGCGCTTGACCTGCTCCCACTCCTGCGAACTGAGGATCGGTTGGCCCTCGAGCGCACCGAGGTTGACGATCTGCTGAACCCGCCAGGCGTCTCGCTCGTAGTGGAAGCTGAAGAACACCGACTTGGCCATCTCTCCCCTCCTTGGAATTGCGCGGATCCCTTCACGACAATCTTCTCAGAATGAGAAGCATTGCGTGATCGATCGGGGCGAGCCATGGGCCGGGCAGGACTCGAACCTGCGTCGAACGGATTATGAGTCCGCTGCTCTGACCAACTGAGCTACCGGCCCGCGGTCGCCCAGCGTACTCGGGCTACTTGCGGTTGAGGGCGCGGTTGACCGTGCGGGCGTAGACCTGCTGGCCCTCTTCGGTCGGGTGGGCGCCGTCGGCCAGCAAGGACGGGTCGGCGGACGCCTTGTACCAGTCGGCGAGGCGGGCCTCGGGCCAGTCCTTCAGCGCGTCCTTGAGCACCTGGTTGGACTGGGCCTCCCAGTTGCGCGGGACGCGCACGTTGACGAGGACGACGCGCTTCAGGCCGCGCAGCACCGCGTGCAGGCGGTCGATGTCGGCCTGGGTCAGCGGGCCGTTCTCGCCGATCTGGACGATGACCTCGTCGGGCAGGGCGCCGTCGAGCGCGTACCCCTCGATGCGCTCGATCACGTCGACGGCCTGGCGGCCGACGGCGGCGTCGATGCGGGCGTTCGGGCCGAGCTTCTCCTGCAGCGCGGGCTCCGCGCCGAGCATCACCGAGGCGCCCACCGCCAGCGGGCCCGAGGGCTCGGTCGTCGTGTCGTCGGTGCCCTTGGACGCGACCACCGCGGCCGGCGCCGCCTGGGCCGCAGCGGTGGCCTCCGGCTTGCCGTCCCCCGTCAGCGGGTCCTGAGTCGCCGAGCGCACGAACGGGAACACGAGCAGCGCCAGCAGCACCACGGTCACGCCGCCGACCAGCGCCAGCCGCCGGCGCGGCGTGAACCGATCGAGGTGGCGGCGGATCCACGGCCACGCCAGCCCGCGGCGCACCGGCATCTCCACGAACCGGTACGACAGCGCGGCGAGCGCCACGGTCACCGCGATCTGCCCGAGCGCGATCAGCGTCGGGTCGGCGCGGATGTCGAGCTGCGGCCGCGACAGCGCCATCACCGGCCAGTGGAACAGGTAGATCCCGTAGGACCGCTGGCCGATCCAGCGCAGCGGCATCCAGCCGAACGCCTTCTCGATCCGCGACGCCGGATGCACCAGCGCGGCGATGACGGCGACCGACCCGAGCGCGACGAGCCCCAGGCCGCCCTGGTAGACGAACCGGTCGTAGTCCTGCCAGGCGAACATCGCCCACGCGAGCACCGCCAGCCCGACCAGCCCGATCCCGTCGAGCACCCACGCGGCGCCCCGCCCGGTCTTCCCGGTCAGCCGCCCCGGCGGCCACGCGAACGCCAGCAGCGCGCCGAACAGGAGCTGCGCCGCCCGCGTGTCGGTGCCGTAGTACACGCGCGACGGGTCGACCCGCGGGTCGTACAGAACGGCCATCAGCACCAGCGACACGACGGCGATCCCCACCGTCACCAGCACCGCGCCCCGCTTCCCGCCCAGCCGCGCCAGCGCGAACGTCAGGATCAGCGGCCACAGCAGGTAGAACTGCTCCTCGACCGCCAGCGACCACAGGTGCTGGAACAGCGACGGCCGGCCGAACGCCTCGAAGTACGAGCGGTCGGCCAGGATCTGGTGCCAGTTGTTGACGTAGAAGGCCGACGAGATCGCGTCGCCGCGCGCCTGCCCCAGCGACGACGGGATGAAGATCGCCACGACGATCAGCGACAGGCCGATCACCAGGAATGCGGCGGGCAGCAGCCGGCGCGCCCGCCCCAGCCAGAACCGCTTGAGGTCGATCCGCCCGGCCCGCGCGAACTCGACCAGCAGCAGCGACGTGATCAGGTAGCCGCTGAGCGCGAAGAAGACGTCGACGCCGAGGAACCCGCCGGGCAGCCACGCCGCGCCCGCGTGGTAGACGACGACGCCCGCGACGGCGAGCGCGCGCAGCCCGTCGAGCCCCGGCATGTACGGCAGCCGCGGCCGCCCGCTGAGGCCTGCGGTCACGCCGATCATGTGGTCCTGCGTCCGCCCACCGTGGCCCAGTGTCGCGTGCCGTGAGGACGAGTGGGGCGCTCGTTCAGCCGGCGACCTTCGCGACGGCCCGCTCGAGCTCGCCGACGGACACCGCGCCCTCGAACCGGTCGCTGATCTTGCCGTTGCGGTCGATCACGAAGATCCACGGCTCGGTCGGCAGCCGCCACTCGATCACCGGGTCGGTGAACCCGTTGTCGACCTTGTTGTCGCGGTAGATCTCCTGCTGGATGAAGGCGACGTCGTCCGGATAGTCGGACTGCACCTGCATCGCCACGTCGACGACCGGCCCGCACACCCGGCTGGCGCACAGCTGCGGCGTCGCGAACACGAGCACGACCGGCTTCTTGCCGAGCACGTCGGCGAAGTCCTCCCGGAGCATCGGCTCGGCCGGCGGCACGCGCGTGGAGATCTTGCGGGCGTCGCCGCCCACCGACGTGATCGTCGGCGTGTGCACCTCGATCGCGTCGTCGCCGACGTCGGGCGGCAGCCCCTTCTGCCCCTTGCGCGGGATCGTCAGCTCGAACCCGGTGGTCGCGACCAGCCGGCCGTCGAGCCGCGCGACCCCGGTGATCACGCGCTTGCCGGGCTCGTCGATCGGCACCGTCGCGACGTAGATCGACGCCGACGCCTCCGGGTCCTGGGCGGTGTTGCGCGACTCGAACTGCGGCTTGACCTTCAGCGACTCGCTGCGCGCCAGGTACGGCCCGCGGACGTTGCCGCCGTCGTGGTCGGTGGTGTAGAGCGCGACCTCGGCGCCGCTGAGCAGCTTGTTGGCGCGGTCGCGCAGCGCGAACGCGACGCGGTTCTCGCCGACCCTCAGCGACGCGACCGTCGTCGGCGCGAGCGTCGGGCCCTTCGGCAGCCCGGCCCGCAGCGTCTCCAGCGTCTTGCCCTTGGCCTTCGGGAAGTCCTCGGCCCGCGCCGCCGGCTCGGGCTGGGGCGGCGGCGTGGTGGGCTCGTCGTCGGCGGATCCGCAGCCGGCGGCGAGGCCGCCGAGGGCGAGGAGCACGGAGACGAGCAACGCGGTCGGAACGAGGCGCATCGGACCCGGAACTGTAGGTGGTTTGATCTCGTGGTCCGCCACCTCAGGAGATGACCACGTGCCCAACCGTGCAGCGATCGTCACCGGCGCCTCGAGCGGCATCGGACTCGCCATCGCGAGGATGCTCGGCGAGGAGGGCCATGCCCTCACCGTCAACTCCCGCCGTCCCGAGAAGCTCGAGGCGGCGGTCGCCGAGCTGACCCAGGCCGGCTTCGAGGTCCAGGGCGTTCCCGGGAGCGTCGCGGACGAGGAGGTCGTCAAGGCCGTCGTCGCGGCGCACCGCGACCGCTACGGGCGCCTCGACGTGCTCGTCAACAACGCCGGCGTCGGCGCGGGCGAGCCGGTCGAGCAGCTCACGACGAAGAAGCTCGACCTGCAGATCGGCGCCAACTTCCGCCACATCCCCCTCTTCTACCGCGAGGCCCATGACATGCTCGTGGCCGCGGGAGCCGAGCACGGCAACGCGCTCGTCGTCAACACGTCGTCGATCTCCGGCAAGCGCGGCGAGGCGTGGCTGTCGGTGTACTCGGCCACCAAGCACGCCGTCGTCGGCTTCACCCAGGCGATGAACAAGGAGCTCGGCAAGCAGCACGTGAAGTCGTGTGCGCTGTGCCCGGCGTTCGTCGACACGCCGATGACCGACTTCGTCAAGGGCGCCGTGCCCACGGATCGGATGATCACGACGACCGACGTCGCCGAGATGGTGCGCCCGCTGCTGCGCCTGTCCCCCGGGTGCACGGTCCCGGAGATCATGTTCGAGCAGACCGGCTTCGAGATCGCCGAGTCGTTCTGACGCGAATGTGCAAGACGCGCGGCGCGAGGCGACCTAGCGTGCCGGGCCATGACGACGATCACCATCCCGTTCGAGATCACCGGCTGGGACGAGCACGCGTATGACGAGCCGGCCGAGGGGCCGAAGCTCACGCAGGCGGTCGTCCGCAAGCGCTACACCGGCGAGCTGGAGGCGACGAGCGTCGCCCAGCTCCTGACCGCCCAGGGCGAGGGCGGCCGCGGCTACCTGGCCAGCGAGCGCGTCGACGGGACCCTGCAGGGCCGGCGCGGGACGTTCGTGCTCCAGCACGGCGGCGTCGACGGCGACGGCGCCCTGCACCAGTTCGGCTACGTCGTGGCCGGATCGGGCACCGGCGAGCTGGCCGGGCTGCGCGGGACCGCGCTGTTCGCCCACGACGAGGACGGCGCGCGCGTGGAGCTCAGCTTCTCGCTGTGAGCTTGGGCGCGGGCGCGGCCTGCGCCTCCGCCTCCGCGATCCAGCCCCACCCGGTCGCCCGCGCCTCGCGGGCGCGCCGCTCGCGCGCCAGCTCCTGGTGCTCGGCGATCGCGGCGCCCAGGTCGGCGTCGGCGGCCAGCGACGCGCGCAGCAGCGCCTCGAGCGTGCGCAGCTCGCGCCGGCTGGCCCGCCGCGCCCGCTTGGCGTTGCAGAAGCGGTCCCACGCGTCGGCGAACGCGAGGAAGTCGGTGCGCTGGCCGCTGCGATGGGCGGCGAGCATCGGGCAGACGCCGCCGTCGCGGCTCGTGTACGCCCCGGCGATGATCTCGTTGCGGCGCAGGCCGTCGAGCATCGCCTCCCGCGTCGCGCGCGGAAGCGCCTCGACGGCGAGCCTCAGGTCGCTGCGGGCACCGCGACGCATACAGTGCCGATTGTCCTGCTCGTGAAAGGCATCTCGCAAGGCATGAAGCTCGGCGTGCACATCGGGTACTGGGGTCTGGGGCTCACCGCGGCCGACCAGGTCGAGATCGTCCAGGAGGCCGAGCGCCTCGGCTACGACTCCGTGTGGGCCGCGGAGGCCTACGGCTCCGACGCGGCGACCGTGCTCGGCTGGCTGGCCGGGCAGACCACGAAGATCAAGCTCGGGTCGTCGATCTTCCAGATGCCGGCGCGCTCGCCGGCGATGACCGCGATGACCGCCGCGACGCTCGACCAGCTCTCCGGCGGGCGGATGCTGCTGGGCATCGGCTCGTCCGGCCCGCAGGTGAGCGAGGGCTGGCACGGCGTGCGCTTCGCCCGGCAGCTGCAGCGCACGCGCGAGTACGTGGCCGTCGTGCGCAAGGCGCTGGCCCGCGAGCGGCTCGAGTTCCACGGCGAGACGATCCAGCTGCCGCTCCCCGACGGGCCCGGCAAGGCGCTGAAGCTGACGATCGCGCCCGTGCAGGAGCGCATCCCGATCTACCTCGCCGCGATCGGCCCGAGGAACACGGCGCTGGCCGGCGAGATCGCCGACGGGTGGCTGCCGATGCTCGTCTCGCCCGAGCACCTCGGCGAGCTGCGCAAGCCGCTCGAGGAGGGCGCCGCCCGCGCCGGCCGCACGCTCGACGACTTCGACATCGCCCCGTCGGTGCAGGTGTACGTGACCGACGACATCGCCGCCGCCCGCGACGCGATGCGCCCGTTCATGGCGCTCTACATCGGCGGGATGGGCTCGCGCAAGCAGAACTTCTACAACCAGCTCGTCCAGCGCTACGGCTTCGAGGACGCCGCCCGCGCCGTCCAGGACCTCTACCTCGAGGGCAGGAAGGAGGAGGCCGCGGCCGCCCTCCCCGACGCGCTCATCGACCAGGTGTCGCTGATCGGGCCGCGCGACCGCGTCCGCGAGCGGCTCGCCGTCTACCGGGAGGCCGGGGTCGGCACGCTCGGGATCTCGCCGTTCGCGTTCACCAAGGAGGAGCGCCTGCACCAGCTGCGCGAGATCGCCGAGCTCGCCGCGGCGTGAGCCGGCTGTTCCTCGGCGCGTTCGGCGATCCCGGGCACGCCTTCCCGATGATCGCCCTCGGGCGGGCGCTGGCCGCGCGCGGCCACGACGTGACGCTGCAGACGTGGACGCGCTGGGAGGAGCACGTCCGCGCCGAGGGGATGCGCTTCGCGCCGGCGCCCGAGTACCAGGTGTTCCCGACCATGAAGCGGCCGCTGAAGCCGTACGAGGCGGTGGTGCGCGCGACCGGCGACACCCTGCCCCAGCTCGAGGAGGCGCGCCCCGACGCCGTCGTCGCCGACATCCTCACGCTCGCCCCCGCGCTGGCCGGCGAGAAGCTCGGCGTGCCCGTCGCCACGCTCATCCCCCACGTCGACCCGCGCCCCGCGCCCGGCTTCCCGCCCTACTCGATGGGCGCGCGCCTGCCGCGGACCGCGCTCGGCCGGGCGCTGTGGGACGCCCTCGCGCCGCTCGTCGGGCGGGGCCTGGAGCTCGGCCGGCGCGAGCTGAACGAGACTCGCGCCCGGCTCGGCCTGCCGCCGCTGGACCGGGTGCACGGCGGGATCAGCGACCGGCTCGCCCTGGTCGCCACGTTCCCGCAGCTCGAGTACCCGCGCGCGTGGCCGGCCTCCACGCACGTCGTCGGCCCGCTGCAGTGGGAGCAGCCGTTCGGCGACGTCGAGCCGCCGCCCGGCGACGAGCCGCTGGTGCTGGTCGCGCCGTCGACCGTGCAGGACCCCGAGCACCGGCTGCTGCGCGCCGCGGTCCGGGGACTGGCCGGCGAGCGCGTCCGCGTGCTGGCGACGACCAACCGCCGCCCGCTGGCGGCGCCGCTCGAGCTGCCGGCGAACGCGCGGCTGGTGGACTGGGTCAGCTACGCGCGCACGATGCCGCGCTGCGACGTCGTCGTCTGCCACGGCGGCCACGGCACGGTCGTGCGCGCGCTCGCCAGCGGGTGCGTGCCGGTCGTGGTGCCCGCCGGCGGGGACATGAACGAGAACGCGGCCCGCGTCGACTGGGCCGGCGCCGGCGTGCGCCTGCCGCGGCGGTGGGCCGATCCCGGCCCGGTGCGCCTGGCCGTCCGCCGGGCGCTGCGCGAGCCGTCGCTGCGCGCGCGGGCGCGCGAGCTGGCGGCCTGGGCGCGCGAGCACGACGGGGCGGCGCGGGCCGCCGAGCTGGTCGAGGGGCTCGCGGCGCGCGCGAAGCGGTGAGAGCTCCGGGGGTGGGACTCGAACCCACAACCCTTCGGTTAACAGCCGAATGCTCTGCCGATTGAGCTACCCCGGAATGGTGCGCCCCCGAGTGATCGGCGACGACGCGATCCAGTTTAGGCAGGTCGGCGGATCCTCGACCGCCGGCGCTAGTGCAGGGAGCGGTCCATCCACTCGTCGAGCTGGCGCTGCAGGTCCACCCGGCGCCGCGCCAGCTCGGCGTGAGCGCCGGGCTCCGCGCGCTCCAGGCGGCGGCGGACGACGGCCAGCTCGAGCTGGATGCGCTCGGTCTCCAGCGTCGCCGGGTTCGGCTCGGTGACGCGCGCGGCCCGGTCGGCGAGCGCGCGCACGAGCCGGGCCAGGTCCTCGTCGTCGCCGGGCAGCCCCTCGGTGGGCGCGTCGAGGTGGTCGCGCAGCCACGCGGCCGCGCGCCGCGCCACCGGGTCGGTGAAGTGCTCGTCGGGGTCGATGGCGGCCAGGTGGCGGCGGCCCGGCTCGGGCAGCGCGAGGCACAGCGTCAGGAACGCGCGCTCGGTCTGGGCGAGGCGGTCGACGACGGGGCGGCGCGGCGGCTCGCTCGCCGCCGGAGCCGAGGGCCGCGCCGCGCCGCCCCCGCTGCGGCCCCGGCCCAGCAGCAGCGTGCGGGCCAGATCGGGCGGAATCGCCAGGCGGTCCGCGCACGTCGCCAGCAGCTCCTCGCGCAGGACGCTCTCGCCGATCGTCGCGAACGCCGGGCGCAGCTCCTCGATCACGCGGTCCTTGCCCTCGGCGCTCGACAGGTCGCCGCGGGCGAGCGTCCGGTCGACCCGGAAGCGCACGAACGGAACCGAGCGGCTCACGAGCGTCCGCACCGCCTCGGCGCCATCGGCCAGCGCCACGTCGGCGGGGTCGCGGCCCTCGGGCAGAGGCACGACCCGCAGCTCGACCTTGCTGCTGGCGGCCACGCGCGCCGCGCGCAGCATCGCCTCCTGGCCGGCGTCGTCGGCGTCGAGCGCGAGCTGGATCACGGGCGCGAGCTTGCGCAGCTCCCCGATCTGGTCCTCGGTGAGCGCGGTCCCCATCGAGGCGACCACGTTCTCGACGCCCGACTGGTGCAGGGCGAGCACGTCGGTGTAGCCCTCGCACACGATCACCGCCCCGGCCTTCCCGGCGGCCGCCCGCGCCAGGTGCGCCCCGTAGACCATGCGCCCCTTGTGGAAGATCTCGTTCTCGGCGGTGTTGAGGTACTTGGGGCCGCGGTTGTCGCTCATCGTGCGCGCGCCGAAGCCGAGCACCCTCCCGCGCGCGTCGGCCAGCGGGAACGTGATCCGCGAGCGGAAGCGGTCGTAGACGCGACCGGTGCCGTCGCGACCGCCGCGCACGACCAGCCCGGCGTCGTACAGCTCGCGCGCCTTGAAGCCGGCGCGCTGCGAGCTCGTCAGGACCGTGTCCCAGGCGCTGGGCGCGTAGCCGACCCGGAACGTGCGCAGGGTCTCCTCGGTCAGCCCGCGCTCGGCCAGGTACACCCGCGCCGGCGCCGCCTCTCGCGACTCCCACAGCACCCGCTCGTAGAACGCGGCGGTGCGCTCCAGCAGCTCCAGCAGCCGCTCGCGGTGGCGGCGGCGCTCGGCCGCCTGCGGGTCCTCGTCCTCGACCTCGAGCTCAATGCCCGTCCGCGCGGCCAGCAGCTCCATCGCGCCGGGGAAGTCGACGTTCTCGATCTGCTCGACGTAGTCGAAGACGTCGCCCTCCACCCCACAGCCGAAGCAGTGGAACATCTTCTTCTGGGCGTTGACCGAGAACGACGGCGTGCGCTCCTCGTGGAACGGGCAGCGGCCCATGTAGTTGGCGCCCGACGAGCGCCGCAGCTCGGTGCGCTCCTCGACGAGGGCGACGAAGTCCACCGCATCGCGGATCCTCTCCTTGGCGTCGTCGCGATAGCGGGGCATCGCAGGCCAGCGTACCGGCGTCGCCGACCGCCTCATCGGCGAGGATGAGGCCGATGAAGCGCCTTTTGATCGCCGTCGCCGCCGTGCTCGCGCTGGGCGCGCCGCCCGCGCTCGCGGCGCCCGCGTTCCCAATCGAGGGCAGCGGCCGGTGGCTCGTCGACGCGCAGGGCCGCACGGTGATCCTGCACGGCGTCAACATGGTCGCCAAGCGCCCGCCGTACGCGCCCGACGCGCTCGGGTTCGGGGCCGACGACGCGCGCTTCCTGGCCGCCAACGGCTTCAACACCGCGCGCCTGGGTGTCATCTACGCGGCGGTGGAGCCGCAGCCCGGCGTCTACGACGACGCGTACCTCGACCGCATCGAGCGCACGGTCGACCAGCTCGGCCGCGAGGGGATCGCGGTCCTGCTCGACTTCCACCAGGACCTCTACAGCGAGCGCTTCCAGGGCGAGGGCTGGCCGGACTGGGCGGTGATCGACGACGGCCTGCCGGCCGAGCCGCGCAACGGCTTCCCCGCCAACTACGTCGGGATGCCGGCGCTGAACCGGGCGTTCGACCGCTTCTGGGAGAACGCGCCGGGGCCGGGCGGGGTCGGGCTGCAGGACCGCTACGCGGCGGCCTGGCGCCACGTGGCCGCCCGCTTCGGCGACCACCCGGCCGTGCTCGGCTACGACATCCTCAACGAGCCGTGGCCCGGCAGCGCCTGGCAGAGCTGCGCGCAGGCCGACGGCTGCCCGGCCTTCGACGCGGTCCTCGGCGCCTTCTACGACCGCGTCACCGCCGCGATCCGCACCGTCGACCCCACCACGCTCGTCTTCTACTCGCCCAACGTGCTCGGCAACGCGGGCGTGCGCAGCCACCTGCCGGCCCGCGCCGACGGGCACACCGCGCTGTCGTTCCACGACTACTGCGCCGCCGACCTGGAGACCTGCCGGCCCATCGACGACCAGGTCTTCCGCTTCGCCGCCGGCCTGGCCGCCCGCAGTGACGACCCGCTGCTGCTGACCGAGTTCGGCGCCACCGACGACGCCGCCGTCCTCGACGACATGGCCGACCGCGCCGACCGCTTCATGGTCGGCTGGCAGGAGTGGCACTACTGCGGCTGCGACGACCCGACGACCACCGGGCCCGGCGACGAGCAGGCGCTCGTGCGCGACCCGGCGCGCCCGCCCCGGGGCGCCAACCTGAAGCAGCCGACGCTCGACACGCTCGCGCGCGCCTATCCGCAGGTCGTCGCCGGCACGCCGATCGCCTACGGGTTCGATCGCGCGACGCGCCGGATGACGCTGCGCTACCGCCCGGCGCGCGGCGTCACCGAGATCGCCGCGCCCCGGCGCCAGTACCCGCGCGGCTACCGCGTCAGCGTGCGCGGCGCGCGCGTGCGCTCGCGCGCGAACGCGCCCACGCTGCGCGTCGTCGCCCGGCCGGGCGCGCGCACCGTGCGGATCGTCGTCACGCCGCGCCGGCGGTGAGCTGGTCCAGCTCGGCGGCCAGCGCGCGCAGCTGCTCGGCGACCGCGGCCGCCTCCTGCGCCGACGAGGCCGACTGCGCGGTCGCGTCCGCCGCCCCGCCCATGGCGGAGGCGATCCGCTCGACGTCGCCGCGCTGGCGGTCGGCCGCCTCGGCGATCTCCTCGGCCCGGCGCGCGTAGCCGTCGTTGGCGGCGGCCAGCTCGGCGATGACGGTGCCGGCCTGCTGGGCCAGCTCGACGCCCTCGCGCACGACCTCCGCGCCGTCCCGGGCGCCGCGCACCGCGTTGCTGCTGGGGGCGGCGACCTCGGCCAGGATCCGCTCGGCGTCGCGGGCGGCCTCGCGCGACTGCTCGGCCAGGTCGCGCACCGACTGGGCCACGACCGCAAACCCGCGGCCATGCTCGCCGGCGCGGGCGGCCTCGATCGACGCGTTCAGCGCCAGCAGCTCGGAGCGGTCGGCCAGCTCCTCGACCGTGGTCGTGATCTGCGTGACCGTGCGCAGGCGCTCCGACAGCGCCGCGACGTCCTCGGCCAGCGCGCCCACGCGGCCCTCCGTGTGCTCGAGCCGCTCGATGACGTCGGCCATGGCGGCCCGTCCGCGATCGGCCAGCGCGACGGCCTCGGCCGTCGCGGCGACCACGTCGCGCGCGTCGGCCGCGGTGCGCTGCGCGGTGTCCTGCACGCCGTCGACGACGCCGGCGGTGTCGCCCAGCGACGCCGCGCTCTGCTGCGCGGACGCGGCGCTGCGGCCGGTGGTCTCGGTGAGCGCGTCGGCGCTCTGGGCGACGGTCAGCGCGCTCTGGCGCACCCGGTCGGACAGCTCGCGCATCCGCGCGACGGTCGCCTCGCGCTCGGCGACGGACTCGTCGAGCTCGGCGTCGCGCGCGTCGAGGCGCGCCTCCTGCTGCTCGGCGAGCTTCCACGAGGCCAGCAGGGCGAGGATCTCGGCGACGACGAACCCGGCGTGGACCGCCGTGCGCCCGAGGATGTCGCTCCAGGTGCCGGGCGTGTCGTACACGTGCTGGGGCGCGAGCAGCGCGAAGACGAAGTGGTGCAGGACGATGTAGACGACGGCGAGCGCGAACGGCCGCCAGTCGAGGTACAGCCCGATCAGCGGCAGGACGACGAAGAAGTGGAAGTGGGCGGCGATCGCGCCGCCCGAGACGTGGACGAACACCGCCGACGCGGTGACGAGGCCGAGCGAGGCCAGGCACGACCGCGTGGTGCGCCCCCAGGCCGGCATCGACGCCAGCACCGCGAACAGCGCCACCGGGACGGCGTCGCCGAGCGTGTGCAGGGCGCTGTAGCCCTGCACGATCGAGTAGGCGACGATCGCGGGGACCTGCACCCACAGGATCGTGACGATCGCGGTGTGGCGCGGCAGCCACTCCTGCTGGGAGAGGCCGCGCAGCCTCGGGAGCGCGTCGCGGATGCCGTCGAACATGGTGCCCCTGGTAATCGGCCCCAGCGGGCGAAACCCGCAACGCGAGCCGATCAGGACGCGAACGCGCGCGGCACCGCGAGGTCGCGGAACGCCCGCAGGCAGTAGCGGTCCGTCATGCCGGCGATCCAGTCGGTCACGCGCTGGGCGAGCGTGCCGTCGCCAGGCGGCAGCAGCTCCGGATGGTCGGCGTAGTGGTGGAACAGCGTCTCGATGAGCCGGTCGATGCGCGCGTGCTCGTCGCGGGCGGGCGGCGCCAGGTAGACGCGCTCGAACATGAAGCGCCGCAGCGCGTCCATCGCCGGCCCGGCGACCTCGCCCTGGACGATGTCGCCGGCCTCGCGCGAGTGCTCGACGAGGTCGCGCACGAGCGTGTCGATCCGCTTGGAGCCGGTCGGGCCGAGCGTGGCGATCGGCTCCTCCGGCAGGTCCTCGGGCCGCAGGACGCCCGCGCGCACGGCGTCGTCGATGTCGTGGTTGATGTAGGCGACGCGATCGACGAGCCGCACGATCCGGCCCTCGAGCGACGCGGGCGGCTCGATGCGGCTGGAATGGCGCAGGATGCCCTCGCGCACCGGCTCGGTGAGGTTCATCGGCTCGAGCACCTCGACGACCCGCAGCGACTGCTCGAAGTGGCGGAAGCCGCCGTGCTCGGGGAAGCGCTCGCGCAGGCAGCGGTCCAGGGACTCCTCCCCGATGTGCCCGAACGGCGGGTGGCCGAGGTCGTGGCCCAGCCCGATCGCCTCGGTGAGGTCCTCGTTGAGGCCGAGCGCCCGCGCGACCGTGCGGCTGACCTGCGTGACCTCGAGCGTGTGGGTCATGCGGGTGCGGTAGTGGTCGCCCTCGGGCGCGACGAACACCTGGGTCTTGTGCTTGAGCCGGCGGAACGCCTTCGAGTGCACGATGCGGTCGCGGTCGCGCTGGAACGGCGTGCGGACCGGCGAGTCCTCCTCGGGCCGCGCGCGGCGGGCGGGGTACGAGCGGACCGCCAGCGGCGACAGGAACGCGTCCTCGAAGGCGCGCTGGCGCTCGGCGATCGTCTCGGTCACGTCGCGGACGATAGCGCTCCTCGCATACCCCCATAGGGTATGGTGTGCGCATCATGGAACACGCGCACGGCACCCAGGGCGTCTGGCGCGCCGCGATCTCGGCGACCCTGCACTGCCTGACCGGATGCGCGATCGGCGAGGTGCTCGGCCTCGTCATCGCCACCGCGCTGGGCTGGGGCGACGTCGCCTCGATCGTGCTCGCCGTGGCGCTGGCGTTCTTCTTCGGCTACCTGCTGACCAGCCTGCCGCTGCTGCGGTCGGGGATGGCGCTGGCCGCGGTCGTGCCGATCGCGCTGGCCGCCGACACCGTCTCGATCGCGGTGATGGAGATCGTCGACAACACGCTGATCGTCGCGATCCCCGGGGCGATGGACGCCGGTCTGGACGACGCCCTGTTCTGGGGCTCGCTGGCCATCGCGCTGGCGATCGCCTTCGTCGTCACCGTCCCCGTCAACCGCTGGATGATCGGCCGCGGGCGCGGCCACGCCGTGGTGCACCGCCACCACGCCGGGCACCGCGCGTAGCGCTCAGGCGGCGCCCGCGCCGGCGGCGGCCGGCTCGGCCGGCGCCTCGGCGTCGTCCTCCAGCGCGGCCTGCGCGGCGGCGACCCGGGCGATCGGCACGCGGAACGGCGAGCACGACACGTAGTCGAGGCCGGTGCGATGGCAGAAGCGGATGCTGTCGGGGTCGCCGCCGTGCTCGCCGCAGATCCCGAGGATCAGATCCGGGTTGCCGCGCCGTCCCCGCTCGGTTCCGATCTGCATCAGCTCGCCCACGCCCGGCACGTCGATCGTCTCGAACGGCGAGCGGTCCACGATCCGCTGCTCGATGTAGCGGCCGAGGATGCTGCCCTCGATGTCGTCGCGTGAGATGCCCAGCGCGGTCTGCGTGAGGTCGTTGGTCCCGAAGCTGAAGAAGTCGGCGTGACGGGAGATGCGATCGGCGACCAGGCACGCGCGCGGCAGCTCGATCATCGTCCCGATCGAGTAGTCGCTCCCGCGCTCCAGCCCCTCCTCGCGGGCGACGCGCTCGATCATCTGCTCGACGTGCTCGAGCTCGCGCTCGTAGTCGACGAGCGGGACCATGATCTCCAGGTGCGGAGCCGGCGAGACCGCCTTCGCCGCGCGGCAGATCGCGCGCACCTGCATCTCGTAGATCTCGGGGTGCAGGATGCCCAGGCGCACGCCGCGCGTGCCGAGCATCGGGTTGACCTCCTGGAGGGCCTCGACGCGGGCGCGCTCGTGCGAGCCCGCGGGCAGGTCGCTCGGGTGCGGCAGGAACTCGTGCAGCGGCGGGTCGAGCAGGCGGATCGTCACCGGCCGGCCCTCCATCGCCTCGAACAGGCCGGCGAAGTCCTCCTGCTGGAGCGGCAGCAGCCGGCCCAGGCGCTCGTGCCGCTCCTCCGCGTCGTCGGCCAGGATGACGTCGGCCATCACCTGCTGGCGGTCGCCGAGGAACATGTGCTCGGTGCGGCACAGGCCGATCCCGTTTGCGCCGAACTCGCGGGCGCGGCGCGCGTCGGCCGGCGAGTCCGCGTTCGCGCGGACGTCGAGGCGGCGCAGCTCGTCGCACCAGGAGAGGACGGTCTCGAAGCGCTCCCCCACCTTCGGCTCCACGAGCGGCACGTCGTCGGTGGTGATCGTGCCGGTCGTGCCGTCGATCGCGATGCGGTCGCCCTCGTGCAGGACGACCTCGCCGATGCGCGCCGTCCCGGCCTCCAGGTCGATCTCCACGTCGCCGGCGCCGGTGACCGCGGGCACGCCCATGCCGCGGGCCACGAGCGCGGCGTGGCTGGCCTTGCCGCCCTCGGAGGTGAGCACGCCCTTGGCGGCGTGGAAGCCGGCGACGTCGTCGGCCTCGGTGAAGGGCCGCACGAGGACGACGTCCTCGCCGTCCTGGGCGCGAGCGACCGCGTCGGCGGCGGTGAAGACGATCGCGCCCTTCGCCGCGCCCGGCGAGGCGGGCACGCCGCGGGCCAGGACCGCGTAGTCGGCGGTCGGGTCGAACGTCGGGTGCAGGAGCGCGTCGAGCTGGTCGGCGTCGATCGTGGCGATCGCCTCGGCCTTCGTCAGCAGGCCCTCCTCGACGGCGTCCACGGCGAAGCGGATCGCGGCCTGCGCCGGCCGCTTGGCGTTGCGCGTCTGCAGCATGTACAGGCGCCCCTCCTCGACCGTGAACTCGCAGTCCTGCATGTCCTTGTAGTGCGCCTCGAGCGTGCGCAGGATCTGCATGAGCTCGTCGTAGACGTCGGGCAGCCAGTCCTTCAGCTCGGAGATGTCGCGCGGGGTGCGCACGCCCGACACCACGTCCTCGCCCTGGGCGTTGGGCAGGAAGTCCCCGGACGGCTCGGGGGCGCCGGTGACCTCGTCGCGCGTGAACACGACGCCCGAGCCGCTGGTGTCCCCCTTGTTGCCGAACACCATCTGCTGCACGTTGACCGCGGTGCCCCAGTCGTCGGGGATGTGGTTGATGCGCCGGTAGGCGACGGCGCGGTCGCCCATCCACGAGTCGAAGACGGCGCGGATCGCCTGCTCGAGCTGGGTCTGCGGATCGGACGGGAAGTCGTAGAACCCCTGGAAGGCGCGCGTCAGCTCCTTCAGCGCGTCGACGTCGAGCTCGGTGTCGAGCGTGACTCCGCGTTCGCGCTTGACGCGGGCGATCTCCTCCTCGAAGCGCTCGCCCGGCACGCCCCGCACGACGTTGCCGAACATCTGCACGAACCGCCGGTAGGAGTCCCAGGCGAAGCGCTCGTTGCCGGTCTTGGCGATGAGGCCCTGGACCGTCTCGTCGTTGAGCCCGAGGTTCAGGACCGTGTCCATCATCCCCGGCATCGAGTCGCGCGCGCCCGAGCGCACCGAGACCAGCAGCGGATCCTCAGGGTCGCCGAAGCGCTTGCCGGCCTGCGCCTCCAGGCGGCCGATCGCCTCGCGCACCTCGTCCATCAGCCCGTCGGGGAGCCGCCCGTCGCGCATGTAGGCGACGCACGCCTCGGTCGTGATCGTGAACCCGGCGGGGACGCGGTCCGGTCCCAGCACCCGCGTCATCTCCGCGATGTTCGCGCCCTTGCCGCCCAGCAGCACGCGCATGTCGCGCGAGCCGTCCTTGAAGTCCACGAGCCACCGATGCATGGCACGAACCTACCCGCCGGCGCACCGCCGTCATCCGGGGGTTGGCGCAGAGCCGGGTGGGGACCTTCCGCGACCCGCCCGATCGGGTTCACCGCAGCGCGGCGCGCAGGCGGACGTGGGCGTGGTGCTCGGCCGTCTCCGTGATCGCGCGCTCGGCCTGGCGCAGCGCCCGCTCGGACGCCTGCGGCGCGTCGCGCAGCGGGCGGCCGAGCGCCTCGCTCATGAACGTGTGCGCCTCCTCCCCCAGGGGGAAGCCGGCGCCCTCGCAGGCGGTGCAGACCATGCCGCCCTCGGCGCCCGAGAACGCGCTCAGGTGCTCGCGCTCGCCGCAGCTCGCGCAGGTGGCCAGATGCGGGGCCAGACCGGCTGCGAGCAGCAGCTTCAGCCGGAAGGCGAGCTGGTTGGCGGGCGTCGCGGCGCCCGGGTCGTCGTCCAGCAGGGCCAGCTCGTGGCAGAGCAGGTGGTAGACCGGCGGGTGCGGGTCGGCCGTCTCGAACAGCCGCCCGACCGCGTCGCAGGCGCGCGCGGCGGCATCGAGCGAGGCCGCGTGCTCGCGCAGGCGCCGGTGCGGCGCGACCGTGTCCGCGGCGGTGACGGTGAGCAGGTCGCTGCGCCCCTCGTGCAGGACGAGCGCGACGCGCGAGAACGGCTCCAGGCGGCCCCCGAAGCGGCTGCGCGCCCGGCGCACGCCCTTGGCGATCGCCCCGACGCGGCCTCGATGCTCGGTGTAGAGGTGCAGAATGCGGTCGGCCTCGCCGTAGCGGATCGACCGCAGCACGATCGCCTCAGCCTTGACCTGTCCCGGAATCGTGCCACCCCTCGCTACATTTAGTGAAGTAATGAGCCCCGTCACCGTCTACACCACCGATCCCTGTCCGTTCTGCCTCCAGGCCAAGGCGCTGCTGCGCAAGCGAGGAATCCCGTTCGACGAGGTCAACCTCGTCAAGGATCCGGCCGGGCGAGCCGAGCTGATCGAGAAGACGGGGATGATGACGTTCCCACAGGTCGTCATCCACGGAGAGGTGGTGGGCGGCTTCAGCGAGCTGCGCGAGCTGGACCGCAGCGGCCAGCTCCTCGAGCTGGTCGACCGCGCCGCGTAGCGCCGCGAATTTCTCCCACGGGGCCGGCCCGGCCCCTTAGGCTGGACGGACTCCGGGATGTGCCGACAGGTGCGGCTCATCTGCGCTCCATCTTTCGGGCACCGTAGACGATGTCTGCGGGGATCTGGCCGGCGGTGAGGCGGCCGTGGTGGACGCGGTCGT
>Ga0310823_100654_pt1 | contig 18766 bp, 20 predicted proteins | sample P4_ome_3_FD_201316 | JGI IMG/M metagenome (GOLD analysis project Ga0310823, IMG submission 201316) | Sorghum-adapted microbial communities from Joint BioEnergy Institute, Emeryville, California, United States - P4_Day56_Rep3 | ecosystem: Engineered > Bioreactor > SSF (Solid state fermentation) >...
TACACTGATGAATTTCCAGCTTGATTATATCGGGTGAGGGAGAATCAGGGAATTCGTGTTCAAGATTATTTCGTGTTTCTTGTTAATTTTATTTTAGCGGTTACAGGGTTTTATTCTCCTCTCCCCCTCCGCCCCCCAAACGCACTATAATGAATCCATGGAGGGACGGCCATGTTCAAGATCCTGATCATCGAAGACGATCTGACGATCGCCCGAACGATCAGCGAGCATCTTAGCCAATGGGGCTACGACGCCGCCTGCATCACCGAGTTCCACAATGTGGCGGACCAGGTGCTGCGCGCGGAGCCGCAGCTCGTGCTGCTCGATATCGCGCTCCCCTTCTACAACGGCTTCCATTGGTGCAGCGAGATCCGCAAGTTCTCCAAGGTGCCGATCATCTTCATCTCCTCCGCCTCCGACAACATGAACATCGTGATGGCGATGAACATGGGCGGGGACGACTTCATCGCGAAACCGTTCGACCTGCATGTGCTGACGGCCAAGGTCGGCGCGCTGCTCCGCCGCGCCTACTCCTTCCAGGGGCAGATGAGCGTCCTCGAACACAACGGCGTCGTGCTGAACCTGAATGACGCCACGCTGACGTATCGGAACCGCAAGATCGAACTGACGAAGAACGATTTCAAGATCGTGCAGTTGCTCATGGAGAACGCCGGCCGGGTCGTCTCGCGCGACGAGATGATGCAGCGGCTTTGGGAGAGCGACCAGTTCATTGACGACAACACGCTGACCGTCAACATCACGCGATTGCGCAAGAAACTGGCCGAAGCGGGGCTGGAACAATGGATCGTCACGAAAAAAGGGCTCGGTTATCTGGTGGAATGAGCATGAACCGTTGGAAACTGCCCGTCGCCTACATCAAGCAGAATTTCCTCCTGATCCTGACGGCTGCGGGATCGGCGGGCATTTTTCTGGTCGTCATCGCGCTGTACCAACTCCCCGCGGAGACAGTTGGTTACGCCTCGGCGCTGACCGCTCTTTTTCTGCTCACCGTCGGCTTCATTCGCTTCCGGCATTTCTGCGGCAAGCATCGGGAGTTGACGGACCTGCGCAATCAAATCACCGTCCCCGCCGTGCCGCTCCCTGAAACCTCAAGCCTGATCGAGCGGGACTACCAGGAGCTGATCCGCCTGCTCGACAAGGAGCGCGGCAGGATTGTCTACGACAAAGACCGGGCGTACCAGGAGATGGTGGAGTACCATACGATCTGGGCGCACCAGATCAAAACGCCGATCGCCGCCATGCGGCTGCTGCTTCAGAGCGACAGCACCCCCGACAAGAACGAGCTGTCCGAGCAGCTGTTCCGCATCGAGCAATATACGGAGATGGTGCTGCAGTTCATCCGGTTGGGGAGCACCGGAACGGATTTCGTGTTCCGCACGGTGGCGCTCGACGACTGCGTCAAGCAGGCGGTGCGCAAGTACGCCAAATCGTTCATCCGCAAGCAGATCAAGCTGAAATACGATCCGATCGAAGCCGAGGTTCTGACGGACGAGAAATGGCTCGTCTTCGTCATCGAGCAGCTGCTCTCCAACGCGCTGAAATACACCCCTCAAGGGGAAATCTCGATCTGCATGCACCCCGATCGGCCGAAAGCGCTGGTCATCGAGGATACCGGCATCGGCATCGACCCGGCCGATCTGCCGCGCGTGTTCGAGCACGGGTACACCGGGTTCAACGGCCGGGCGGACAAGAAGTCGACCGGCATCGGCCTCTACCTGTGCAAGCGGATCATGGACCGGCTGTCCCACACGATCGAGATCGAGTCCGAGGTCGGACGGGGAACGAAGGTGATCCTCGGGCTGGAGTCCGCGCCGCTGCATGTGGAATAGCGTCGCTTGCGGGCGTTGTCGCTTGAGGGCAATGCCGCTTGCCGGCTTTGCCTCGCAGGCTGCGCCTTGCGGGCGTTGTCGCTTGAGGGCAATGCCCTCAACCTTGCAAAAATGTAAGCTTGCCGGAGAAAATGTAAGCCTGACTTAAGGCATTGCATTTTCTTTTTTTGTACGATGGAGGTGTGGAGATCAGCGAAGGAGGAACGAACATGGCACTCTTGGATGTGCGCAATCTGAAGAAGGTATACACGACCCGCTTCGGCAAGCTCCCGGTTCAGGCGCTGTCGAACGTGTCCTTCACCATAGAAGAGGGCGAGTTCGTCGCCATCATGGGGGAATCCGGCTCGGGCAAAACGACGCTGCTCAACATCCTCGCGGCGCTCGATCAGCCGACCAGCGGGGAGGTGCTGCTCGCCGGCCGGAGTCTCACGTCCATTCCGGAGAAGGAAATCTCCGCTTTCCGCCGGGACCGGCTCGGATTCGTGTTCCAGGATTTCAACCTGCTCGATACGTTCTCGCTGCGGGACAATATTTTCCTGCCGCTGGTGCTGGCGGGCAAATCCTACAAGGAGATGAGTTCCCGGCTCGTTCCGATCGCCCGGACGCTCGGGATTTCGGACATTCTGGACAAATTCCCGTATGAAGTGTCCGGCGGACAGAAGCAGCGGGCGGCCGTCGCCCGGGCGCTGATCACCCATCCGCGCATCATTCTGGCCGATGAGCCGACCGGCGCCCTCGATTCGCGGTCCAGCGACGAGCTCCTGAATCTGTTCGGCGAGATCAACCGCCAGGGGCAGACGATTCTCATGGTCACGCACAGCACGAAGGCGGCGAGCCATGCGAACCGGGTCATGTTCATCAAGGACGGGGAAGTGTTCCACCAGATCTACAAGGCTTCGAAATCGCAGCACGAATTTTACCAGAACATCTCGGACACGCTGACCGTGATCGCGACGGGCGGTGTCCGCCATGCGTAGAGGATTCTATACGAAGCTTGCCATCACCAACATCCGCAAAAACGGCAAGACGTACTTCCCGTATATCCTCGCCAGCTCCGCGACGGTCATGATGTTCTATGACATGCTGTACCTGCTGATGTCCGATGAAGTGAACCGCATGCACGACAGCTCGACATTGGTCTCGGTGCTGGGGCTCGGCGGCATCGTCACCGGCATCTTCGCCTTCATTCTGCTCCTGTACATCAACAGCTTCCTGATCAAGCGGCGCAAGAAGGAGTTCGGGCTGTTCAACATACTGGGCATGGAGAAAAAGCACATCGCCCGCATCATGCTGCTCGAGACGGTGATGATCGGCCTGCTCTGCACCGGTCTCGGGCTGATCGCCGGCGTGCTGTTCAGCAAGCTGGCGCTGCTGCTTCTGCTCAAAATACTGTCGCTGAACGCATCGTTTGGCTTTGAAATTCCGCTTCGGGCCGCGGCCATCACCGTCGTCTTGTTCGGGGCGATTTTTCTGATTAACCTGGTCTACAACATCTTCCAGGTGCACGTATCAAAACCGATCGAACTGCTGAAGGGGAGCAATGTCGGGGAGAAGGAACCGCAGACCAAATGGCTGATGACGCTCATCGGAGTTGCTTCGCTCGGCGGCGGGTATTACATTGCCATCACGACAGAATCGCCATTGGCCGTGATCGGTCTGTTCTTCGTCGCGGTCATCCTGGTCATCATCGGCACGTACTGCCTGTTCACGGCCGGCAGCATCGCGATTCTGAAAACCCTTCGGCGGAACAAAAGATTCTACTACCGCACCAATCCTTTCATTGCCGTATCGGGAATGATCTACCGGATGAAGCAGAACGCCGCGGGCCTCGCGAGCATCTGCATCCTGTCCACGATGGTCATCGTCATGGTGTCTTCCACCGTATCCCTGTATGCCGGGTTGGAGGACGCCGTCCGGTCCAATTACATCCGGGAGATCTCCGTCTTCGTGGACAGTCCAACTTACGACGAGATCAAGAAAGTGGACGACGCGATTGCCGAAACGGCGGAAAAAGCCGGCCTTTCCATCCACAATCCGATCAGTTTGCGCTATGTGACGGAAGCGGCCATTCAGGACGGCAATGCGTTCGCCGGCATCCGAAATGCCGGTTTCAGCAGCGCCGGCATCGCCATGCTCATGTTCATCACGGCGGAGGAATATCACCGGATCGAAGGCGTCCGCGCCGAACTGTCCGAAGGCGAAGCGCTCGTCCATGTCGTGAAGGGGGATATCCCCGGCGATACGCTGGACTTTGGCGGTTATTCCCTGAACATTCGCGGACAGGTGGATGCGCTGGAGACGCTCAGAGAATTTGCTTACCACAATAATAACAGGATGCTAAAGCAGCGTTACGTGGTCATTACGGCGGATGAACAGGATCTGCTCCGTGTCCGGCAGGCATTGCACGAGGGCGGGGAATTGCATTCGGATTTCTACTACAACTATCTGTTCGATACGAAGGCGGACCGGAACGCGCAATTGAACCTTGCGTCCGCTCTGGATTCCAGGTTGGACGAACTGTCCATTCCCGGCTATGTGGATGGACGCGAGGAGGCCAAACAGTCCTTTATATCCGTTTACGGCGTGCTGTTCTTCCTCGGTCTGTTCCTCGGCGCGCTGTTCATCCTGGGCACGGTATTGATCATTTACTACAAGCAGATTTCCGAAGGCTACGACGACAAGGAACGCTTCGCCATCATGTCGAAGGTCGGCCTGAGCCATGGTGAGATCAAGCGAACGATCCGCTTCCAGGTGCTGTCCGTGTTCTACCTGCCGCTCATCATGGCCGTCATCCATATCGCGGCGGCGTTCCCGGCCATCAGCAGACTGCTCGCCTTGTTCAACATGACGAACATTCCGCTGTACGCGCTCTGCACCGCGTTGACCATTCTGGTGTTCGCGGTCTGCTACGCGATGATCTACGGCCTTACGGCGCGGACGTATTACCGGATTGTGCGATGATGAGAAGAGCCTGCCGCGCGGCAGGCTCTATCCGTTCAGCCCCATATGTCCACGATCGGGATTCCGTTCTCGATCCTCGCCCGGCTCTCGGCGATCCAGTCCTTGAACCATTGGTTGTCCGCGCTGCCGAAGGTTTCATCGCCGTCCCAATTGCGGAACGCGCCGATGTACACGATCAGCTCGCGCAGCCTCAGGAACAACGGGATTTGCCTGACCCAATATTCGTCCAGCGAATGCTCCGGCGCGTAGCCCTTCATGAAATGATGCATGAACCGGCGCGCCTGTTCCTCGCGCAAGCTCTTGCCGTCTTCTCCGCCGCAGACATAGACCAGATAGTAAAGCTGCACCGCGATGTCTTCCACGAACCAACTGTACTGGGCTTCGTCAAAATCAAACAGCGTGACTGCGCCGTCATCCCGGACCGTGAAATTGCCGACGCCGATGTCGCCATGGATCAAGCCATACGCGCCGTCGTCTTTGGGCAGCGCGCGGATCGTCCGGACCAGGTCGGCATAGCCGGCATGGACGCCGGCTTGGGATGCGGGGACCAAGTGGATATGTTGCAGAAACTATTTTGTCTATTTTAGAACATGATGGAAGATAGTGTAAAGCCGTGTCGCCCGCGCGGATGCTTCCTTATCTCCGCCCCGACCTTCGCTTCGCGAAGGTGATGAGCGCGGCCAGGATGAGCGGACCGGTGCCGATGGTCATGACGATGAACGGCCATACGACGTCAACGGCGAAATTGAATTCCGACTCCGTCGGGAACATCGTCACGGACAGCAGGAAAGCGATCAGCGAAATGACCGGCAGCAACAATTTGTCGTCGTCCAACTTGAAGAAACGGGACATGACGGAATTGAGAATAAACAGCACGACGGTGGCTTTCATGAAGGAACCGGCGATCAGGGCGATGCCGACGACGGCTTCGATTCCGACCAGGAACTGACCGACCTCAATCAGCCGCGAGACGGCATAAAGGGAGAACTTCCGGTCGCCGGCCAGCGGCCCGAGGGTCATCAGGGTAATGACGGTGACGGCCAGCAGCAGAAGTCCGCTGAGCGCGGTCATGGCATACATCCATTTCCCCGCGTGCTTCCGGCTTTCCTTCCGCACGAACGGCAGGATGACCGAGAACAGGAACAGCTCCCCGAAGGGAAAGCCGTACGAAAAGTAGATGCCGTGAAGGACGGGCTTGAATCCTTCGGCGAACAGGGGAAGCAGCGGCTCGGTTCTCGCGATCGGGATCGACAGGACGACAATAATCACGATGGCCGCTATCATGGAGGCCATCAGCAGAAAGAACATTCGCCCCATGACCTCGATCCCGGCATGAACGGCATAGGCGGCGACAATAATCGTGAGCGCATGGAACACGTACTTCGGGGTTTCCACCATCATGGTGTTGGTGAAGAAGTTCCCGATCCCGAGGATAATATAGGAGAACATGAGAAACAGCATCAATACAAACAACACGGCGAACACGCCGGCGATCCATCTTCCGTAGACGCGGTTCAAATACACGGTGTATATGTCGTCCGGATAGCTGCGGAACAGATAGAGCACCAGGCTCAGGAGCAGCATGCCCATCAAGGTCGACACGATGATGGCAAACCAGGCCATGTTGCCGGCGAAATGGATCGCCGGATTCGGAATGTAGACACTGGATGATCCGACCATATAGCTGACATACAGGATGGCCAATTGTCCGACGCTGATGGTCTGCTTTCCGAGAGCCTTCATCCTTGTGCGCCCTCCTTCCTGGAATTTCCAGCCTGTTGCCGTCCGTGGCATCCTCTGCGGATGACGGATATCCAATGGCGTCATTCGCCTTCACCCCTTCCCCAGCCTTCGCTTCACGAACGTGATGAGCGCGGCCAGGATAAGCGGGCCGGTGCCGGTTACCACGATGAGCGGCCATACGACATGGACGGCAAAGCTTAACTCGGATTCCGTCGGGAACATCGTCATGGACAGCAGGAAAGCGATCAGCGAAATGACCGGCAGCAGCAATTTGTCGTCGTCCAGGTTGAAGAAACGGGACATGACGTAATTCAGAATAAACAGCACAACGGTGGCTTTCATGAAGGAACCGGCGATCAGGGCGATGCCGACGACGGCTTCAATGCCAAGCAAGAACTGCCCGACCTCAATCAGCCGCGAGACGGCGTAAAGCGAGAACTTGCGGTCCCCGGCCAGCGGACCGAGAGTCGTCAGGGTAATGACGATGACGGTCAACAGCAGAAGTCCGCTGAGCGCGGTCATGGCGTACATCCATTTCCCCGCGTGTTGCCGGCTATCCTTCCGCACGAACGGCAGGATGACCGAGAACAGGAACAGTTCCCCGAAGGGAAAGCCGTACGAGAAGTAGATGCCGTGAAGGACGGGCTTGAATCCTTCGGCGAACAGGGGAAGCAGCGGCTCGGCTCTTGCGATCGGGATCGCCAGGATGATAACGACCACAACGGCCACCATCATGGAGGCCATCAGCAGAAAGAACATTCGCCCCATGACTTCGATTCCGGCATGAACGGCATAGGCGGCGGCAATGATCGTCAGAGCGTTGAACACATAGGCCGGAGTTTCCACCATCATGGTGTTGGTGAAGAAGTTCCCGATGTCGAGAATGATATAGGAGAACATGAGAAACAGCATCAAAACAAACAGCACGACGAACACGCCGGCGATCCAACTTCCGTAGACGCGGTTCAGATACGCGGTGTATACGTCGTCCGGATAGCAGCGGAACAGATAGAGCACCAGGCTCAGGAGCAGCATGCCCATGAAGGCTGACACAATGATGGAAAGCCAGGCCATGTTGCCGGCGAATTGGATCATCGGATTCGGAACATTGATAACGGACGATCCGACCATAAAGCTGACATACAAGATGGCCAACTGTCCGACGCTGATGGTCTGCTTTCCGGGAGCCTTCATCCTTGTGCGACGCCTCCGATTTGGTACATCAGGAATGTTCGAACCATTTCACCATGAGGTGGGCGATGCGTCCGATCGACTCGTTGGCAAGATCATGCAAATTCAGCCAGTCTTCGTCCGCGACGTACATCACGCTCAGATACAGGGCCGGAACGGCGAACGACATCAGAATCCATCGCTCGCGCCGGCCGGAGCGCCTGATGCGCGACACGTTGACGGCGAACAAGGCGATGCCCGTAAGTATCAGAACAAGCACGCGCTCCGCCATGGATTTCGACCTCCATTCCGATTCAGTCTTCGCCGATCCGGGAGAACGGGCCGGGATTCATCATTTTCGAGTTCGCGATGTCGACTTGAACGTTGACCTTGATTGGGATGCGGGCATACGTTTCCGGCCAGTCCGGCTTCATTTTTTTCCACCGGTAAGGATGGCGCAGATAGATCTTGTGCCCGATGCCGAGCACGTCCGTTTGCTGTTTCTGAAGCGTGTTCAGGACGGATTCCAGCTCTTCCTTGAAATGCTGCTCGATTCTTTTCGCGTACTTGGCTTCATCTTTCATATCCCGGACCATGGTGCAGACCATCTCGCCGATTGAAGCATCGATTTTCACCTCGATGTTGGCGGACACCGAATCCCCTTTGAGAACCGGCGTCACTTTCGAATTCGCCCGCAGCACTTCAAGGGATTCCTTCTGTCCGGCCGCTTCACCGCGGCCGCACGGCACCTCGAGAACCCCGTAATTGTATTCATTGGCCGCCAGCAAGAGATAGGGCACTTTGTCCGGAGCAACTCTTCCGACCACCCCGTCCGGCTTCGCCAGCGCAATCCCCTGCACGAGGTTCTGCTTGAATTGCCGATCGTGCATGATGATGGGCAGCATGGCGCTGGCGGATTCGCTCTTCAACTGGAACGCCAGGTCCAGAATGGTGGTGTTGACGGCCCTCGCGGCCAGATTGGCCGAGAAATTCAACTGTTTGAACACCTGACTGCCGAGCGTGTTCTCGATCATGGCTTTGCCGGCCAGATAATCCCGCGCCTTCCCTCTTGCGATCACGACGGAAGTGCCCAGGCGGATTTCCGGGTCGCGGTAGAAAAAATCGAGGATGCTGCTCAGCCTCTCCCGCGCAACCTCCTCGCTGATCAGAATGATCTGGATATGGCTGAACTGGGAATGCCGGCCGGACACGGTTTTGGTGTTGCGAATGATGCTCGACAAGCTGTTGCCATCCAACGTTATATTGACAAACGACGTTGACGTGGTCTGGACGGAAGGCGCGCCGAATTGGCTGGCCGGTCTGTAGATCTGGGCCGTCACTTCAAGGGGTTCTTCCTTGCCCTTGTCAACGGCAAGCGCCAGGACGAAGGCCCGTTCGGTCAACTCCATCTTGCTCCAGCATCCCGTCAAGAGCAGCGTCAAGCCGGTGAGCGCGATCAGAGAACCCAGCGCCTTCATGCCGCACCCTGCCCCGTTTTGTCGAGATCCGCGACCTTGAACAGCATGTCGAACCGGCGCGGACGGAACGGTCCGACCGGATTGAAATACGGCTGTCCGAGCGAACGGAGCGAGCACAGATGCATCAGCAGCAGCAGGATGCCGATCATGAGCCCGAACCCTCCGAGCGACGCCGCGAGCAAAATAAACGGCACTTTCAGCAGCCGCAGGGCGATGGCGAAATTGTAATGCGGGATGGAGAAAGAGGCGATGCCCGTCAGCGCGACGACGACGATCATGATCGGGGAAGCGATGCCCGAATCGATGGCCGCCTGGCCGATGATGAGCGCCCCCACGATGCTGACGGCGGAACCGACGGCTTGCGGCAGCCGTATCCCCGCTTCCCTCAGCAGTTCGAAGAAGAACTCCATGATGATGACCTCGAGGACGGCCGGAAACGGAATGCCCTCCCGCGTGTTCGTAATGGCGAGCAGGAGCACGGTCGGGATCAGCTCGGAGTGGAAGGTCGTCAGCGCGACATAGATGCTGGGCAGGAACAGCGCGATCAGAAACGCCGTGACCCTGAGCGCCCTTATCAGAAAGGTAAAGACCGTGCGGTGATAGTAATCCTCGATCGACTGCAGAAATTCCACAAAAAGGGAGGGACAGATGAGCACCACGCCCGACCCTTGCGACATCACGATAATTTCCCCTTCGAGCACCGCCAGAGCGGCCGCGTCGGTCCGCTCCGTAAAGCGGCATTGCGGAAACGGAGACCAGACGGAATCCTGAATCAGCTTCTCCACCATGGTCGTGTCGATGATCTCGTAGTCCTTGACCTTGCCGATCCGCTGTTCAAATTGCTGCAAGACCGCGGGAGGGACAACGCCGTCCATATAGCCGTATACGATTTCCTTCCCCGATCTGGGGCCTGCAGGGGGGATCTTGACAATCTTGAAATCCGGCGTCTTCAGGCGCAATCGCAGCATGCCGATGTTCATGGACAGATTCTCGACCGTGCCTTCCCGCGGCCCGATCGCCGCCCGCTCGGCGGACGGCTCGTCCACGCCCCGGGTCTCCAGCTTGAGGCCGTCGAAACTGACGGCGTGATCCCACTGTTCCATGAAAAAGACAACATGCCCCTGCAGCACCATGCGGACAACCGACTCCAGGGTATCGTGAATGAAATAGGAACGGTCGATGATGCCCTGAAATTCAAACCATTCCCGGATGGCTTGCGTCGTAAGCGAATCCCCGTTTCCCCTCCGGCGCATCTCCATCTTCTGCAGCACGGACAGGATGTCCGACGCGCTCTGCTGATCGGCCAGCGACTCGCAGTACACGATCCACGCCGTGCAGCTCATGTCCGGACCGGCGGCGATACGCTCATAGGCAATGTCGGCGCATTGTTTGAAGATGTCCTTGAGACGGTTGATATTCTCCACGGGGTTTGTCGATATGGAGAGATTCGTGATGACGGTTTTCGATTGGTTGTTCATGGCCGCACCTTACGCATGAATTTTGTTATCCATTTTTCGCTAATGGCCGTCCAAATATGCAGGATGGAAGCCTGTGGGCGGTTTGCCGCGGGCTTGACATAACACCTTTAGGTGTTATAATGGATGTGACACCTAAAGGTGTTATTTGGAAGTTGGAGGGATCGGTTGGATGGAAGCTGACAAAACGCTGCCCGAAATCCGGAAGGTCATCGTACTCGACGCGCCAATCGAGAAAGTGTGGAAGGCTGTCGCGACATCGAAAGGGATTGCCGGATGGTGGATGGAGAATACGTTCGAGCCTGTGGTGGGCCATGAGTTCGTGCTCCGCACCGGGCATTTCGGGGATTCCCCCTGCAAGGTGACGGAGGTGGATCCTCCCCGGCGCGTCGGTTTCGACTGGGGGCAAGATTGGCATCTGACGTTCGAACTGAGCGCGCTGGAAGACGGGAAGACCGAGTTCACCCTCATCCATTCCGGATGGGACCCCGGGAAGGTGACCGAGTTCGGTCAGCCGCACACCATTATTCGCGGTATCATGGACGGCGGATGGGAGAAGATCGTCAAGGCCGATCTCCCCGCATATATCGAAAGGATGGCTTGAATTGGCCCATCCCGCTGCCAAGCATGACGTCTTCCACGCCATCGCGGACCCGACCCGCAGAAGCATGTTGATCCTGCTGGCGGACAGGGAAATGGCGATTGCCGAAATTGCGGGACGATACCCGATCACGCGCACGGCCGTGAACAAGCACCTGCATGTGCTGACGGATGCGGGCCTCCTCCGCAGCCGGCGGGTCGGACGCGAGACCCGGTACAAGCTTCAGCCGGAGCCGCTTGTCGAATTGAAGCGGTGGCTGGCCTTCTTCGAGCAATACTGGGACGAGAAGCTGGTGAATCTCAAACATTTCGTCGAAAGTGTCGACGAATGACGGAGCCGGGAATGATCCCGGCTCCGCTTGTTACGAGGATCAAACTTTCCGATACCGCAGGCCGACCACGCCGTTCCGGTATTGTTTGCTGTCCTCCAGTTTCAAAGCCTGCTGCCCTATGCCGGGCGGGAAGAGTCTGTCGCCTTCGCCGGGCAATCACGGGATGCGCCAGCAGCCACAGCGTGTCGAACAGCCCGTGCCGGATGCACCGATGCCACGTCTTCAATAAAATTGATCGGGCTGCGGGATTCGTTCTCTTCGCGTTTCATATTCGAAATGTACCATATGAAAAATTCGATGATCAAAGCGAACCTGCCAAACCGCGGAATCCGGACATTTGACTGGTCATCATGCAGCTATTATAGTTAAACCATGAGTAACCATCGGAAATTCAAACGCTCACCGCTGGCCCTCGCCGTTCTGGCGCTGCTCTATGAAGCGCCGATGCACCCGTACCGCATGCAGCAATTGATCAAGAAGCGGGGGCTCGGAGAAGTCATCAACGTCCGGCAGCGCGCAAGCGTTTACCAGACCATCGAGCGGCTGCAGCGATGCGGGCTGATCGCGGTTCGCGAGACGTCGCGCGAAGCCGGACGGCCGGACCGGACGGTGTATGAAGCGACGGAGACCGGCAGAGAGGTGCTCCGGGAGTGGATGCGCGATATTCTGGCCGTTCCGCTGCAGGAATTTCCGGAGTTCCCGGCGGGCCTCGCGTTTCTGCCCATGGTGGAGCCCGACGATGCGAGGCGGCGGCTGGAGGAACGGAAGACGGCCCTTGAATCGGAGCTTGAACGAATCAATGCCGTGCTTCACCGAAACCGGGACAGAGTCCCCAGGTTGTTCCTGCTCGAAATGGAGTACAAGCGTGCCGTCACGGACGCCGAACTCGGGTGGGTCCGCTCCATTCTCGAAGATCTTCGTTCCGGCGAACTGTATTGGGATAAAACCTGGCTGCGCGAAGTCGGGAAGAAATTATCCGATCCCGAATTGGGCGGCTGACCGTCATCCTGTTGCGATTGCGCACAGGTTTTTTTTGTGCATAAAACCGTTGACATAGTAATATTATGAATAGTAATATTATGACCATCATAAGGAGTGGAGGTTTTCCTGATGGCCAGACAACATAACCGGCTGGGATTCATCATTGCCGGACTCTTGCTCGGCATCTTCGCGGCAGCCATTGACAACACGATCGTCGCGACCGCCATGGGCACCATCGTATCCGATCTCGGCGGACTCGAGAAGTACGTATGGGTCACCTCGGCCTTTCTGGTGGCCGAAGTGGCCGTAATGCCCATTTTCGGCAAGCTGTCTGACATGTACGGCAGGAAACGGTTCTTCGTGCTGGGCATCTCCCTGTTCCTGTTGGGCTCGATCCTGTGCGGAACGGCGCACAGCATTGTGTCGCTCAGCATTTACCGCGCGATTCAGGGAATCGGCGGCGGAGCGCTGATGCCGATCGCCTTCACCATCATGTTCGACGTCGTGCCGGTGGAAAAACGCGGCAGCATGGGCGGCTTCTTCGGCGCCGTGTTCGGGGCGTCCAGCCTGATCGGCCCGCTGCTCGGCGCCTGGCTTACGGATTATGCCACCTGGCGCTGGATTTTCTACATCAACGTGCCGATCGGCCTGACGGCGCTGGCGCTGATCCTCGCCAATTATCACGAGTCGTCCGACCACGCCAGACAGCGGATTGACTGGTGGGGCTCCGCCACGCTTGTCAGTTCCGTCGTCTGCCTCATGTTCGCGCTTGAGCTGGGCGGGGAACCTTTCGCGTGGAATTCCTCCGTCATTGTCGGATTGTTCGCGGCGGCCGCCGCTTTCATGGCCGTCTTCCTGTTTGTGGAGACGAAGGCCGCGGAGCCGATCGTGTCGTACGCGATGTTCCGGGAGCGGCTGTTCGCGTCGAGCATCCTGACCAGTCTGTTTTACGGCGCGGGCTTTATCACCTTCGCCATGTACATCCCCCTCTATGTGCAAGGGGTTACGGGCGGCTCGGCCACCAATTCCGGGCTGATTCTGCTGCCGCTCACGCTCAGTTCGGTGGTGTCGTCGCAGATCGGCGGGTTGCTCGCGGCGAAAACTTCTTACCGGAACATTATGCTTTTCTCGGCGCTGGTGTTCGGAATCGGCACGTTCCTGCTCGGCAGCCTCACGCCGGATACGCCCCGATGGATGCTGACGGTCTTCATGATCGTCGCCGGCCTCGGCGTCGGATTCTCGTTCTCGGTGCTCGGCATGGCGAGCATCCACAGCTTCGATATGCGGCAGCGGGGCTCCGCCAACTCGACGCAGGCGTTCGTCCGCACCCTGGGGATGACCGTGGGCCTCACCATCTTCGGCATCATTCAACGGAACGAACTGGCAGGGAAGCTGAGCGGCGCTTTCGGCGAAACGTCCGGCGGCGCGTTCGGCAATGTGCGCGAAGTGCTGAGTCCCGAGCGGCGGGCGTCGATCCCCAAGGAAGTGATGGACGTGATCACAGGCTCCCTCTCCTCCTCGATCGCGGCCATGTACCAGTGGGTGCTCGTGCTGCCGGCTCTGGCGTTCATCACGATCCTGTTCATGGGCAATGCGCGGATGATCATCCCCGGGAAAGAGGCGCGCGGGGAACGGAAGCCGTCCAACGCGGCCGTGAGCGTGGATAGCCGATAACCAACTCAAACAAAAAGATCCGCAGTGCGGAGCCATGCGTTGCATCCGTGCTGCGGAACTTGCATTCTGCTGTCTTATCGGGTCGGGATCCCGTCCCGTTCGCTGTAGCCCTCGGGCGCCTCGGCGCTCCACGTCTTGCCGTCGTCGGCGGAATAGTACTTGACGCCGTCTTCGACTTTGACCCGCAGCGTCGTGAACGGACTGGATGCGGAGACCGATACGGCGCCGATGGCGGCGACGAGCGCCCCGCACGCGATCAATGTGCCGATTTTCTTGCCGATTGTCATCTTCGTGATCCCTCCAATCGTGATTGCAAGCAGCGCTGCCTTGGCAGGGATGATCGTAACCCGTCAACCTTTGGCAAACCTTTATCTCCGGATGAAAGGCTGTTTTCATGTTCCCTTAAGGTTGTCTAAAGGTCTCCGGCTTACAATCGGCCTTTAAAGCCACCGGACAACCGAAAATGGCGGTATGCCGTCTCCCCCATCCGCGTACAAGTCGTGGGAGAAGACGGAATTCCGGTTGCCGTCGAGGAGCGCAATTACAGCATGCTGTTCCTCGATGTCACGGAAATGTACGGCACGCTCGACGAGCTGCTCACGACGCTGGCGCTCGTCGGCGTCTGCACGCTGGTCGTGATCTTCGCCATCAGCTTGCATTTCGCCAACCGGGCGATCCGGCCGATCCGGGAAGCGTGGGAGAAACAGAAGCAGTTCGTGGCCGACGCGTCCCACGAACTGAAAACACCGCTGTCGATCATCCACGCGAATTGCGACGCCCTCGCCGCGAGCCGGGACGATACGATCGGGAATCAGATGAAGTGGATTGACTATATCCGGGGCGGCGCGGATCGGATGGCGAAGCTCGTCCATGATCTGCTGATCCTGGCGAGAACCGACGACGAACGTGCGTCGCCGCGCGATGTGCGGTTCAACCTCAGCGAAGTGATTGGCGAGGTCGCCCGGTCCATGGAGGCGGCGGCGCTTAGCAAAGGCCTCTCCTTCACCCGATCGATCGAACCGGACCTCATCGCCGTCGGCGACCCGGACGGCATCCGGCAGGCGGCGGAGATCCTGCTCGACAACGCGGTCAAGTATGCGAATCCGGGCGGGTGGATTTCGCTGTCGCTGATCCGGACCGGCCGGCGCGCCCTGTTTTCCGTCGCCAACAGCGGGCCGGGAATCGCGAAGGAAGACTTGCCGAGGGTGTTCGACCGCTTCTTCCGCGCCGACCGTTCCCGCACGCATCGGGACGGAAGCTTCGGGCTGGGCCTCCCGATCGCGCAGTCCATCATCCGGCGGCACGGCGGAGAAATCCGCGTCCGCAGCGAGGAAAATGTGTCGACCACGTTCTCGTTTTCGCTCACGGCCGGGTCGAACGTAGGATCGCAAATTTAAATCAACGTACCGCCCACAATATGGTAGAATTTCCTTGTAAAGTGAAAAAATCGGCTTTCTGGGGCGGTCGGCTAGCCTCCGTAAAGGAGGTGATGCCCGTGGATGTATATCAGGCGCTGTCGTTGATGATTGCATTTGCGACACTCCACCGCGTCAGGCTCACACGACGGCCTTCTTGTAAACGTTCGTCGCCCAGGCCAACGCGATGGCCAGCAGCGCGCCGATAACGGCGAAAACCAGGAGCACTTTCCCGTCCCATATGACGCCGTCGGCCAGCAGACGGGAGGCCTCGACCACATAGTAAAGCGGGTTCAGATGCGCCAGCGTCTGCTGCCACTTCGGCCCGAACGAACGAAACGCCGCGCACCGCCTCCACCACGGCCTTCTTGCCCCCGGTTCGCACCGTGAAGCTTTTTTTCGCAGTCCGCTCACCTCGATGGCATGCTGCAATTCGCTTCCCTCCCCGTTATTTCCGGTTCTTGAGCGCGATGACCGCGTTGCTGATCATGCCGAAGCCGAGGCCGATGACACCGCCGATCAGGACGCCGACCAGCGTAAGCTCCGGTCATGCGCGAAGATGGCTGAAGGGTTTGTTCCGGTATTCCGCGGTTTTAAAATATTGCGATTGCGCATCGAGGAACTGCCGGACGCGTACGATGTGTTCTTCGGCGTTCCGGCGAAGTGCGCTGCGGTTTGCGGCAAGCAGGATCGTCATCTGCACGTCCGTCTTGGTTCGCGCGGAACGCATGCCCCGCTCCAGCGCGGCGCGCTCATGCGCGACGCGCTCGATCCAGTCGATCATGCCCGGCGCATGGGCGCGCAGATAGGCCATCTCCTCCGGCGCCAGCTTCCGGCCGCTCTTGAAGATGTCGATCAACAGTTTCACGCGGGGATTGTCCATCCCCTGACGCGCCTGCGCCGCCTGCATTTCCGAGAGTCGCCGCAGCATCGTTTCCCGCACGGATGTCTTTAAGTCCGCGGGTTCCTTTTTGGCCCCGGCCGCATCGCCATCCGCCGCGCGCTTCGGCGTCGCCCGGAACGGGAACATGGACGGGTTTGGAGCGGTTCCGATTTGCATTGGGGTTCACCTCACGATTCCGGGTTTTGCCGCGCGGGACGGAAAAGGGCTTCGAACATCGCTTTGCCTTTTCGCTCCAGCCAGTCGTCGGTCTGCGCCGCTGACCGATGAATAAACGAAATGCCGGACTCCCGCTTCCCGGGCCGCTTCGATCACGTTTCTGCCCAGCCGCAGCTCTTCGGCGGCCGAGGCGTCGCTCGGGCTCCAGTCGGGCGGCTGCACGCTGAAGACGCCGTACACGTCCCGCATCGCGGCATCCAGCGACGCGCGGTCCCCCATATCCCCCGCGACGACCTCCGCGCCGGCCTGCGCCAACGCCCGCGCCGCCCGGCTTGAAGGATCGCGGGTCAATGCGCGCACTTGCCAGCCGTCGGCCAGCAGATGCGTCGCCGCCGCTCCCCCGTGTTGACCGGTGGCTCCCGGCACCAGAATCGTCTTCTTCGGCAAGTTCATGCGCCTCCTTCCGCGGTAAGGCCGGGAATATCGCGCCATCCTCCTCCAGATGCGTCAATGGGGCAAAAAATGGACTGCGGCGCGCAATGAATAAGCCGGTCATGCCATGGAACGGCATGACCGGCGTTTGATTCGGGCGGCCAAGGCCGGGCTTCTCTTCAGTAAAGCAGATTGAACATCCACCCGCCGGTCTGCGAAGGCATCACCAATTGCAGCGACGCCTGGTAGAGCGCGAACTGCTGCACCTGGCGGGCCTTCTGGTTCAGCAGGCTGCTGGCCGGAACTTCGTTGTACCGCGCCGCCGCCGAGGACAGACGATCCGCGAGGCCGAGATTGCCGCCGATCGCCTTCGCCGTCCAGTCGAAATTCGCGCTCAGACTCTTCTCGAGCTGCTTCTCATCCAGCCGGAGCGTGCCGTCGCCGTTCCGGATGATGCCGATCCGCTCATAGGTCGCCGAGCCGACGATCGCATCCAGGCTTCTCCGGACCGCAGCGTTCATGATCCCGTCCGCCTCCCGGAGACGCCGGTACATCTCGTTATAGCCCGCCACGAGATCCTTGACTTGCGCGATGATCCGGCCGGTGTCCGGCTTAACCTCAATGCTCACGGCTTCGTCCGTCACCGCGTGCAGCGTCGCCGTCACTTTGCCTTGCTCCAGCTCGATCGTGTTCGACTGCGACGTCTGCGCCGGCCCTCCGTTCACGCTGTAGGACGCGTTGGCCGCCTGCTGCGTCACGTTCGCCGCGCCCGTCGTCGACATCGCGTTGCCGGTCACGTCTTCGACCTGGAACGCGCTGTCCGTTCCGGTCTTGTCGGCGCTCAGCTCCAGCCTCTTCTTGCCGGACTCCTTGTCCGTCACAATCGACGCCGTCACGCCGGTCTTCGCCGCGTTGATCGCGTCCCTCAGCCTGGTCAGCGCCTGATCGTTCGTATCGTCCTCGTGGATGAAGACCGACACCTTCGTCGTCTTGCCGCCGACCGTGATGTTGAACGCGTTGAGCCCATGGTCTGCGACGGACGCGTCCGATCCGGACAAGAGCGTCCCGCTGTTCTTCTGCGCGGCCGCAAGCGCGTTCACCTTCACGTCGTAGGTTTTGCCCGCGGCTCCGGCCGCCGCGGTTGCCGCAACCTTCGCGCTGTCCGACGATTTCACCGTCCTGGCCTGAAATGGCGAATCGTTCTTCTGCAGGAGATGCTGCGCCGATTCCTGCATGTTCCGGGCAGCCTTCAAGAAGTTCGCGATTCCGGTTGCGGCAGTCTTGATATATTGCTCATACGGCTTGCTGTGCAAGACATATTTTGCGAAGAATGACGAATTCGCGCTGTGGTTGCCGATTGCGGAAAGATTGCCGGAGGTCGATTTGCTTATCGGGTAAAGCGAACCGTACGTGTACGTCGGGCTGTACGGGTTAACCGACAATACCATGTCTTCTTCCCTCCTTATACTCAAAATAGCCTCTCGGAATTAAAAACTCCGCACCGGCTTTGGCCCTTTGGCCAAGGTCTTTTATTGTTTCACCCCCAAAACGGGGATGCGAACAAATTTTCCTCTTGACATTTCCGAAACGCCCCA
>Ga0310823_100667_pt1 | contig 18490 bp, 13 predicted proteins | sample P4_ome_3_FD_201316 | JGI IMG/M metagenome (GOLD analysis project Ga0310823, IMG submission 201316) | Sorghum-adapted microbial communities from Joint BioEnergy Institute, Emeryville, California, United States - P4_Day56_Rep3 | ecosystem: Engineered > Bioreactor > SSF (Solid state fermentation) >...
CCGTTCTCGGGCGGCTGATCGACGGGGGCCGCCCGGTAGACGCTGACCCGTACGCAAGCGCTAGGGAGATGACGTCGTACCGCAAGGGCCACCTCGAGCAGCTCGAGTCGGAGGCGATCTTCGTGCTCCGGGAGGTCGCCGCGCAGTTCGAGCGGCCGGTCCTCCTCTTCTCGGGGGGGAAAGACTCGATCACCCTGGTCCATCTCGCTCGCAAGGCGTTCTGGCCCGGGAAGTTCCCCTTCCCGCTCCTGCACATCGACACCGGGCACAGCTTCCCGGAGGCGCTCGAGTTCCGCGACTGGCTCGTCGCGGAGACCGGCGCCGAACTGATCGTCCGCTACGTCCAGGACTCGATCGACAGCGGCCGCGCCGTCGAGGAGACGGGGCCGCACGCCAGTCGCAACGCGCTCCAGATCGTCACGCTCCTCGACGCGATCGCCGAGTTGAGGGTCGACTGCGCGATCGGCGGCGCCCGGCGCGACGAGGAGAAGGCGCGAGCGAAGGAGCGCTTCTTCTCGCACCGCGACGTCTTCGGCCAGTGGGACCCGAAGAACCAGCGCCCCGAGCTCTGGAACCTCTTCAACGGCCGCAAGAACCCGGGGGAGCACTTCCGCGTCTTTCCGCTCTCGAACTGGACGGAGATGGACGTCTGGCAGTACATCGCGAGCGAGGGCGTTGCGCTGCCGAGCCTCTACTTCGCGCACCGCCGCCGGGTCTTCCGCCGCGGCGCGCTCCTCATGGCCGAGAGCCCCTACGTCCCGCTCCTCCCCGGCGAGGTCCCGGAGGAGCGGACCGTCCGTTTCCGCACCGTCGGCGATGCGACCTGCACGGGCGCGATCGAGTCGACCGCCGCGACCGTCGAGGAGATCATTGCCGAGACCGCGGCGCTCCGCATCACCGAGCGCGGCGGCCGCGCCGACGACCAGCGCAGCGAGGCGGCGATGGAGGACCGCAAGCGGCAGGGGTACTTCTGATGGCGACGGTGATCGGGCGGAGTATGCCGCGTCTCGCTGAGGGCCGGGCGCGGAGCGTCCCGGCGGCCGTCCGGCTCGTCGAGCCGTCGCGCGCCGCCGACCCCTACCGCGACATGGACCTCCTCCGCTTCAGCACCGCGGGGAGCGTCGACGACGGCAAGAGCACCCTGATCGGCCGGCTCCTCTACGACACCAAGTCGATCTTCCAGGACCAGCTCGAGCAGATCGAGGGCGCCAGCCGCCGCAGGGGTGAGGAGTACCTCAACCTCGCGCTCCTGGCCGATGGGCTCCGCGCCGAGCGGGAGCAGAACATCACGATCGACGTCGCCTACCGCTACTTCGCGACGCCGAAGCGGAAGTTCATCATCGCCGACACCCCCGGGCACGTGCAGTACACCCGGAACATGGTGACCGGCGCCTCGACCGCCGAGCTCGCCATCGTCCTCGTCGATGCGCGCAAGGGCGTCCTCACGCAGTCGAAGCGCCACGGCTTCATCTCCTCGCTCCTGCGCATCCCGCACATCGTCGTCGCGGTCAACAAGATGGACCTCGTCGACTACAGCGAGGAGGTCTTCCGGCGCATCGCCGACGAGTACACGCGCTTCGCCGGGAAGCTCGACATCAAGGACCTCGTCTTCATCCCGATCTCCGCGCTGCACGGCGACAACATCGTCCGCCACAGCGAGAGGATGCCGTGGTACGAGGGGACCACGCTGCTGCACCACCTGGAGACGGTCAACGTCGGCACCCACCGGAACATGGTCGACTTCCGATTCCCGGTGCAGTACGTGGTCCGCCCGCACCAGGATTTTCGGGGGTTCGCGGGGCGGATCGCCTCGGGGACGATCCAGCCGGGGGAGGAGATCGTCGTCCTCCCCTCGGGTCGGTCGAGCCGGATCCGCGCGATCGTGACCCCCGAGGGCGAGCGGGACGAGGCCGCCGCCGGTGATTCCGTCATCCTCACCATCGAGGACGAGATCGACATCAGCCGCGGCGACATGATCGTCCGGCGGCTCAACGTCCCGACCGTCGGCACCCGCTTCGACGCGATCCTCTGCTGGCTCAACGAGGCGCCTCTCGACCCCACGGTCCCCTACGTGCTCATGCACACGACCCGGCAGGTCAAGGCCTTCGTCAGCAAGCTCGTCTACCGGATCGACGTCGACACGCTGCACCGGGAGGAGGCCGCGACCCTCGGGTTGAACGACATCGGCCGCGTCGAGATCACGACCGCACAACCGATCTTCTTCGATCCGTACGCGATCAACCACGTCACGGGCAGCTTCATCCTCGTCGACCCCTTCACGAACGTGACGGTGGGGGCGGGGATGATCCGCGGCACCGCGCGGACGGCGGACGACCTCTTCGGCGACGCGCGGGCCCGCGAATCGGTGGCGGCGCCGCCCGCGGGGCCCGCCTCACCCGGCGTGGTCTGGGAGGGGTGGAACATCCCCCGGGAGGAACGTGAGGCGAGGAACGGGCACAAGGCCGCGGTCCTCTGGTTCACCGGGCTCTCCGGGGCGGGGAAGTCGACGATCGCCCGCGCGCTCGAACGCCGCCTCTTCGAGGCCGGGTGTCAGACGGTCCTGTTAGATGGAGATCAGCTCCGTCACGGCCTCTGCGGCGACCTCGGCTTCACCGCCGGGGACCGGAAGGAGAACATCCGCCGCGCCGGCGAGGTAGCCCGGCTCTTCTTCGAGCAGGGCAACATCGTGCTCTGCACCTTCGTCTCGCCTTTCCGCGAGGACCGAGAGCGCGTGCGGCGCCTCTTCCCCGAGGGGCGCTTCTTCGAGATCCACGTGGATTGCGACCTCGAGGAGCTGAAACGCCGCGACCCGAAGGGGCTTTACGCCCGGGCCGAGCGCGGCGAGATCGGGGAGTTCACCGGGATCTCCTCGCCCTACGAGGCGCCGGAGAAGCCGGAGCTCACCGCCCGCACCGACCGCGAGAGCGCGGAGGAGGTGGTGAGCCGACTGATCGACGAGTTGAGCTCGAAGGGGATCATCCCAACACTTTGAGCTGATCGGGTCGCGGCCGGAAAGAGCCGGCGCGCGATCATCCTGATGCCGGGAGCCTTTGCATGCACGTCCAGAATGGCAACGTCGCCACCCGGGCGGTGCCGTTGGAGGCACAACGCTGGTCGTCCGTACCAGACATTGATATACCGGAGTTCGACCTCCGTACGCGGCGCGACCTCCTCGGCCGCCGCATATGGCGTGAGGCGCTCCGTCGCACGGCACGCCTCGCCGTCCTGATCTTCGCGGACATCGCGGCTGCCGCGGCGGCCCTCGCCGCGGCCATTGCCCTCGTGCCGACGCCGGGGACCGAGATCTCCGAGGACTGGACCGGACACGCGGTTCCGGTCGCGGTCCTCGTGATTCTGGGGCTCGGTGCCTTCGGCGCCTACGACACGGGCCGTGCGCGTCGGAGCCTCGAGCGCATCGGAGCCGGCCTCCTTGCGGGTACCCTCGCCGTGGCCATCTTCGGTCGCTACGGCACGGTGCGCCCGCTGTCGCTCGCGGCATACCCCACCTTTTTCGCCTCCGCGTTCATCCTCCTCGCGGCCGGCCGGCTCATCGCCGACCGCCTCTTCCGCGCCATTCACCACGCCGGCAAGTTCCGGATCAACACGCTCATCATCGGCGGGCGCGACGAGTCCTGGGAGGTCCTCGAGCACATCGCCCGGTCCGAGCGGACCGACCTCCAGGTCGTCGGGCATCTCGCCCCCGAGCCGGATTCCGATCCCACCGCCCTCGGCGGACTCGACCGCCTCGGCGAGGTGATCGAGGCGCGCGACATTCGCAACGTCATCGTCTCCGCGCAGCTCCCCGCCGACCGGCTACGGGAACTCGTACAGGAGTGCTTCCATCACGGGATCGCCATCAGCGTCCTTCCCGCCACCCTCGCGCGGATACGCTGCAGGATCAGCAGCCGGGATCTCTTGGGTTGGCCGCTCATCGAACTCGAGGTGCCGAGACTGCACCTCCTCCAGCTCATCGCCAAGCGGGTCGTCGATATCATCGGGGCGGTCGTTGGTCTCATCCTCCTCGCGCCCCTCTTCGCGATCATCGCGGTCCTGATCAAGATCCAGTCGCCCGGACCCGTCCTCTTCCGCCAGATGCGCCCGGGGCTCGGAGGCCGGACCTTCCCGATGCTGAAGTTCCGGACCATGCGCGCCGACGCCGAAGAGGTTCTGCGCAGGGATCCCGAGCTGTACGCCAAGTTCATCGCCAACGACTGCAAGCTCCCCGAGGGCGAGGACCCGCGGATCTTTCCCATCGGCCGAATCCTCCGCAAATGGAGCGTTGACGAGCTCCCGCAGCTCATCAACGTTCTGCGGGGCGAGATGTCCCTCGTCGGGCCCCGGCCGGTCGTCGGCCCTGAGCTCGAGAACTACGGCGACGACGCGCCCCTCGTCCTCGCCGTCAAGCCCGGGATGACCGGGTACTGGCAGATCAACGGTCGCAGTACCATCCCGTTCCCCCGCCGGGCGTGGTACGATATCTACTATGTGATCAACTGGTCTCTTGCTCTCGATCTCAAGATCCTGCTGCTCACCGTGCCGAGCGTGCTTCTGAGGCGTGGGGCGCACTGACGTGATGACGCTTGTATCCCGGGATCGAGCGTCCGGGCTGCCACCGCTGCGCCACGGTGCGACCGCGCCGTGGGCCGCCGTCGTCGAAGCCCGGGCCCGTCGATTCGGGGTGGAGGATTACCGTTGAAGATTCTCGTTCACGACTACACGGGCCATCCCTTCCAGGTTCAACTGAGTCGTTCGCTGGCGGCACGGGGCTACCGTATCCGACACGTCTACTCGGCTTCGTTCCAGACCCCGCGCGGGGCCCTCGCCCGCCGGGCCGACGATCCGGATACCTTCGAGATCGGGGGGATCCGGCTCAAGGAGGAGATCGCGAAGTACTCGTTCATCAAGCGGCGGGGTCAGGAGCGCGAGTACGGCCGGCTCCTCGCCGAGGAGGTGGACCGCTTCGACCCGGACGTCGTGATCTCGTCCAACACGCCGCCGGATGCGCAGGCGATCCTCCAGAAGCGCTGCCTCGACCGCAATCGGAAGTTCGTCTTCTGGCTCCAGGACGTCTTCAGCGTCGCCATCGAGCGCGTGCTCCGACCGCGGCTCCCGGTCCTCTGGTGGCCGATCGCGGCCCACTACCGACGCCTCGAACGGACGATGCTCGCCCGGAGCGATCGGATCGTCCTCATCACCGATGACTTCCGCTCCGCGATCGACTGGAGGAGGACGCCTCGCGAAGCCATCCACGTGATCGAGAACTGGGCGCCCCTCGAGGAGATGCCGGTGCGCCCCAAGGACAACCCGTGGGCGCGCGAGCACGGTCTGGCGGACAAGTTCTGCTTCATCTACTCCGGCACCCTCGGCCTCAAGCACAACCCCGATCTCTTGCTTCAGGTCGCGTTGCGGATGCGCGAAGATCCGCGCGTCCGCGTGGTCGTGGTCTCGGAGGGGCTGGGCGCCGACTGGCTGAAGGAGAAGAAAGACGAGTTGGGGCTCGAGAACCTGATGATTCTCGGCTTTCAGCCCTTCGAAGTCCTCCCCGACGTCCTGGGCTCGGCCGACGTCCTGACCGCGATCCTCGAACCCGACGCGGGCGTCTTCTCCGTCCCGTCGAAGGTGCTCACCTACCTGTGCGCGGGGCGTGCCCTCCTGCTGGCCGTTCCGGAGGAGAATCTCGCTGCGAGGATCGTGAGCCGAAACGACGCCGGCGTCGTCGTGGACCCCCTCGACACCGAAGGGTTCGTCGGCGCCGCCGTGGCGCTCCTCGACGATTCTGCGAAGCGCGAACGGTACGCGGGGAACGCTCGCGCCTATGCGGAACGGACGTTCGACATCGAAGCCATCACGGACAAGTTCGTCAAAGTGCTCACATTCTGAGTGGATCATTCGGCGGATCGATTCCGGCGATCACTCATTTCCCAATCCTTTCGAGAGGAGCATCTCCGATGAAGAAGGTCCTGGTCACCGGTGCTGGAGGTTTCATTGGCCACCATCTCGTCACGTACTTGAAGAAGCGCGGCTATTGGGTCCGCGGCGTCGACATCAAGTACCCCGAGTACACGGAGGTCGATGCGGATGAGTTCGAGATCCTCGACCTCCGTCGGTGGGACAACTGCCTCCAGGCCGTCCGTGGCGTCGACCATGTCTATGCGCTGGCCGCCGACATGGGAGGCATGGGCTTCATCTCCTCCCACCACGCTGAGATCCTCTACAACAACGCGCTGATCAACTTCCACACCCTGGAGGCCGCGCGCGTCCACGGCGTCGAGCGCTATCTCTACACGTCATCGGCGTGCGTCTACCCCGAGTACCGGCAGCTCGACGCCAACGTGACGCCGCTCAAGGAGGAGGATGCCTACCCGGCTCAACCCCAGGACGCCTACGGCTGGGAGAAGCTCATCACCGAGCGGCTGTGCATGCACTACTACGAGGACTATGGGCTCGACACGCGCATCGTCCGCTTCCACAACATCTTCGGCGAGTACGGCACCTGGGAGGGCGGCCGTGAGAAGGCGCCCGCCGCGCTCTGCAGGAAGATCGCCGAGGCGAAGTTGAGCGGACGCCGCGAGGTCGAGATCTGGGGCGACGGCGAGCAGACCCGTTCCTTCTGCCACGTCGACGACTGCGTCGAGGGGATCTACCGTCTCATGCAGTCCGACTATCGGGAGCCTCTCAACCTCGGCCAGGATCGCATGGTCACGATCAACGAACTGGCGGACATCATCGCCGCCGCCGCCGGGATCGAGATCGTGAAGGTCCATGTCCCCGGCCCCCAGGGCGTCCGCGGCCGCAACAGCGACAACACGCGGCTTCGCCAGGTTCTCGGCTGGGAGCCCCAGATCTCCCTCGAGGAGGGCCTCGCCCGGACCTACGCCTGGATCGAGGACCAGGTGCGGAAGAAGATGGCGCGGGAGCGGGAGGCGGAGCTGGTGGGGGCGTGAGGTAGGGAATTCATTGGCATTGGGGTCCTAACCTGGCTAAGACAGCCGGTTAGGACCCCGAATGTATGATTGGTCAACCAATGGCCCTCCCTTCAATGACACAAACGAGCTTCCCATGCGCAATCCCGCAAGCCGCTGGTCGGTGAAACGTAAGGGAGATCGTCCCATCATAACGGGGTTCGTCGACCTTAATGCGTGCCACTTTCGATGGGACGGATGATCATCCTCTCACGTCGTATCCCGTGCATGGGACGGCCTATGCCCTTGTGCCATACAAGACTTAGTAGATCAGGAGTTGGCGGTTGGAACCGCACGCGGTTGGTGTAAGTCTCCTGTCGATAAAGCCGGGAATGATCGGGGGGCTTGCCAGTTATGTTAGGCAGGTCGCGCGGTGTTTGGCTCAGCGCAATCCTGAGCGTTTCATATACTTCGTCCCCCGGGCCCTCGAACGAGACTGGCGGACGGTGCTGCCGCAGTCTGTACAGCTTCACACATGCGATGTCGACAGCCGATCGACCGCCTTTCGTGCGCTTTTCGAAGCTTTTCGGCTACCTCGCATCGCATCCAAGTGCGGGTGTTCGGTGCTCTTCTATCCAAACACGGCTGCACCCATATCCGTTGATCCCGTTCCGGTGGTGACGGTGCATGATGTCATGTATCTCAGCCAACCCAATGATATGCCATGGCATCGAGCGGCGTACCTGTCCGCTTGTTATGCCGTCATCCGCCAACGAAATGTTCGGGTGGTGACAATTTCCGATTTCTGTAAGCGTGACATCGCCCAGCGCACAGGAATTGGTCTTGAGAATATAAGGCCTATCCACAGTGGCGTGGATGACCATTTCTTTAATCCAGAGCTGGAAGGGCCGCGCCCGGCCGAGATTCCCGATGCGCCGTACCTGCTGAGCGTCGCAGCTGCTTATCCTCATAAGCGATTGCCGGTGGTAGTCGACGTATTCGAGCGTGTGGCGCGCCGGCACCCGGATCTGTATCTGGTCTTGGCCGGTTCGGTGCATGGTAGCGACGCCCAACAGGGAATTCTCGTTGATCGCATAGAAGCTAGCCCTATGCGGGAGCGAATCGTACGCCTTGGACGGATCGATTGGGAATCTGTGCCGCGGCTGTACCGGGATGCGACCATGCTCGTCCATGCGAGCCGATTTGAGGGATTCGGCTTTCCTGTCGCCGAGGCGATGGCATCGGGGACACCCGTTGCAGCGGCACCTGCCGATGGGGTCGTCGAGGTGCTGGCAGGCCACGGAGAAATAGCGTCGGATTGGACCCCGGATGCGCTCGCGGCAGCTGTGGAACGGATCCTCGCTTGGGAACCGGCGGTTCGCCAGGCCCGAACTGCAGCTGCCCGTGCGTGGGCGCAGACTCGTTATCGCTGGGACCGTGTCGCAGAGCAACTAGAGAACGAATTTAGCCAGGCTGCCGCAAGTCGCCGGTAGACCACGTGGCTGCCGAGGCGAACCAGGGCGAATAAATTCGCTGGTGGCCTCATGTGACTGGACGCTACCGACGATCCCTATCCTGGTCACCGCATGTGGGTATGGCCGAACTCCAATGAGTGATGTAATTCGGAACCAATCGAGCTCGGCTGATGCCGGAATCGATCGGAGTATTGTTCGCGCGTGGCTCAAAGGAATGGAAGTCGCGCAGCTGCGTCAAGTCTGTCAAAAGGGCCTTGGAGAAATCTTTTTCTTCTCGCAATACGTCTACCGCCCTCTGACGTTGCATATCACGAGAGCATACGCGTGGTTTGGAATTGGTCCCAGCGCCTGTACGATCCATTCACAATTGGTTGCCCTCGTGGCGATCATCGTATTGGCAGTGCCCTCGCCGGTGAGTTTCTTGATCGCGGCGATCTGCTTGCAGGTTTATTTTATCCTAGATCACGTTGATGGGGAGTTGGCGCGTTTGTACGCGCACATGGGTTTGAGGCCGTTACGGCCAGGCGGAGAGTATTTGGACTTCTGGGTGCACTTCCACACCGCCAATGTCGCCTTTGCCACGCTCGGCCTCGGCCTATCGTTAAGCAGTGGCAGCCCGCTATGGGGGGTACTTGGGATACTCGGTTGCAATATCCTAGGAAACTTCCCCAAGCTCGCGTTGAGCAGGACGCTTGTAGCAATGTCGTTACGCAACGGCAGTGTAGCCAGAACCCCCGAGTACCAGGAGCTTGCCCACATTGCGGCCGACTTCGGAACACGTAACATCCTAGCTCGTGACCGGTCTTTTCGCCAAAAAGTGATGTTTCTCCTGAGCGAGCTTGCGTTCTTCCCTGGCTGTGTGATCGTCCTCCCGGCAGTGCTCGTGGTGGACGCATCGCTATGCATCCTGGCGGGTTCGCAGCTCGGTATTCTTGCCAAGGCTTATCTCGCCGCGTTCGTCGTCGTGGGGCTCGCCTCCAAGCTTCGCAGGACGTTTCTGTCGATTCAGAAGCTGAATGCCATAGGATCTTGACGTGGCGTGCATAACCGTCGGCAATCGCAGCCGCCGAAATGAGCTTGGCTGATGCCGAATATGCCGATATGTTGTTCTTGCATTGATAAAAGCTTGAGATTCTAAGATGGCCCGGAGGGATCGGTCCGACGCGCTCATCTATGTTGCAGGGACCATCGCCCAGAGAATCGGCATCTTCCTGATATTGCCGGTCCTGTTGGCGAGGCTGTCCGTTGAGGAGTACGGCGCATTCGGACTTCTGCAGAGTCTCATGAGCCTCCTCCCACCCATCATCACGGTGAACCTGCCCGCGACCGTGACGCGCCTATATTTTGACGGGAACACGAGCGAGGAGCGATGTGGCATAGCAGCCACGCTGTCGCTCTCCTCGATAGCGATTGCATCGATCGCGAGCGCACTCACCCTTTTCGTGGTGTGGCAGTTGAAGGATTGGACTGGGCAGGTATTAGCGCTCGATGCCGATCGGGGATTCCTTGCCGTTACCCTAGTCTTCGTTGGAGCCATCGGATCTGGACAGCTCCAGATGGCGTACGGAATCTGGAGGGCCGAGAAAAGGCCGGTCGCGGCTGCGGCGATCAATCTCGCCAACGCGTCGATATTCCTGTTGAGCGTGTTCATGCTTGTCCAGGTCGGGAATTTGACCCTGGTCAGCACGCTCGCCGCGTATGCCGCGGCAGCCGCATCCGTTGGCGTGACAGGGAGCATTCTGTCGGCCCCGTGGTTTCGGGCCGGTCGTGTGAATGGCGGCGCTGTTATCGTTCGTCACGCGATCCACTATGGTCTCCCAATGCTCCCATACCTGATTGGGCTCTGGGTGCTTGCTGCCGGGGGGCGGTGGGTAGCGCGCGGAGTTCTGGACCTCCACGCCGTGGGTCTCTTCACACTTGCTTCGCAATTAGCAACGGTCGTGGGATTAGTTGGACGGGCCGCATACGAGGCTTGGTCGCCGAACAGCTACGCACTCTTCGCGGAAGGGAATGTTGAACTTGCAAAGGCGTATCTTCGGCGGCAGGGAACCCGGACGGTTGCCGCGGTCGCCGGCATCGCCGTGCTTGCATTCTTTGGTGCCGCAGTAACCCTACCTCTTATGGCACCCCAGTACTCTGAATGTCTCGGTATCCTGCCGATCATGTTAATTGCTCCCGTCCTCGATGTTGCGCATCTGCGGTACCACAATACACTGCTTGGCGTAAAGCAGACGAAGGTCATCGGCTTGTACACCACGATCTCGATCGCGAGTTTCCTGGGTTTGGCCTGGGCGGGGACCCGCCTTTTTGGACTCGTGGGTTTGTCGCTCGCATACGTTGGCGCGTACACCCTACAGTGGACTATGGCCCGGGTTGCAGCCGCGCACGTGGTTCGGAGCGTTGCTCCGCGCACAAAATTGAACGCTGCTATTCCATAACTCTTCGGTATTACGTGCATAATGGGCGATAACCGGGTGTGCTGGTCTCACTGCGTCCGAGCCGCGGAGCGAGAAGACCGCCGGAGGTTCCATAGTGAGTAGCTTTCTCGAAGCGATTAGGTTGGCCCGCGCTGCGCGCGCGGCGTTGCCAGCTTTCAACATCGTCGATCTTGGAATGATCCGCGGAGTCGTCGGTGCGGCCGCCTCCCTGGGCGTTCCCGTAGTTGCACAAATCAGTGCTAGGGTTGCGGCGCATTTCGGCGCCGGGGTGTTGCGAGCCGCGATCCACGAAACCAGCCGCCATATCGGTGCGACGGTGTTCGTACATCTCGACCATTGTTCTGATGAGGGGATCCTTGCCGAGGCTCTTCTCGCAGGCTTTGACGGGATTATGGTGGACGGGAGTCACCTGCCGTACGACGAGAATGTGTACATGACACGGTCATGGGTGGAGCGAGCGCGGGATGCGGCGGTAGTTGTCGAAGGTGAGGTGGGTGCGATCCGTGGAATCGAGGATGGCATAGGAAGCCACAAGGCCGGGGAGCGTTACGATGTCCAACAGGTCGCTGACTTTGTCTCAAATACCGGTGTTGACTTGGTTGGCACCGACATCGGGACGGTTCATGGCATCTACGAAAATGAGCCAATACTTGATTATCAGGCGATCCAGGCCATTGTCAGCTCATGCGATGCAGGGTTCGTGGTTCATGGAGGATCCGGCCTTGCACCCAATGTGCTTCGCCGACTAGCCCAGATGGGTGTGGCCAAGATCAACTTTTCAACGGACTTGAAGGTTGCTTGGACGGATGGGCACAGGAGCATCCTAACCACGACGGGTCGATTCGTCGAGCCGTTGGCAGCTGCCAAGGCTGCTGAGAGTACCGTCGAACGCGTTTGTATCGAGAAGATACGCGCGATACGAGGGTAAGAGCAGCCGAGTCAGAAAGATCGATGATAGGTCGACGCTTCGATCCGGCTCATTCGTTGAGAGGGTAATCTGTGACTGACAGGAATCATTTCTGGAGATTCTATGCGGGCTTCGCTTGCGCGGTAGGATTGGGCATCGTAGTGCCATCCACAACAGTTGCTGCATTACCTGCGGCTCGTATGTCCCTTGAGGTCACACTAGCATGGGTGATCATCCTTCATGCTGCAGTGCGGCTCGGTGCCCTCGTGATGGATGGCCGTCAACGCATCCTGGAAATGACATTTTGGATCTACGTTTACGTATGGCTAGGATTGGCGGCAATGTTGCAGGTGTCTCGAATGTCATTTCCATGGCCCGATGCTTATCCCCGGGGCATAATTCGCATGGGACTCTTCCTTATCGCTGCCGGTTTGGTCTCGTATGAGGTGGGCCTTGCCGCGGGAAGGCGTCATAGGCTTACTCGGGCTGTATCATTCCGAACCTTGGAAATCAGTACACCGCGGGCGGTTTTGTTGAGCATCGCAGCAATCGCCACCGTGGCCTTCCTCATTCATCGGGTTGGGGGCGTTTCAGCAATCCTGGTGTCACGCGAGGAATGGGCGGCGACATTGGCGGTGATATCCGGCGGAAAGGGAAAGGCAATCGGAGCGATAATACACGCTCTGCTTACGGTTCCCGCATTCGTTGCCCTTCTCTTGATATGGACGCTAGTGCGCAGTCCAGTTCGGCAATCCCTATATGTTAGGGTATGTCTTTACGCTTTGCTTTGCGTATTGGTGGCCGCGAACGCCATTGTGAATAATCCAATGGCTTCGGCTCGTGCATGGTTCGGGACGATCATGGTGAGCATCGCACTTCTTGGCGTCAAATGGCGTCGAAATGCGTCGATGTTTACCTGGGTCATGGGTCTGATAGGACTCTTTATCTTTGCGTTCCCGTATTCTGACGTGTTTCGGCGATCCAGGGCGTTGGATTTTGCGGCCCTCTATACTGGGGCATCGGCAGCGGAAGAGCTGGTCAGTAACGGCGATTACGCATCGTTTCAGCAGATACTCAATGCAATTCGGTACGTGAAGCACGAAGGTCATACGTTCGGATACCAGGCCCTAGGCACTATCTTGGTGTGGGTACCGCGCAGTATCTGGACGAGCAAGCCGCTTGATAGTGCCGATCTGGTTGCCACCCACTCGGGCTACGCATACACCAATCTTGAGATGCCCCTCTGGGGTGAGTTCTATCTGGATTGGGGCGTGCCTGGAGTAATTGTAGGATTTGCATTTTTGGGTTGGCTCACATTCACTTTGCAGAGAACAATATCGTTTCCCAAGGCAAGGGCAACATCAATCCAGTCCCTAGTTGTACCTGTCCTCGCCGGCTATCAGCTTCTGCTCGTTCGGGGAGACCTGATGAGCACTTTCATCTGGTTCCAGATCATCGTGCTTTGCATGTTGTTCGCCGCACGACGGCCGCGTTTCACTCGAGAGCTTCGCGTAATCGGACCAGCTGCGATTTCCGCGCCTCATTGGAAGCAACTGGCCGGTCAATATCACCGACTGCGAGATGAGCGTGTGTGAGCCGCGCGACAAGCATCACGTTGGTATACATCGTTGAGGTGAACGTTTCGTCTCAGTGTCAACTGGCCACACCCCTCCGCCAATCTAGATGCTGAGGCGGTAACCAGTTACAACCCACTATCGGGGTGGTGAGGCGGGGAGTGAGATCAGCGGATAGCGGGAAACTCGCCCTTTGTAGTACCATCGCCGGACGCATTCGACTCTTTCACGCACTGACTTACCAATCCCAAGGACAGCATGGGAATCGCCGTCGTAAACCTCGGCCTCAAGAGCATTCGTTGCATCATCTTCGACGAATGCGGGCGGAAGCTCGCGTTCGCGGCGCACCCGGTGCACACCTACCTTCGGGCCAACGAGGTGGAGCAGGATGCCGAGGAGTGGCTGGAGCTGCTCGGCTCTGTGGTGCGGTCTGCCGTTGGGCAGGTGAGGCGTGAGGAGATCCAGGCTCTGACCGTGACCACCTCCGCATCGTGCCTGGTGCCCGTGGATGCGAACGGCCGGCCGACGCATCGGGTCCTGATGGTATCGGACAGCCGGAACACGAAAGAGGCCGACGACCTGACGCATCGTGCGCGGGCTCTCGGCGAACCGGTCGGGCGCGTCACGACGGATCTTCTGGTTTCGAAGATTCTCTGGTTGAAACGGCACCGCCCGGATGTCTTCGCGGCAACGCGTTATTTCCTCTCGGCGGCCGATTTCCTCAACCTCTACTTCACCGGCTGCGCAGTGACCGACCCGCTCAACGCGTCGAAGTTCCTTGCCGGCGAGGTTCGGCCCGGCGAGTACGCGTACCCGGATTGGATCCTGACGGAGCTGGGCTTGGACGCGGATCGGCTTCCCGTCGTGTACGAATCGGGTCAGCGGATCGGCACTGTGCGGAGAGAGGCCGCGGGGGCCTGTGGCCTTCCGGCCGAGACGGAGGTCTACATATCCACGTACGATGCCATCTGCGCCGTGCTCGGGTCCGGCGTGGCGATTCCGGGGCGCGCCGCTGTGGTATCGGGCACGGTTACGTCGGTGCGGGCGCTTGCGACGGGTACGCCTGCGGAGCCGCCGACGGGCGTCTATCGGGGTTCGTGGGTCGAGGCCGCGGACCCGGGCGAGCGCTTCCAGCTCGTGGGCGGCTCGAATAACCTCGGCGGCGGGTTGATCGAGTGGCACAAGCAGGCGTTCTATCAGGATTGCCCCGAGGATCCCTACCTTCTCATGGACCGGGAGTCCCGATCGGTCGCGCCTGGCGCCGAAGGGCTGATCTTCCTGCCCTATCTCCTCGGTGAACGTGCGCCGATCTGGGATCCTGAGGCGAGGGGAATCTTCTTCGGCCTCGATCGTCGGCATACCCGGAGCCACTTCACGAAGGCGGTGTTCGAGAGCGTCGCTTTCTCCTCGAGGCACATCCTCGAGCACATCCTGAAGCTGGGCCAACCGATCAGCGATGTCCGGTTCTCGGGGGGCCTCGCCCGGATCCCGGCCGTCGGTCAGATCCTCGCGGATGTGCTCCAGCGTCCGGTCGCGATTCCCGCAGAGTTCGAGACGACGTCGGTCGGGGCGTACCTCATAACCGCGGTGGCGATGGGGCGGTACAGGTCCTTCGACGAGGCGTGCGCCTCCGTCGTCGGGCTCGCCGAGAGCTATGAGCCGAGGCACGAGTTCGCGGAGCTCTACGATGCGCTCTTTTCCCTCTATCTGCGGCTCTATGAGGAGACGGGCGCGATCCAGGCGATGCGCAGGGACGTGATGGAGCGATTCAGGGGCCTACTCGACGCGCACCCGACGGCGAGGGAGAACCTATGATCGGCGCGGCGATCCGGCTCGCGGCCTCGCCGACCGAGGTCCGGTTCGGGTGGGGTGAGGCGCGCTCGATCCCCGACCTCGTCGCCGGGCGAGGCGAAAGGGTGCTAGTGGTCACTGGCCTGACCTATTCGGGCCAACGGGATACGATCGACGACCTGCGGCGCGAGCTCGAGCGGCGGGGGATCACCGTCGAGATCGCGAACGTCATCCGCAACAATCCGGATGTGGCCGAGGTCATGGCGCTGGCCGAAACGGCGGCGCAGAGTGGCGCCCTTGTGGGGATCGGGGGGGGGAGCGTGCTCGATGCGACGAAGGCGCTCGCGGTCGTCGCCCGGGCCGATGATCCCCGCAAGGTGCTAAGAGACTGGATTACCGGGACGCGGATCCCTTCGGGTACGCCGCGGGTTCCGACCGTCCTGGTACCGACCACGGCGGGAACCGGCGCCGAGTTGAGCTTCGGGGCGATCCTCTCCGATCGCGCGACGAGTTGGAAAGGCGGGATCCGCGGCGAGGGGCTGGCGGCCGAGCACGCCGTCGTCGATCCGGCGCTGATGGTGTCGATGTCCTCGCGGATCACGGCGACGACGGGGTTCGACGTGCTGACCCACGCCTTCGAATCCTACGTCTCGAAACGGGCCACAGCGCAGTCCCGAATGTTGAGCGTCGTCGCCATCCAGGCCGTTGCCGAGCACCTACCCCGCGTCCTCCGGGATCCCGACGATCGTGAGGCCAGGACGGCCATGGCTTTCGCCAGCATGATGATGGGACTCAATCTCCGGGATGTGGGCACCTGCCTCCCGCACCGGTTGCAGTATCCGATCGGCGGCCTCTGTCCGGACGTTTCGCACCCGGAGGGGCTGGCGTGGATTTACCCGCACTGGATCGAACGGCTCTTCGAGGTGCGTGGCGTCGAGGTTTCCGACCTTCTCGCCATCCTGGGCCGGCCACGACCCGTCGATGCTCGCGCCGCCGCGAGGGGGATTGCGGATTGGCTCGCGTCGATCGGCGTCAGCCCCGAGCCACTCATTCGCATTCCGGCTACCGTGGACGACCTGATCGGGCGAATCGAGGGCAACCTCGATGCGGATCCGGTTGCGGATCCGCTCGAAACCGCTGCATACGTTTACAGACAGATCATCGCATGAATACGGCCATCATCCTGGCCGCCGGCATTGGAAGCCGATTGCGGCCACACACCGAGCACCGCCCCAAGTGCCTGGTCGAGGTCGCGGGTCGAACCTTTCTCGACCGGCTCCTGGACGAGCTCGGGACCTGGGCCGAGAGGATCGTGATCGTCTCCGGGCACGGACACTCGGCCCTCGTCGATCATCTACGATCCCACCCCCAGACCGAGAAGATCCGCGTCGTTCACAACGACGCGTACGCTCAGACCAACAGCCTCGCGTCGGCTGGCCTGACCCTCGATCTCTGGGATTCGGAGATCGAGATCGTCGTGACGAACAGCGATGTTGTCTTCCGCCGCGGAGCCCTGGAATCCGTGCTCCGGTCCACCCTCCCGGTTACCGCGCTGGTCGTGGAGAAGCCATGGGATGAGGAGGACATGAAGGTCGAGATCGACCCTGTCGCGAGGACCATTCGTCACGTGTCCAAGGCCATTCCACCGGAGCGCACCTTCGGGGAGTTCACGGGGCTCGTGAAGGTTCGCGGGGATGGTATCCATGCGATGCGGTCTGCAATCGCGGAGATGCTGGCCGATGAATCGATGAGGCGCACGGCATGGTACGACCTCGCGCTCAACAAGATGATCGAGCGCGGACACGCCATTGGCTACAATGTCATCCCGCAAGGATGGTACGTCGAGGTCGATACTCTCGATGATCTGAGGCGGTTGGAGGGGCGGCCGGATCTCGTGGATTCAAAATAAGAACTTGGCTGTTCTTCGGTTTCATCCACGAGTTGGACGTCTGTGCGGTCTGCAGGGATTCGAATCAGATTCGTGATCCAGGTTTTCCGCCGCCTACTCGCGAGCTCTCCGGCTTTTCGCGGGGAATGGATGCAGGGGTTGTCCCCCAGATGAAGTAACTGTTGCCGATCCCCGAATATGCGTACTCCTAATGTTGCCAGCGGGCGGGACGTTCCAGCCGTTGGGAGATGCACGGTCAAGAGGACCCCACGTGCGAAATGGTTTGACAGTATGCGCCTGGCGCTAACCCTCATGGTCGCCGTCGCGGCGGCCGCTGGATGCGGTGTACACCCTGTGGCCTCGGATCTGGAGATCACCGGTGTGAGGCTGGGCAACACGATCATGAGCCAAAATCGGCTTGAACTGGACGATACGGTCATGATCGTGGCCCATCGGGGATATGCCTGCTGTTTTCCCGAGAATACCTTGCCGGCCATCGCGGGGGCATGGGAGGTTGGCGCCGATGCCATCGAGATCGATGTGAGCATGACCGCTGACGGGGCTGCCGTGCTGATGCACGACCTCACCGTCGATCGGACCACGAACGGAAGCGGTACGGTGCGTTCGCTCACGGCCGAAGAGATCCGAGCTCTCGATGCCTGTACCTGGTTTGGGCGGGGATGGCGCCGGTGTAAGGTGCCCTACCTCCGGGAGGCCCTTGCCGGGATTCAGGGGAAGGGGAAGGTCGTTCTCGACATCAAAGGCCGGTTGAGCGAGGCGGAGATGACCCAAGTCCTGGATCTCGTTCGGGAGGCCGGGCTGGTCGAGAACACGCTGCTGATCAGTTTCGACTTCAACAACGTTCGGCTCGCCCGGCGTCTTGATTCGAAGATCCGCGTCAGCCACATCGCGCCGGATTCGATGAGTCTCCGTGCCCTGGCGGAGATGGGCAACGCGTTCGTCGTCTTCAACAAGGACACACTCTTTTCGCGGCCTTATCTGATGGATGCCGCGCGGCGGTGGAACCTGGAGGTGGGCGCGTACACGACGACCAGCCTATCGGAGGCTCGGGAGCTGATCCGAATGGGCGTGCGCATCCTGCTAACGGATATTCCCTTCGGGCGCCCCGAGCCGAAGGACCGTTCGCCGGCCGGTGTGCCGGGACCCGACAACGCCGTGCTGGGTCAGTGGGTGCGGCTGGAGGCGCGAGAGGGCGAAGATCCGTTGAACTGAGACGAGGATCGGGCAGGGAATTGTACGCGCCCGTGCCCGGGGGTGCTGGCTCGGCCGGGAACCAACCTGTAGGCGGGGATGCACGACGGCCCGAACGCCATGGCGTTCGGGCCGTCGTCGTTCCGGTGGGGCGATTGCGCCCGGCCGGTCAGCGCTGACGTGACCCCGTTTTCTGTACCAGCCGTTATGGGAGTACGGGATGGGAAGTGGGATTCCCCTCGGTCATGAGAATGATCTCGCTCTCCCCCTGGTGGGGGTGGACGAAGGCCGGAGCGCCGACAA
>Ga0310823_100668_pt1 | contig 18477 bp, 12 predicted proteins | sample P4_ome_3_FD_201316 | JGI IMG/M metagenome (GOLD analysis project Ga0310823, IMG submission 201316) | Sorghum-adapted microbial communities from Joint BioEnergy Institute, Emeryville, California, United States - P4_Day56_Rep3 | ecosystem: Engineered > Bioreactor > SSF (Solid state fermentation) >...
GAACAGCACGTCCTTGGGCTCGTCCCACTGCCCCTCGTCGGGGCGCTCGGTCTCGGCCTTGTAGCCCATGCCGTACCAGGTGAGCGCGCCGTCGACGTAGTCGACGAGCCTGCCGTCCCAGTCGAGGACCTTGCTGGCCACGGAGGCGACCTCGCGGTCCGCCTCGAACGCGGCGACGGCGGCACGGATCCAGTCCCGGTGCGGCCGCGCGTCGTTGTTGATGAAGGCGACGTACTCGCCCGTCGCGTGGGCGACGCCGAGGTTGCAGCCGCCGGCGAACCCCGTGTTCGCCCGGGCCTCGACCACCCGCGCGTGCGGCACGGCCTCGCGGATGCGCTCGGCGCTGCCGTCGCCGGAGGCGTTGTCGACGACGATCAGCTCGAGCCGGTCGGCCGGCCAGTCGACGTCGTCGAACGCCCGCAGGCACGTGATCGTGTCGTCCGCGCCCCGGTAGTTCACCAGGATCACCGAGACGACACCGGGACGGACCTGAGGAGTCGGTGCGGCGCTCATCGTGGCGATCCTAGTGGGCCGGGCCGTGCCGCCGACCGGCCCGCGACGTCGCGGCCACTACGATCGCTGCGTCCCCAGCGAGAGCGAGAGTCGATGACGATCCCCCCGGCGACCTGGGTCGCCTGCACCGCGGTGACGGCCGGCACGGCCCGCGCGGCCCGGGTGCTCGTCACCGACCTGCGCAGGGTGCACCCCGACGTGCCGGTCGTGGTGCTCGACCTGGACGGGTCGGCGGCGGGGTGGACGGACGCCGAGGTGCTGCGGGCCGAGGACGTCCTCGACCTGCGGGCCGTGCACCACGCGGTCGCGCTGCGGGGCGTCGACGACGCCCTGGCGTGGCTGCGGCCCCTGTCGCTGGTGGCCGCCCTCGAGCGCGCCCCCGCGGCCCTCTGGCTCGACCCCACGTCCCTGGTGCTCGGACCCCTGGACGACGTCCCGGCCGCCGCCGCGCCGCTCGCCGTCGTCCGCCGCTGCCGGGGCGACCTCCCCGACGACGGGGCACGCCCCGGCCCGGCCGACCTGGCCGCCGCGGGGCGGTTCTCGACGTCGGTCCTCGCGGCCACGCGCGACGCGCTGCCCGAGATGCGCGCCTGGGTCGCGCGCGCTCACCGCGACCGGGACGACGACGGTCTCGACGGCGTACTCGCCCGCGTCGCGCACGTCGTCCTGGACGACGACGGCCTCGCGGTCTCGACGTGGTCCCTCGCGGCGCACCCCCTGGTCGGCGACACCGACGCCCCGCGCGTCGGCGACATCCCGGTGCGCCACCTCGACCTCGCCGGTTTCGACCCCGACCGGCCGTGGCTCCTGGACGCCACGCTCGAGCGCCCCCGTGTGCTGCTCAGCGAGCACGCCCTGCTCGCGGCGCTGCTGCGCCGGTACGCCGCGAGCCTCGCCGAGCTCCCCGAGACGACGTCGCCGTACGCACGCCCTCCGGCCGGTGCCGTGGACCGGTACGCGTGGGAGGCCTACCGGATCGCCGCGCAGGACGGCCCCCTGCCCCCCGACCCGTTCGACGAGGAGGCGCCCGACGCGTTCCGCGCGTGGCTGCTCGAGCCGGTCGACGACGAACCCGCCCTCACCCGGTACCTGCTGGCCGTGCACCGGTCCCGGCCCGACCTGCAGACTGCCTTCCCGCAGGTGCCCGGCGCCGACCTGCCCGGCCTGCTCACCTGGGCTGCCCGGCACGGCAGGGCGGAGCTCGACCCGGACCTCGTGACGGCGTCCCTCGCCGGCCAGCCCCACCGGCTGCCTCCCGGACGGCACCCCACGAGCCGACGCGCGGCGCTGCGCCGGCTCCTCCTGCCCGGGCGTCCCGGTGTGAACGTCGTCGGCTACCTGCGCGGCGAGCTGGGGATCGGCGAGTCGGCACGGCAGGTGCTGCGCGCGCTCGGGACGACACCGGTCCGCTACGCGACGACGAGCGTCGCCGTGCACCTGGCCAGCCGCGAGAACGCAGACTTCTCGGGACGCCGCCCGCCACGGCACCCGTACGACACCACCCTCATCTGCGTGAACGCCGACCTCACCCCGGCGGTCGCGGCCGAGGTCCCCGAGCTCGTGGACGGCCGGTACCGCATCGGCATGTGGTACTGGGAGGTGGAGGAGTTCTCCGCCTCGCTGCACGGCTCGTTCGACGCCGTCGACGAGGTGTGGGTCGCCACCGAGTTCGTGCGCGACGCCGTCGCCCGCCACTCCCCCGTCCCGGTGCACGTAGTGCCGCCGCCGCTGCCGACGCCGCGACCGACCACGTCGCTCACCCGCGCCGACCTCGGCCTGCCGGAGGGCTTCGTCTTCCTGTTCAGCTTCGACTACCTCAGCACCGCGGAGCGGAAGAACCCCTGGGGGCTCGTCGAGGCGTTCCGGCGGGCGTTCCCGCGGGGCTCGGGACCGACGCTCGTCATCAAGACCATCAACGCCGACGCCCGGCCCGACCAGGCCGAGCGGCTCCGGCTGGCCGTCGCGGACGAGCCCGACGTCGTCCTGCTCGAGCGCTACCTGGACGCCGACGCGCGGGACGCCCTCACGCTGCTGGCGGACTGCTACGTCTCCCTGCACCGGGCGGAGGGTCTGGGCCTGACCATGGCCGAGGCGATGGCGCTCGGCAAGCCCGTGATCGCGACCGCGTACGGCGGGAACCTGCAGTTCATGACGGACGAGAACAGCTGGCTCGTGCCGGCCGCGCGGGTCCCCATCCCCGACGGGTGCGAGCCTTACCCGCCCGGGACGCCCTGGGGCGACCCCGATCTCGACGCAGCCGCCGCGGCCATGCGTGCCGTCGTGGCGGACCCGGCCGAGGCCCGCGCCCGCGGCGCGCGGGCGGCGCACGACATCGCGACCCTGCACTCACCCGCGGTCGCCGGCGCGCGCATGGCCGAACGGCTCGCCGCGGCCCGCCGCAGCCGACGGCGCGAGCTCCTGCGCACCCTCATCGGGCACGGGTGACCGGCGCGCCCCGGGCTCGGTCAGGCCGGTGCGATCTCCAGTGACGTCAGGAAGTAGCCGAGCACCCTGGCGTCGGGGCCGACCCCCGCCGCCAGGGGCGAGATCGGGTCGGGCGTCTCCAGCCGGAGCACGATCTGGCCGTCGGCCGCGTCGACAACCTCGGCGGGCACGACGAGCACGGTCTCGCGCACCTCCATGTCCCGGAATGTCGTGGAGACGCTAGGGCCGTCCTCGACGGACAGCGTGAGGCTCCGAGGCTCGGCCGCAGTGGCGAAGCGTGCACCCGTCAGCGTGATCGCGACGTCACGCCCGCGCAGGACGTCGTCCACCTCGAAGGTGATCGACGCCTGTTCGCCGGCCGACCAGGTGCCGAGCGACTCGGTGGAGTACCAGCGCCCGTCCAGGAGGTGCCCGGACCAGCGCGCCGTGTCGTCGAAGCGGACGGTCTCGATGGTCAGGACGTCGTCCAGGTCCACGAGCGCGAACCCGGCGTTGAGCGGCACGACCTCGTCGGCGGGCACCTGGTCGAGCTCGGCCGTGCGCACGAGGATCCAGTCCCCCTCGCGAGGAGACGGCCTGGCGTAGGTCACCCCGGTGACCACGGTCGGGCTCTCGATGACCAGCGCCGCGAACGAGTTCTCGTACTGGTTGCCGAGGTCGATGTTGACCGTGCCGGCCGCGGCGATCTGCTCGTCGCCGGCGAGGTCCAGCAGCTCGCGCGGCATGACGACGCCGACGTCCCCAGCCAGGCCGACGCAGTTCGCCGCGGCACCCACGACCAGGGTGCCCACCGCCACGTTCACGGCCGCACGGTGGCGCACCACCCTTCGTACCTGGGCCGCCACGAGCCCGACGAGCACCGGGCCGACCAGCCACAGCGCGAACGCGAGCCACTTGTGCATGCCGTAGCTGTCCGCACCCAGCCGGAGGAGCACGACAGCCCCGTTGGCGAGCACCACGGCGAGGAAGACCGCCGTGGAGCGCGACCACCGGCCCGCGGCGAGGAGCACGAGCACCCACACCAGGACGACGACGGCCCACTGCGCGAGGGCGAGACGGCCCCCCGGCGAGTCGGAGAGGGACCGCTGCAGGCCGAGGAGGGCCGTCACGTCCGGGAAGCGGACGTCGAACCCGTCGCCGCCCTGGGACTGTCCCTCCACGGATCTGCGGTAGCCGGTGGCGAACGGGATCGACACCAGCACGGCCACCGCGCCGGCGCGGCAGAGGTGCCGGACCGCCGTCCGGAGAGGGACGGCCGCTCGGTGGGTGAGCCACAGCAGGAGCGCGAGCACCGTGACACCGGACGCCACGACCAGCGTCACGTTCGACCCGAGGCACGCAGCGGCCACGAGGCCCGCGAGGACGGCACCCACCCATGCACCGGCGCCGCGCTCGACCTGCACCAGGATGCCGAGGAACGCCACGGTGACGGCCGCCAGCGCACTGGCGACGACCTGCCCCGGCTGCGCGTCGTACACCCGCGACATCGGCACGACCGAGAGGACGGGCACGAGGCAGGCGACGCGCCCCACGAGCCCCAGCTCGGGGATCGCCGACCGCACGAGCACGAGGGCGACGCCCGCCACGAGGAACACGCCGAGCAGCATCACCGGGGTCAGGAGGGCCCATGCCGGCACCCCTCCAGCCCGCTCGAGGACGACCAGCAGCGCCGTCACCATGGGCTTCTCGTGCGCGGCTCGCGCCGCCATGGCGTGACCGAACGCGTCAGGGTGCAGAGCCGCGAACCGAACCGGGTCCGTCCACACCTGCGCCGAGGCCACATAGCTCGGGAAGTCGTTCGTGCCGAGGGTCCACGGTGCACGGCCGAGCCGGAGGAGCGGGGCGAGCGCGACCGCGGCGAGAGCCCCGGCGACGACATCGTCGGCCGTCGGCAGGAGCTCGGCCAGCCGCCGGGCGGGAGTCCCGTCGCCGGTGCGGGAGGGCAGCAGCGCCGCGGCGGTACCCAGGGCCAGGGCGAGGGCGCCGAGGACGACCACTGCCGGAGCCGGGGCGTCGACGAGGGCCCACGCCAGCCCGACGCCACAGGCCGACAGCCCCGTGCCGACACCGACGGTGAGAGCGAGGCTGCGCGGGAGGCCGACCCCGAGCCTGGCGAGGACGAGACGCGCACCAGCACCGACGACCAGGAGGTACAGACCGACGGGCAGGACGACGGCGAGGACTTCCAGGGCTCCCCTCATCATCGCCGCTCACCCGGGCTCGTCACCGCGTCACGCATCGTCGCGCAAGCGGTGCCGTGTGTACACGGTCAGCTCCGCGTGCAGACCGAAGAGGAGCAGCTGGACTCCGACGACGACGAGCATGACGGCGGCGATGAGCATCGGCCGGTCCCCCACGCTCTCACCGCTGAACCACTGCACCAGCAGCACGAGGAGCATCAGGCCGCCGAGGCCGATCATGCCGACCCCCATCCCGCCGAAGAGGTGCGAGGGGCGGTTCTCGTAGGACATGAGGAACCGGACCGTGAGCAGGTCGACGAAGCCCCGCCAGAAGCGGGCGATGCCGTACTTGCTCTTGCCGTGCATGCGCTCGTGGTGCTCGACGGGGATCTCGGTCACGCGGTAACCCGACCAGGACGCGATGACCGTCAGGTACCGGTGCATCTCGCCGTACATCATCGTCGCGACGTCGCGGGCGACCGCCGCGCGCATGACCTTGTACCCGGAGTTGAAGTCGCGGCCCGGGACGCCGGACAGGGCCGACGTCGCCCGGTTGTACAGCCGGGACGTGTGGCGCTTGATGAAGCGGTCGCGCCGCACGACGCGGGCGCCGGTCACCAGGTCCGCGCCGTTCTCGAGCTCCGCGATGAGCCGCCGCAGCTCGGTTGGGTCGTCCTGGCCGTCCGCGTCCATCATGACGACGATCTCGGCGCCACGGTCCACGACGTCCCGGAACCCGGTCTGGAGGGCCGCCGCCTTGCCGCGGTTCCGGGCGAAGCGCCGGACGTGCAGTCCGGGGTGGGTGGCCGCGAGCTCCTCGACGACCTCGGACGTGCCGTCCCGCGACCCGTCGTCGACGACGAGCACGCCGCCTCCCGACTCCTGGACCACCTCCTGGGCGTAGATCCGCGGGATGAGCTCCCGCAGGTTCTCGGCCTCGTCGAGCGCAGGGATGACGATCCAGACTCCAGCCAACGCGACTCCATCCCGGCGGTCCGCAGGTGTGCAGGGGAGAGCCGGGTGCGGGCCGCAACGTCCGCGGGAATGCTAGCCGAGACGCCGACCCCGTCCGGGGAGGGTCCCCCGTGGAGTCCGTGCCGAGCGTCAGCGAGCGCCGTCGTCGAGGAGCGCGCAGTCGTGGTCGACCATGCGCGCGACGAGCTCCTCGAACGTCACCGTCGGCGCCCACCCGAGCACCCGCCGGGCCTTGGACGCGTCGCCGACCTGCTCGGTCGCGTCGGCAGGCCGGACGAACGCCGGGTCGACCTCGACGTGGCGCTCCCAGTCCTCGATCCCGACGCGGGCGAACGCGGTGGCCACGAACTCGGCGACCGAGTGGGTCCGCCCGGTGGCCACGACGAAGTCGTCCGGCTCCGCGTGTCGCACCGCGCGGACCATCGCGTCGACGTAGTCGGGGGCCCAGCCCCAGTCGCGTCGCGCGTCGAGGTTGCCGAGCCGCAGCACGCCGCCGCCGTCGCGGGCGATCCGCGCGACACCCGCGGTGATCTTCCGCGTGACGAACGTCTCGGGCCGTCGCGGCGACTCGTGGTTGAACAGGATCACCGTCGCGACGTGCGCGCCGCGGCCACGCAGGACGTGCGCCATGTGGTGCGCGTACGCCTTGGCCGCACCGTACGGGGACACGGGCCGGACCGGGGTGGTCTCGTCCTGCGGCGCACGCTCGGCCTGGCCGAAGATCTCCGCGCTGCTCGCCTGGAGCACACCCACCCGGCGCCCCGTCCGCTCCTGCAGGTCGAGGGCGGCCGTCATGAGCGCGGCGGCGGCCACCCCGCTCAGCTGCGCCGTGAGCAGCGGCTGCTGCCAGGAGTACGCCACCGAGCTGATGCCGGCGAGGTTGTACACCTCGTCGGGCTCGACCTCGGCGACGAGCCGCGCCAGGCCGGCGAGGTCGCCGAGGTCGCCGCGGTGCAGCAGCGCGTCGGGGCAGCGCTCGCGGAACGCTGCGACCGCCGCGTCCCCGTCGTGCACCAGGCCGTGCACCTCGACGCCCTCCGCGACGAGGCGCTCGGCGAGGTACCCGCCGTCCTGACCGGTGACCCCGGTGACGAGCGCCCGGGTCACGGGACTACTTCCCGGCCAGCGCGGCCTGCTCGGCGAGGTCGTTCTCGACCATCATCCGCACCAGATCGGAGAAGGAGACCTTCGGCTCCCAGCCGAGCTTGGTGCGGGCCTTGGTCGCGTCGCCGATGAGCAGGTCGACCTCCGCGGGCCGCATGAACCGGGGGTCCTGCTTGACGTACCGCGACCAGTCGTCGACACCGATGACGGCGAACGCCTCGTCGAGCAGGTCCCGGATGGAGTGGGTCTCCCCCGTGGCGACCACGTAGTCGTCCGGCTCGTCCTGCTGGAGCATCAGCCACATCGCCTCGACGTAGTCGCCCGCGTAGCCCCAGTCGCGCTTGGCGTCGAGGTTGCCGAGGACGAGCTCGTCCTGCAGGCCGAGCTTGATCCGGGCCACCGCCTGCGAGACCTTGCGCGTGACGAACTCCGGGCCGCGGCGCGGCGACTCGTGGTTGAACAGGATGCCGCTCGAGGCGTGCAGCCCGTACGACTCGCGGTAGTTGATCGTCATGTAGTGGCCGAAGACCTTCGACACGCCGTACGGCGAGCGCGGCCACAGCAGGGTGGTCTCCCGCTGCGGGACCTCCTGCACCTTGCCGAACATCTCCGAGCTGGAGGCCTGGTAGAAGCGCACCTTCGACAGGTCGTCGTGGGCGTACAGCCGCACGGCCTCGAGCATGTTGAGCACGCCCTTGCCGGTGACGTCCGCGGTGAGCATCGCGTTCTCCCACGAGTACGCCACGTAGGAGATCGCCGCGAGGTTGTAGACCTCGTCGGGCTGCGCCTGCTCCATCGCCCGCAGCAGGCTGGACAGGTCCAGCAGGTCGCCGGTGAGCAGCTTCACGTCCGGGACGGTCCGGCGCACGAGCGCGTACTTGGGGTTGTTCTGGCCACGGATGAGTCCGAAGACCTCGTAGCCCTTGCTGAGCAGGAGCTCGGAGAGGTACAGACCGTCCTGGCCGGTGATGCCGGTGATGAGTGCGCGGGGCATTGTTCCTCGTGGGTCGGCGGGCGTCCTGACACGGACAAGGCAGCGCGATCCTAGCCTCGTGGCGGGTCGGCCCCGCCCGGCCGACGTCTATGATCCCCTCGTGGCTGCCGACCCGATCGTGTCCTACGCCCCGAACCGGGAGGACGTCGTTCTGTGGCGGGGCCTCCAGGGCGCGACGCCCGGACGGTACGTCGAGATCGGCGCCGGGCACCCCGTGCGCGGCTCCGTCACGCGCGCTCTCTACGACCACGGCTGGGCGGGGCTGACCGTCGACGCGGACGAGGACTGCGTCCTCCTGCACAGGTCCGAGCGCCCCCGCGACACTCAGGTCCACGCGGCCGTCGTCGCCGAGCCCGCCACCACGGTCGAGCTGCCCCCGCGCACCACCGCGCCGGACGCGCCCGCAGGCGCTGCACGGACGGCGCCGGGGCGCACCCTCGACCGCGTCCTCGACGAGCACGGCTGGCGCGACGAGCCGACCCACGTCCTCGTCCTCGCCGTCACGGGCGGGACCGCTGGAGTGCTGGCCGGTGTGGACCTGAGCGCGTGGCGGCCCTGGGTCGTCGTCGCCGATGCACGGGGCGCGGACGGCAGCCCGGACGACGGGTGGATCGACGCGCTGTCCGACGCGGGCTACGTCCCCTGCCTCTTCGACGGGGTCTCCCGGTACTTCGTCGCTGAGGAGCACGAGGACCTCGGCGACGCGCTGTCGTACCCCGCCTGCTCGCTCGACCGCTTCGTCGACGCGACGCACCGTGCGCTCGAGGCCGAGCTGGCCCAGGCACGTGAGGAGCTGCGCCGGTGGCGCGCGGAGGCACTGGAGCAGTGGTCGAGCGCGGGCACGCCCGGCGCCGACCCTGCGACCGCCGAGGCTCTCGCGGCCGCACGCGCGGAGGTCGCCGCGCTGCGAGCGAGCACGTCGTGGCGCGTCACGGCTCCCCTGCGCGCCATCAGCTCCCTCCTGGGGCGCCGGTGACGGGGAAGCGGAGCCAGCAGGAGGCGCTCGCGAGCCTCAACCAGCGGCTTCGAGCCGCAGCGGCAGTGATCCTTCACGAGGTCCCCGCGGTGACCGGCGACGTCACCCACGACACCGGCGAGGTGCTGTCGGTGCTGGTCGACGAGGTCCGCCGCACGCTCCGCGCCGACCAGACCTGGCTCCTGGCCGCCGCCGCGAGCGGGGTCCTCCCCCTCACCGACGACGTCGAGGACCTGCTGCGGGCGTTCGAGCTGAGCGAGCGCACCGCCGACGCCGGGATCGCGCTCCTCCGGTACGCGCGGGCCGCGATCGACGGCACGGGCGTGATCGACCGTCGGCTCGTCGTCGTGACCGACGAGGTCGTCGTCGACGTCAACTACAGCGCCAAGAACGACAAGCACACGGGAATCCAGCGCGTCACCCGGGAGGTGTGCCCGCGGTGGGACGCCGCGCACGGCGTCACCCTCGTCGTCTGGTCCGCGGACCAGCGCTCGCTGCGCACGCTCACGGCGCCCGAGCGCGACCGCGTCCTCGCCTGGCCGGCCGGCTCCGGCCGGCCCGCGCCTGAGCGGCCGCGGCGCGAGGATGCCGCCACCGTGACACTCGTGCCGTGGCGAAGCACGGTCGTCCTGCCCGAGGTCGCGCAGGGGACCACGGCCCGTCCGCTCGCGGCGCTGGCCCAGTACTCCGGCAACCGCGTCGTGGCGATCGGCTACGACACGATCCCGGTCGTCAGCTCCGACCTGCGACCGGTCGGTGAGGCCGACCAGTTCGTCGGCTACCTCAGCGTGCTCAAGCACTCGACCCGTGTCGCGGGCATCAGCTCGTCCGCGACCGCGGAGTTCCGCGGCTTCGCCGACGCGGTTCGTGCACAGGGGCTGCCCGGGCCGGACGTCGTCGAGGTCCAGCTGGCCGCGGACGCCCCCTCCTCCGGCGCCCCGCAGGACGAGACCGCGGAGCCGGACACACATGGCCGGCCCCGTGTGCTCTGCGTCGGGAGCCACGAGGTGCACAAGAACCACCTCGCGGTGCTCCACGCCGCCGAGGTCCTGTGGCGGGAGGGCCTGGACTTCGAGCTCGTCTTCATGGGCGGCCCAGGCTGGTACATGCACGACTACGACGAACGCGTCGGCGAGCTCACGGCGGCCGGCCGGCCGCTGGTGAACGTGTCGTTCGTCTCGGACGCCGAGCTCGGCGCCCTCTACCGCTCGGCGCGGTTCACGGTCTTCCCCTCGCTGCACGAGGGCTTCGGCCTGCCGGTCGCGGAGTCCCTCGCGTGCGGCACACCGGTCGTCACCACGAACTACGGCAGCACGGCCGAGATCGCCGAGCGGGGCGGATGCCTCCTGGTGGACCCGCGTGACGACGACGAGCTCACCGGCTGCATGCGGGCGTTGCTCACGGACGAAGAGCTCTACAGACGTCTGAAGGCCGAGGCGACAGCCTTCGTCCCGAGGACCTGGGACGAGTACGCGGACGAGCTCTGGGACGTCCTGGTGGTGGGGGCGCGATGAGGAGGACCACGGCCGCTCACGGTGCCGCGACCCGCGCGCTCCGGGCACACCCGAGACGACGCGCCGCCGTCCACGCGCGCCTCGGCGTCCTGCTCCGGGCGCTCGACCCGTCGGCGGTCCCCGCGGAGCGGCTCGACGCCAGGCTCGAGCAGGTGGCCGGCCTCCTCCACGAGCACCGCGCCGAGGAGATGTGGCTCGCCCTCGCGGTGCTCACCGCGAGACTCCCCGTGCATGACACGGTGGCCCGCCTGCGGCGGCACAGCCAGCTCGAGGGAGCCGCGAGCGCGCTCGACCGCATCATCCGTCTGGTGCCGGGCGAGACCCTCGACGTGCACGTCGAGGTGGCTCGCGACGAGGTCGTCGTCGACGTGAACCACCTGGCGCAGACCACCCTCACGACCGGGATCCAGCGCGTCACACAGCGCACGGTCAGCCGGTGGATGCAGGACCACGCCGTCTCTCTCGTCTGCTGGACCGACGAGAACCGCGCCATGCGGCGCACCCGGCCGGTCGAGACGGCGCGGGTCGCGGGCCGTACCGCGCCGGAGGAGACGGACAACCGGGACCGGCCCGCTGTCGTCGTCCCGTGGCGCAGCACCTACATCCTGCCCGAGGTGGCCCTCGAGGTGGACCGCACGTCGCGGCTCCAGGCGCTGGCGTTGTACTCCCGCAGCACCACCTCGGCCATCGGCTTCGACACGGTGCCCCTGACCTCCGCGGAGACCACCGACGTCAACGTCCCCGGCTACTTCATGCGTGAGCTGACGGCGGTCCGGCACATGGACCGCGTGGTCTGCATCTCGGGGGCGGCCCGCACCGAGTACAGCGGCTGGCGCACGATGCTCACCGCCATCGGCGTGCCCGGCCCGCGGCTCGCCGCGATCGCGCTCCCTGTGGACGCCCCCGTGCCGTCAGAGGCCGACCTGGCGGCCGCGCGGGACCGGTACACACTGCCGGGCTCGCCCATGGTGCTCTGCGTCGGCAGCCACGAACCCCGGAAGAACCACCTCGCCGTCCTGCATGCCGCCGAGATCCTGTGGCGGCGCGGACACGACTTCACGCTGCTGTTCGTCGGCGGGAACGCGTGGCGCAGCGAACGGTTCGGCCGTCTCCTGTCGCGGCTGCGGGAGGGCGGACGGCCGGTCGAGTCGGCGCTCCAGGTGCCCGACTCCACGCTGTGGGCGCTGTACCGCCTGGCGCGGTTCACGGTGTTCCCCTCGCTGAACGAGGGCTTCGGCCTGCCGGTCGCGGAATCACTCGCCAGCGGCACGCCCGCGATCACCTCCGACTTCGGCTCGATGCGCGAGATCGGCGAGCTCGGCGGCGCCCTCCTGGTCGACCCGCGCGACGACCACTCCATCGCCGTTGCCATGGCCAGGCTCCTGACCGACGACGTGCTCCACGCACGGCTCGTGTGGGAGGCTGCGGCACGCCCGGTCCGGACCTGGGACGACTACGCCGCCGAGACATGGGCGGCGATGGTCGAGGGCCAGGCCGACTGGGCCTGACATCGCGACCCGTCCGGGCGTCCGTGCACCTCGTCCCGGACGCCGTGCACGACGTCAGAAGGTCCGTGACTGCGCGCGCCGCCAGTACTCCGGGCTGCTCCCCAGCGCCTCGGGGATCAGGAAGTCCCCACGGCCGGTCATCAGCGGCAGGAACGTCGCCTGACCGGCCGGATCGACGTTCCGCAGCAGGAACGTCTGGTAGTACGCGTTGAGCCGGCGCAGGGACGCCTCCGTCGACTGCGCGATGGCCGCGGCGACGGCGCTGCGCCCCTGACGCTGGGCGATGTCAGCCCAGAACGCCCGCTCGCTGGTGCTCGCAGTGCGCCCGAGGATCTTCTCGTAGAGCCCGCCGACCCACGCGTTGACGTCCCCGCCGCCGAGCTTCTCCAGCGCCTCCGCGGACGAGTAGATGCCGACCTGCAGGTCGTACACGCCCCTGCCGGACTCGAGGTAGGCCGTCCAGTGGGCCAGGCCCGTCGGGTCAGGGTTCCGGCCGAGCCCTGTCTGGTACTGGGCGGTCACGAGCTTCTGCATCCGCTCGCGGGACGTGGCGATGCCTCGCACGAGTCCGGCCGTGTCACCGGTCTGGAGGATGTACGACGTCCAGGTGGCCAGTCCGGTCGCGTCGACGTTGCGTCCCAGGACGTCACGGTAGAGGGCCCTGACGACGTTCTCGGCCTCGCGGCGCTGGTCCGACGAGACGCTGAGCGTGAACCAGTCGCTCTTGAGCCCGAGGCGACTCCGGACGCTCTCTCCGCCGTTGATCGGGTTGTTTCGGTTGCCGATCGTGCCTGTGCGGCCGTTGGCGTCCGTGTACTGCATCTCGATGACGCGCCCGCCCCAGTCGCCCAGACCGTTGCGCGCGGTGACCCGCAGGTCGCGCAACGGCCCGGGGACACCCAGCTTCGCGGCGACCTGAGCCATCGTCATCGTCGCCGTCCAGGTGTGGTTGGGGTTGCCCGCGTACGCGTCGCCCGCGTCGGGGACGGCGGGGAAGGTGCCGCCCGCCGTGTGGCCACCGGTCGAGGAGCTGAACTCCGTGCGGGCGACGGCCCCGTTGGGCATCAGGCGCACCTTGCCGACGGTGTCGGCAATGGCGCGGTCGGTGTTCGCAGCCTCGAGGGACTCGATCGCCTTGCCGGGGTACAGGACGCCCGCGCCCTGGTACACCTGGCACGCGGTCGTGTCGCAGGTCTTCGCGCCGCTCGCGCGCGAGCTGGACAGCGCGTAGGAGCGCGCCGCCACCGCCTGGGCCCTCAGCGCGTCGAGGCCCCTGCCGCCACCGAGGTTGCCCCAGGACGACGGGCTCTCCCGGGGCACGACGCCGCGCAGGTAGCTCTCGGTCGGGAGGTGGTTGATGGTCATCTGGCCGCTGCCGTGCCAGACGACCGAGAGCTCGCCGCGGTAGGCCCGCTCGAGCGTCGGTTCGCAGACCCGGATGAGGTCGCCCAGGGCCGCGTTCGCGTTCTTGCCGTTCGGCGTCGTCACTCGAGTGGCGCCCGTGCGCTCGTTCCGGACGAACGTCCACGTTCCGGGCTGGCCCGCGAAGCCCGCGCAGTTGTCACCCTTCTCGACCCGCACGTTGCCGTTGGCGTCGGCCGTGAAGCGCGCCGCCGTCGCGCCGATGGGCTGACCGTTGACGAGGATGGAGGTGCCGACGACGACGAGCGGCTTGCCGTTGAGACCCGTGAGCTCGACCGTCATCTCCGGGTTGCCGGCGTCGCCGAGCGTCGTCCCGCCGTAGTAGTGGTCGAGGATCTGCTTCCACGACCAGCCGTGGTCGACCGCGTACCCGAGTGCGCCGTACTGGCCCATGCCGCGGCCGTGGCCCCATCCGTGACCGGTGAACGTGACCTGGGCGTCCGTGACCGAGACCGCGACCGGGGCAGCGGGCACCACAGTCCCAGTTCCGGCCTCGCGAGCGGCGGCCGGGGACGCGACGAGCGGCGCCAGGAGCGCGACGAGCGCGACACGGACGGCCGTGCGCCGCGCGGTCGGGTGGGCGGCGACATGCATGCTTCGGGCTCCTCCTGGGGCAGGCGACGGTCCCGGCCATTCCACCATGCGGGCGGCCGACGTCCCGGGAGGCGACGCCGACCGCCCGCCCGGGACCGGCCCTGCGCGTGGGGCAGGCCGGGTAGTCTTCGGTAGTTACATCGGACGAGATCCGTGCCGGCTGAAGGCCGGCGTCGTCGACGGACAGGGAGCCCATGACCGACTTGCGCGACGAGCGCGCAGCGCGCCTCGCGGCGGAGCCGTTCCGGATCGCGGGACCACGTCAGGGCTTCCTCGTGGGCACGCTCCAGTCGGTGCGGGACGTCCTTGCCCAGCGCGAGCTGCTGGGGCTGCTCGTCCGCCGCGAGCTGCGCGCAAAGTACAAGGACAGCGCGCTCGGGTTCTTCTGGAGCCTCGCCCGTCCGCTGGCGATGCTCGTCGTGTACTACGTCGCGATCGGCAAGTTCCTGGGCGCCGAGGCGAGCCCGCGCAACCCCGCCGGCATCCCGAGCTTCGCCATCTTCATCTTCACCGGCCTGACCGCCTGGCAGCTGTTCTCCGACATCGTCATCGGGGGCACGGGCTCGATCGTCGGCAACGCCGGCCTCATCAAGAAGGTGTACCTGCCGCGCGAGGTCTTCCCGCTCAGCGTGGTCGGCGCCTCGCTCGTGAACTTCTGCTTCCAGCTGGTGGTGCTCATCGGCGCGACGGCGGTGGTCGGACGGTTCCCGGTCGGCGAGCGCTGGGGCTTCGCCGCCCTGTCCCTGGCCGTGCTGGTGGTCTGGGCGACCGCGCTCGCGATGCTGCTGTCCGCGGTCAACGTCTACCTGCGGGACGTCCAGTACCTCGTCGAGATCCTGATCATGATCCTGTTCTGGGCGTCCCCGATCGTCTACGCGTGGAGCATGGTCGACGCCAAGGTCGACGGGGTGCTGCAGAGCCTCTACCTCGCCAACCCGATGACGCAGGTGGTCATGGGCTTCCAGAAGGCCTTCTGGGTGGACGGCGACACGTGGATCGTCGACGGCGCCCCCGCGGCCGGGTACCCGGAGGACCTGGCGGGGATGCTCGGGGTCACGCTTCTCGTGTCGCTCGTCGTCCTGTGGCTCGCCCAGCGTGTGTTCGCCCGGCTGCAGGCCAACTTCGCCCAGGAGCTGTGATGACGGCCGTCGTCAGGGTCGAGAATGTCTCGAAGCGGTTCGTCATCCGCAAGGAGAAGTCGCTCAAGGAGCGACTGCTCAACTTCGGTCGCTCCAACCTCCACAAGGAGGACTTCTGGGCGCTGCGCGACGTCAGCCTCGAGATCGACGCCGGTTCCACGGTCGGCCTCGTCGGACCCAACGGCTCGGGCAAGAGCACGCTGCTCAAGACGATCGGCGGGATCATCCAGCCGACGCACGGCTCCGTCCGCCTGCGCGGCCGCCTGGCCGCTCTGCTCGAGCTCGGCGCCGGATTCCACCCCGACCTGACGGGGCGCGAGAACGTCTACCTGAACGCATCGATCCTGGGGCTCAGCCGGAGCCAGACGGACAGGTACTTCGACGCGATCGTGGACTTCTCGGGGATCGAGCAGTTCATCGACACCCAGGTGAAGTTCTACTCGTCCGGGATGTACGTGAGGCTCGCGTTCGCCGTCGCCGTGCACGTCGACCCGGACATCCTCCTGGTCGACGAGGTCCTCGCCGTCGGTGACGAGCCCTTCCAGCGCAAGTGCATGGACCGCATCAAGACGTTCCAGCACGAGGGCCGCACGATCGTGCTCGTCACCCACTCCCTGGGCCAGGTCGGGGAGCTCTGCGACCGGGCCGTCGTCCTCCAGCGCGGCACCGTGGCCGCCGACGGCGAGCCTGACGTGGCCCTGCGTGTCCTGCGCGAGGGCTTCGAGGCGGACCGCCGCGCCGTCGAGGCGGCCTCCCCCGAGCCGGAGCCCCCGATCGCGACCGTGACGAAGGTCGAGGTCATCGACGGCGCCGGCGAGCCGACGGACACGATCCGCTCGGGCGACCCCCTGTGCATCCGGGTCACCTACCGGGCAGACGAGCCGCTGGACGACTGGCGCGCCGGGATCCGCATCGACACGACGCTCGCGCAGGTGGTGTACGGCACCAACACGGTCCTGGCCGGTGTGGACCTGCCGACTCTCCACGGTGAGCAGGCCGTCGAGTTCCACATCGCCGACGTCAACCTCGTGGCTGGGCAGTACTACGTGGCCGGTGCGATCGGCCACCGGGACGGCACACCCATCCACCAGATCGCCCAGGGCGCGCTGCTGACCGTCACGGCCGGCGCCACCCGGAGCTTCGGCCTGGTCGACCTCCAGCCGGCCGTGCGCCTCGCCTGACCCACGCGGTCGCGCGCACCGGCCACCCGCTCGGGGCCGGTCGCCACAGCAGGCACGGATCAGGGCCCCAGGAGCGCGCCGGATAGAATCCCGCGAAAGGTCCAGCATCACACCGGATGTCCCCCAAGCACGCTCGCACTGACGCGGGCAGAAAGACTCGGACGTGCCCGCTCCCCGCTTCTTCTCCCAGGCCCGGAGGGTGCTGCGCTCACCCCTCACGGTCGTCCGGACGCTCCGTCATCTCCTCGGCGTCGCCGAGGAGAACCGCTGCCGCCTGGTCGAGCTCCAGCACGCCGTCGACGAGCTGAGGCGAGCCACCGAGCGGGACGACGACCGGCTGACGGTGCTGCGCAGGCTCCTGGCCAAGGTCGAGCCGTACCAACCGATCTACGGTCTCGCGGGCCTCGTCCCCGAGCCTGCACGCGCCTCCGTGGACCGCGCGCGCACCATCGAGAGCGACATGGGCGAGGTCCGCGGCAAGAGGATCCTCGACATCGGCTCCTCGCTGGGATACATGTCCTTCTACTTCGCCGACCGGGGCGCGCACGTGACCGGGTGGGAGGCCAACCCGGACAACAACGAGGTCGCCCGCCAGGTGGCGACCGTGACGGGGATCCCTGTCACCTTCGAGACGAAGGAGCTCACGCTCGACACCGTGCGCTCCATCGAGCCGGGCGCCTTCGACTCCGCCTTCGTCCTGGCGGTGTTCCACCACATCATCCACTTCCAGGGGTTGGAGGCCGCCCAGCAGATCGTCGCGGAGATGCTCGACCGCGTACCCGTCATCTACCTGGAGCTCGCGGCACGCGGCGAGGACCCGAGCCTCTTCTGGGACGCCTCCCAGCCGGAGGACCCGCTCGAGCTCCTCGCGCTGGTGAAGGACCGGTCCGAGCTGACCCGGCTCGGCACGTTCTCGACCCACCTGTCGGAGCACCGCCGTCCTCTCTACCGGCTCGCCCGACCTCAGATCGTCCGGGTCGGCAGCCACGAGTACGCGTACGACTCGGTGAGTCGCGAGGCCTACCGGAACTCGCCGGTGTCTGAGGGGCCGTGGCAGCGCCGCTACTACCACTCGACGTCGCACGTCATCAAGGAGTACCGCTTCGCCGAGGAGGCCGCGGACAACTGGCAGCAGATCATCGGTGAGCTCTACGTCCACACCCTGCTGTCGTCCAGTCGCCATCATGTCCACCACGCGCTCGTCATCGACGACGTGCACCTCGACCACCAGCACGCGCTCGTCGCGATGCGCCGGGTGGACGGCAGGCTGCTGAGCGAGGGCCGTCCGCTGCACCCCGAGGCGCTCCGCGTCGTCGTCCGCGACGTCCTGCTCACCCTCCGCGACCTCGCCGCGCTGGGCATCCACCACAACGACGTCCGCTCGTGGAACATCGTCGTGGCGTCCGACGGCGGTGGGTGGCTCATCGACTACGGCCGCGCCTCGCACGTCGCGATCGAGGATGACGTGGTGGCACTCGCGTGGGCGGCCGTCGCGGGGATGAGCGGCGCGCGCGAGCCCGCCGACGAGGCCATGACGAACCTGCCGCCCCAGGAGGCCCTCGAGGACGCCGGGCTGGGCGCGTTCGGCCGCGCGGTCCATGCAGGGCTGCGGGACCGGGACGCCCTGCTCGCGACCCTCGACGGCTGAGGGCGCGGGACGGCCCTGCACCGCACCGCACCCTGACGGGCGCCCGCGGGCTCGTCGCGGGTGGCCGCCTGGTCGTTCAGGCCGGCGGGAACCGCACGAGGGCCTTCTGGCGGTACTCCTCGCTGCCGGCGATGCCGATGCGCACCGCGCCCTCGCCTTGCTGCAGGAGCACCTGGCCCCACGTCTGCAGGCCGCCGGCGTCCGGCGTCCGCTTGAGGTAGGTCGAGTAGTAGACGCCGGCACGGTGCTTGGCGGCCTCCATGGAGAACCAGATGCCGTCCGTC
>Ga0310823_100670_pt1 | contig 18301 bp, 15 predicted proteins | sample P4_ome_3_FD_201316 | JGI IMG/M metagenome (GOLD analysis project Ga0310823, IMG submission 201316) | Sorghum-adapted microbial communities from Joint BioEnergy Institute, Emeryville, California, United States - P4_Day56_Rep3 | ecosystem: Engineered > Bioreactor > SSF (Solid state fermentation) >...
ACGCGGTCGGCCTGGGAATCGGGCTGGCCTGCCTTGCCGTCAGCCACTACGGGTTGGGCAGCCTCTGGCCGAGCGTGTTCAAGTCCCTGGTGGCCGACAACATCGCGGGCAACGTCGTCGGCGCGGCCCTGGGGACGTTCTTCCGCTTCTGGTCGTACCGGCGGTTCGTCTTCGTCGGTCCGGCCGCCTCCGACGCCCCAGAGATAATCACCGAGGGACACCGGAGTCCGTAACCCACCATCTGCCATCTGCCACGACCTGCCCCGAACAGCCGGCGAGACCGGCCCAGCTGACTGCCCTAAGGTGTTCGAATGCGTTTCGTCCGGATGTTGCCCGAACGCTGGCAGCGGTTCCTCCGGGAGGCACTGAAGTTCGGTGCCGTGGGAGGCATCAACTCCGTCGTCAACTACGCGGTCTTCAACGCGCTCGTGCTCACCGTCTTCGCCGACGGGCAGCTGAAGGCGAACGTCGTGGCGACCATCGTCGCCACCTGCACCTCCTACCTCATGAACCGGCACTGGACGTACCGGGACCGGCCGAAGTCGGCGATACACCGGGAGACCATCCTGTTCTTCCTGTTCAACGCCACCGGTCTGGCCATCGAGCTGGGGGTGCTGGCCCTGGCCAAGTACGGGCTCGAGTTCAGGAGCCTGCTGGCGCTGAACGTGGCGAAGACGATAGGTGTGGCGCTCGCCACGATCTTCCGGTTCTGGACGTACCGCACGTTCGTGTTCCGCCGGTCGGTGCCGGGTGCCGACTCCCCCGACCACACGGTTGCGCCGCCTCCCACGGCGACGTCGACCGGCGGAACGGACGCTCCGAACCAGGCCGCCACCCGCCGGGACGGCGAGGAGCTCACCGCACTGGACCCGGTCGCCGAACCCGCCCAGACCCTCGACGCCGAGCTGGAGACGGAGTTGGCCACCGAGCTGGACGTCGCGGACCTGAAGGCGACCGCCCGGCCGCCGGTTCGCTGATCCGACCGGCTGGAGAAGCGGCCCGCCAGGGTCGACGACGGCGACCCGGCCGATCCGGCAACCACGGCACGGCTCGCCCGACGCCGGCACGCCCCGACCCGATGCCGGCCCCGACCTGCGGCGCGGCGGCCGGCACGAGCCGCCGGAGGACGACGAGGTGCGGCCCGGCGGACGACCCGGCCCCGCGCGGGCCGGCCGGTGCGTGGCCCTGACCCACCGCCCGGCCGGTGTCCGCCTGGTGGCCTCCCGTTACCCGGCCTCCGTTACCGGGCCTGCTGCTCGCGCAGCGGCTTGCCCTCCACCATGTCCGCGAGTATCTCGCGCATCTCGCCGTCACCCAGCGAGTGCTTGTCGTGCAGCGCCTCGACCAGTTCGTACAGGGTCGTCTGGATCTTCTCCACGTTCGGGACGTCGACCAGCACCGACTGGCCCCGCTCGCCGGCCGACTCGATCGTCAGCGTGCCGCAGCCGAACAGGCGCTCGATGAACCGCTGGCTCATCGAGTGGTCGTTGACCCGGCTCAACGGGATGTCCCGGCGGTCGCGCGAGAAGACGCCCTTCTGCAGCAGCACCCGCTCGTTGGTGAACAGGTAGTGGGTGGTACGCCAGACCAGGTACGGCCAGGCGCTGAAGACCAGCACCGCGACCAGCGCGAGCGCCACGACGACGTACCGGGCGATCGCGCCCAGGCCGTCCGACGGCAGGAACACGAAACCGGCCACCACGGCCGCGACCGCCACGACCAGCACCAGCACCGGTCGGACCAGCGCCTTCCAGTGCGGGTGCAGATGTGCAACGACATGCTCATCCGAGGTGAGCACGTCCTCGGGGAACGCCACCCCAACCTCCTCGTCCATACACGAACGTCCGCGGTGACCGTAGCTGTTGCGCGCCCGCGGTGGCGGCAACCGGTACCGAGTCTTTACCGACCCCCTGACCGGGGCCGGTCGGGCGGACGTCCGGCCCCGACGCCGATCCCGCGGGACCGATCCGGTGGACGTCGGCCGCCCCGGCGGCGTCGGCTCCGGCAGGCACCCGCCGGCTGCCCCGGCGGGACCGCGCGGACCTCCGGTGGCACGACCCGCTGTCGGGGTTCACCGCCACACCGCGAGCACCGCGACGCCCCGCCCCGGTCGACGGTGCCGTTCAGCGCAGGTGGAGCACGTCGCCCGCCGCCAACCGACGCTCCCCGGCGGCGGTGTCGAGCACCAGCTGACCGTCCACGTCGATCCCGGTGGCAACACCGACCACGTCGTTCCCGGCCGGCACCAGCACCCGCACCCTGCGGCCGAGGGTCGCGCAGTTGCGCACGTACGCCTCGTGCAGCCCGCATCCCCGGGCGTCCCCGCCGGCGGCGCGCCAGCGGCCGTACCAGCGCTCGACGCCGCGCAGCAGTTCACGCAGCAGCGGGTCCCGATCGGTGGTCGCCGCGCCCGCCAGCCGCAGCGAGGTGGCCGGCAGACCGGTGGGGTTGACCGGCAGCTCGTCGGAGCGCAACGTGACGTTGAGCCCGATCCCGAGCACCACCGCGGGCTCCTCCCCGCCCGTCGTCACCCCCTCGGCCAGGATCCCGGCACACTTCGCCTCGCCTTCCGACGACGGCGGGCGCGGCCACACCAGCAGGTCGTTGGGCCACTTCAGGGCGCAGCGCAGCTCGGCGAGTCGGCTCACCGTCTCGACGAGCGCGACACCGGCCAGCAGGGGCAACCAGCCGTGCCGGGCCGCCGGCACCGCCGGCCAGTCCCGGTCCGGCACGGCCACCCCGGGCCGCAGCAGCACGCTGACCGCGATCCCGGCCCGTGCCGGCGACTCCCAGGAGCGGCCGCGGCGACCCCGACCGGCGGTCTGCCGCTCCGCGATCACGACGAGCCCCTCCGGCGCGCCGGACCGGGCCGCCTCCGCCGCATCGGCGTTGGTCGAACCGGTCTCGGTGTGCAGCACCAACCCGGTCCAGAGGCCGTCGGGGACGACAAGGGCCCGGCGCAACCGTCCCGCGTCGAGCGGCGGGCGCTCCAGATCCGTGTACGGCGATCCTGGCATCAGGCCAGCGTACGGGGCATCGTTACGATCACGGGCGTGACCGCGCAGCAGACCAGCACCGGAGCCGACCCGCGCCGGGAGCCCGACCCGCACACGACCGCCGGACGCATCGCCGACCTGGAGCGCCGGGTGAACGAGGCGGTGCACGCCGGATCGGCCCGGGCGGTGGAGAAGCAGCACGCTCGGGGCAAGAAGACCGCCCGCGAGCGGATCGAGATGCTCCTCGACCCGGGTTCCTTCGTGGAGCTGGACGAGCTGGCCCGACACCGGTCGACCAACTTCGGCCTGGAGAAGACCCGCCCGTACGGCGACGGCGTGGTGACCGGCTACGGCACGGTCGACGGCCGGAAGGTCTGCGTCTTCGCCCAGGACTTCACCGTCTTCGGCGGCTCTCTGGGCGAGGTCTTCGGCGAGAAGATCGTCAAGGTGATGGACCTGGCGATGAAGATCGGCTGCCCGGTGATCGGCATCAACGACTCCGGCGGCGCCCGCATCCAGGAGGGCGTGGTCAGCCTCGGCCTGTACGGCGAGATCTTCTTCCGCAACGTCCGCGCCTCCGGGGTCATCCCGCAGATCTCGCTGGTGATGGGCCCCTGCGCCGGCGGGGCGGTCTACTCCCCCGCGGTGACCGACTTCACCATCATGGTCGACCAGACCTCGCACATGTTCATCACCGGTCCCGACGTGATCAAGACGGTGACCGGCGAGGACGTCGGGATGGAGGAGCTGGGCGGGGCGCGGACCCACAACACCCGCAGCGGCAACGCCCACTACCTCGCCGCCGACGAGGCCGACGCGATCGAGTACGTCAAGACGCTGCTGTCGTACCTGCCGTCGAACAACCTCGACGAGCCGCCCGCCCTCACCGACGTGGTCGCCGACCTGGAGATCACCGACGCCGACCGGGAGCTGGACACGCTCATCCCGGACTCGGCGAACCAGCCGTACGACATGCACCAGGTCATCGAGCACGTCCTCGACGACGGCGAGTTCCTGGAGATCCAGCCGCTGTACGCGCAGAACATCGTGGTCGGCTTCGGCCGCGTCGAGGGACGTCCGGTCGGGGTGGTGGCCAACCAGCCGATGCACTTCGCCGGCTGCCTGGACATCGCCGCCTCGGAGAAGGCCGCCCGGTTCGTCCGCACCTGCGACGCCTTCAACATCCCGGTGCTGACCTTCGTGGACGTGCCCGGGTTCCTTCCCGGCACCGGGCAGGAGTGGGACGGGATCATCCGACGCGGCGCCAAGCTCATCTACGCGTACGCCGAGGCGACCGTGCCGAAGGTGACGGTGATCACCCGGAAGGCCTACGGCGGGGCGTACGACGTCATGGGCTCCAAGCACCTCGGCGCCGACCTGAACTTCGCGTGGCCGACCGCGCAGATCGCGGTGATGGGCGCCCAGGGGGCGGTGAACATCCTCTACCGCAGCGAGCTGGCCGCCGCCGAGGATCCGGCCGCGCTGCGCGCCGAGAAGATCCAGGAGTACGAGGACACCCTCGCCAACCCGTACATCGCCGCCGAGCGCGGGTACGTCGACGCGGTGATCCGCCCCGCCGAGACCCGCCGCCAGATCGTCCAGGCGCTGCGGATGCTACGCACCAAGCGCGAGACCCTGCCGCCGAAGAAGCACGGCAACATCCCGCTCTGACCACCGGCCCGGGCCACTGTGGCCAACCGGCCCGGCCGCGGCCGGGCCGCCGCCCCGGGCGGTCGCGGGCCGGGTCAGAGTCCCAGGTCGGCGACGGGGAAGGCGCCGGCGGGGATCCGCTCCCGGACCGCCCGGCGCATCGCCCGCTGCAGGGCCGCGTTCACCGGCGTCGGCACGCCGTGCACCCGGCCCAGCAGCACGATCTCGCCGTTGAGGTAGTCCGTCTCGACCGAGCCGGCGGACCGGGCCAGGCTCTGCCAGGTCGAACTGCCCTGCCGCTCCGCCCCGTCGACCGGGACCGAGCGGACCTGGTCGCCCCGCTCGGCCGTCTCCTCGGCGACCGACGTGAACGCGATCCCGGCCGCGCGCAGCGCGGCCTCCCCCTCGGCCCGTGCCGCCTCGGACAGCTCCCGTGTCGGCCCGGTGTCGGACACGCGCCCGAAGAGCGCCTCGACGGCGTTGTTGAGGTTGCGGAGCAGCTTGCCGTACTTCCAGCGCATGACGTCGTCGCGGACCGGGGCGAGGAAACCGGCGGCGGCGAGGTCGTCCGCGATCCGCCGGGTCGTCTCGTCCGAGCCGCGCGGATACGTGCCAAGGTGCAGCATGCCGAGGTACGGGTGACCGGTCGCCACCACCCGGCCCGGCTCCAGGTGGGTCGCGGGCAGCCAGACGCAGACCGGATGGACCCGGGCGAACAGCCGCGCGGCGGCGGGTTCGTTCGCGACCCCGTTCTGGGCGGTCAGCAGCGGAAGCCGCTCGGCGGCCGCACCGCCACCCGCCACCGGCAGACCGGCCCAGCTGCGCAGCGCCGCCTCGGTGTCCTGCGACTTCACGGCGAGCACGAGCACGGTGTCCGGGGTGAGGGTCGGCTCGTCCGCCGCGGCGTCGCGGGACGCCGGATCGCCGTACGCGGGGAGTTTCGCGGTGTACTCGCCGTCCGGGGTCCGCAGGGTCAGGCCGTGTGCCCGGATCGCCTCCAGGTGGGCGCCACGGGCCACCACGGCGACGTCCCGGCCGGCCTGGTGCAGCCGTACGGCGATGGTGCCGCCGACCGCGCCGGCACCGACGATCAGGTAGCGCATGGGATCCTCTGGTGGTACGGGTCAGCCCGGCAGGCTGACGGTGTCGAGCGCCGGCCCGGCCAGCAGGGCTGCCCCGGCCAGCAGGGCCAGCAGGTTGACCACGGCGAAGAGGCCAACCCAGACCGCTCCGGGCACCCCGGTCAGCCAGGCGAGCTGGTCGGCGTCGGACTGCGGCGCCCGCCCGCGCCGGCGCTGCGCCTGCAGCTCACCCACCGGCCGGACGCCGCCGATCAGCAGGAACCATACCCCGGTGTACGCGAACGCGGCCTGCACCTGCGGCGACGCCTTCCACGACACCCCGAGCACGACCGCCGTGGTGACCACAACGGACAGTACGCCGTAAACGTTTCGGATCATCACCAGCATGGCGAGCAGCAGCGCCACCGCCACCCAGAGCAGGAGGGTGATCCGGTTGCCGGCGAGTACCGCGGCCGCGGCAAGCCCGACCAACGAGGGGGCGACGTACCCGGCGAGCAGGGTGACGACCATCCCCGGGCCGGTCGGTCGGCCCGCGGAGAGCGTGAGCCCGGAGGTGTCCGAGTGCAGCCGGATGCCCTGAAGTCGCCGGCCGGTCAGCAACGCGGCGAGCGCGTGCCCGCCCTCGTGGGCGATGGTGATGGCGTTGCGTCCGATCCGCCACGGCAGCCGGGTCACGACCACGGCCAGGGCCAGCAGCCCGGTCAGCAGCACCAGCAACGGCGGCGGATCCGGCTGCGCCCCGACGAGTCGGCCCCAGAGCTCGGTCACGGCGTCCAGCGGCATCTGAGCGAGCCTAGTTCACGAAACGGCGATCCCGGTCGACGCCGGTGTGCAGGGCACAGCCCGCACCGCGACGCGCGCGGCACACCGCGCCGCCACAACGGCGGCCGACACCCGGCTGCCGGGGCTGCTCCGGTCAGTCCCGTGCGGGCCGGAAGCCATCCGCGATGATCTGGAAGTTGGCCAGGTTCTCGTCCCACTCGTCGGCGGGGGTGTCCCAGCGGATCGCGTACGCCTTGTCCTTGGCCGTGACGAAGCCCCGGTTACGCACGTGCATCCGGACGCCGTTGTCGGTGTAGATCCACTCCCAGTCGGCGGCGGTGTCGAAATAGTCGACGCTGCGAATCGTCACCCGCTGGTAGTCACGGTACCTGCCCTTGCGGGCCTTCTCCTGGGCCTGCCAGTCGGCGACCGGGTCCGGCTTCGGGCTGTTGTTCTGGTCGATGAGGAGAGCTCTCGGGCTGTTGGGATCGCGGAAGCGGACCCGCACCTCGTCCCATCCGCTGCCCCACCGCTCCCGGATCATCCGCCAGCCCTCCGGCACCGGCACGGAGAAGCCGGTCTCGTCCCGGTGCAGGCGCCAGCCCGGCGGCAGCTGCCCGTTCGGCTGGCCGGTCGGGGTCACGGACGGCTGGGCTGCAGGGGTGGTCGGCGAAGGCGTGGGCGACGCGCTGGTCGCCTGGGCGGACGGCGCGGGCGCCGCCGCCTGGCTGGTCGCGTCCGCGACCGGGTCGGTGCCGTCGGTACCCCCGTCGCCCGAGTCGCCACGCGTCAGCGGCACGATCACCACGAGCATCAGCAGCACGAGGGCGACCACGCCGCCGACCAGCCACAACCTGCGGTCGCTGGTCACCGCGGTCAGCAGGTCACGGCGCGCACGCGCCTCGTCGTACCCCGCCGGCGCGGCCACGGGGATCGCCCCCCGGCCGACCGACGGCGCGGGAGACGCGATGACCTCGGTGGGCCCCGCCTCCGGTCTCGCCGGGGCCGGTTCCGGGGCCGGGACCGACGTGACCTGCTCCGCCGCCGCGCGGCCTGCCGGAACGAGCACCGTCGGCTCGACGGACGGGGTCGGCCCGGGCGACGGCGTCTCGGCCGACGAGTCGGCCGGTGGCTTCTCCTCCTCGGCCGGCCGCTCCGGCGCCGACAGGTCGCTGTCCGCCGCCGACAGCTTCACGGTTTCGGCCGGGGCCGGCACCGGGGCGTCGTCGGGCGCGGCCGGCGGTGACGCGGCCGCCGGCTCGGCCGCGAGGGCCGCGGCGTCCGGTGTGGGCGCGGCCGGTGGTTCCTGGCCCGCCCGGGGAGCCGGCAACGGCACGATCCGGGTACGCGGCTCACCCGACTCGCGCGAACCGAGCGGATTCGCCCGACGTACGCCGTCGAGCAGCGACAGGCCGGGGCGGCCACGTCGACCCGCGGCGCGGCGCAGCAGCCGCTCGGCGGTGTCGGCGTTGATACGAAGCTTCGGGTCCTTCTGCAGCAGCCCGGCCAGGACCGCCTTGAGCGGACCGGCCCGGCGCGCCACCGGCGGCGGCTCGGTGGCCAGCGCCGCCAGCGTCGCGATCGCCGACGGCCGGGCGTACGGGGACTGGCCCTCCACCGCCGCGTACAGCGTCGCGCCCAGCGACCACAGGTCGGCCTCCGGACCGAACGTGCCGTCCCTGGCCCGCTCCGGGGCGATGTACGCGGGCGACCCCAGCACCAGCCCGGTACGGGTCACGTTCGGATCCCCCGGCACCGTCGCCAGACCGAAGTCGGTCAGCACCACCCGGCCGTCCTCGCCCAGCAGAACATTGCCGGGCTTCACGTCCCGGTGCATCACGCCGGCCCGGTGTGCGGCCTTCAGCGCCCCCAGTACGCCCAGGCCGATCTCGGCGGCCCGGGTCGGCGACACCGGCCCGTCAGTGGTGAGGACGTCCTGCAGCGACCGGGACGGGACGTACTCCATCACGATCCACGGATCGCCATCCGTCCGCAGCACGTCGAAGACCCGGACCACGTTCGCGTGGTTGAGCCGGGCGATCGCCCGCGCCTCGCGCAGCGAGCGCTCTCGCATCTCGCGGCGCTCGTCCTCGGTCAGTCCGGGCGGCGGCACCAACTCCTTGATCGCGACGTCGCGGTGTAGCACCTCGTCGCGTGCCTTCCAGACACGACCCATGCCGCCCTGGCCGAGCGGCTCGACAAGCCGATAGCGGTTACCGATCAGTTGTGGGGGCGCACTGGACACCTATGGACGGTACCGAACGTCGTTTCGCAGCACACCGTCGGCACGCCCATCTGAGACATCCGCCAACCGTCAGACGTATGCTCGGGGCCATGGCTGAGGCAGAGCCGCTCCTGCGGGTGGTCCGAGGCGCTCCCACCGCGGAGGAAGTGGCCGCGCTGGTGGGGGCCATCCTGCTGCGTCCCCGACCGGACACCGCGGCCGGCCTCGCCGACGCATCGACCTGGGCCCGCCTCAGCCGGCCCGGTACGGTCTCCGCCTCTGGCCTGCCGGCTCGCGTCGGCGGCGACGCGTGGCGCATCTCCGGCCTCCCGCGCTGACGACGGCCCCGGGCACTGTCCGACAACCACACCGTCGTGACCTCTGCCCCTGAACGGGGCTGCCTGCGTTGTACCGACCCACTAACCTACGTCTGGGGGCAGTACGTAGCACCTGGGGAGATCCGTTGATACCTGAGGAAGACCGGGGGCCTGCCTGGCTGCGGGACTACGGCAGCATCGAGGTCGACATACAGCGAATGGAAGAGTTCGCCGCCAGCCTCGCGGCCGAGGTGCGGAAGAACTACGTGCCGCACATGGAGGAGCTCCAGGCGGAGCTGCTTGCCGACCGCCCCGAGGTGGCCGGTGACTTCGCCGAGCTGTACTACTTCATGAAGGCGCACCGGGACGCGCAGCAGGAGACCTCCAACAGCGTCTGGGACGTCGGTGACGGCACGGACCGGATCGCCAACGCCGCCAAGCTCGTCAGCCAGAACTACGCCAACTCCGACGCGTTCTCCTACGCACGGGTCACGGAGGTCGAGCGGGCGCTGGACCGAACCGGCGTGGCCCCGCCGCCGAAGACCGACGGCGACCAGAGCCCGCCGACGAGCGGTAGCGAGCCAACGACCGGTTACACAGACAACTCGGGGGTGTCCTGATGCTTGAGGCGGGTGGGGGCAGCGGCTACGCCGGCAAGACCGACTGGCTCAAACAGAACATCGAACAGATGTGGACCAAGCTGGCCGACCAGGACACGAACAGCTACTGGCAACGGGCCAGCCAGTGGAAGAAGACGTATGAGCTGAGCTCGACCCACCTGTCGCGCCTCAAGATGTACCGCGACCGCCTCACGGAGGTGTGGCCTCCGGAGAAGAACGAGGCGGCCCGCGCATACGTCGAACGACTCGACTACCTCATGGTTGTCGTGCAGGAAATCTACGACACGGCGGTCGCCAACTACCAGACCGTCAAGAACGTCGCCCTAGCGATCGGTGACGCCAAGCCCAAGCTCAAGAAGCTCTACGACGAATACGTCGCCAAAGAGGCGGCCAAGAAGGAGTACGACCAAAGGGTAGAAGCCGAAAAGAATTCGCTACTTCCCGGCGTTTCCCTGGGCGACCCGCCCGCGACCCAGGCCGATCTGGACAGGCTGACCAACGAGGCGCGGCGCCTCATGTACAACCTGAGCAACGAGATCGGGCTGGCCCAGATGCAAATTAGGAAGCCGCCGAGGTACAAGCCCGTTAGGTTCGGCCGAGACGGCTCCGAGGGAGCCGTCGGTGGTGAAGGAAGCGGCGGATTGAGCGGAAGCCCACCAGTACTACCGCCGGTTGTGGCAATACCACCGGGTGGTGGAGGCAGTAACGCTATTCCTCGTCCCCCCTCAACTTCGCCGCCACAAGTCATTCACCCCATCGCACCCGCACCGGCTGGACCGATCCTCGGTGGCACCGGGCCACTGGCACCCACACCCGCACCGCCAGCGCCGCCACCGGTGATTACACCGCCCCCATCTCCCACACCCGGTCCAGGGCTGCCGCCGATCCCGCCTCCGGTCGGCATGCCCGGCAAGTCCGGCTTTCCAGGGCATTCTTCGACCACCCTCCCTGGCGGATCGACCACTCTCCCTGGGGGCACGGTCAAGCCTGGATTGAGCCCAACCGCCGGACTACCGCCCCGGGCGATGCCGCCTGGCGGGCTGATCGGCGGCACGCCTGGGACTGGGCTGGGGCAGCCAGCTCCAGGCGTTGGAGCAGCTCGACGGATCAATCCGGTGGGTGGCGTCATTGGCGGAGGAAACGGCACGGGCACGGGTCCGCTCGGCGGCTCCGGACAACGACCCGGCACCGGGTTGGGCCGCTCCGGTCAGCCATTCGGTGTAGCGCCGGGTGCTCGTGGCGGCAGCAGGACTGGAGACGAAGAGAACAACAGCCAGCGTTGGGATCCCGACAATCCCTGGGAGACCGACGAGGGCGTGGCCCCGGTGGTGCTGCCCGGCCGCGAAGCAGGGCGGATCGACCCAGGTCCTGCGATTGGTTACAACCGGTGATATCGCGTACGACCCGTGCGGCCGTGGTGCTTCTGTGTGCCACGGCCGCCGCCGTCCTACCTGGCACCCCAGCCCTGGCCGACCAAGTTCGCGACAACCAGTGGCACCTGCGCTACCTCAACATCGCCGAAGCACACAAGATCAGCCAGGGTGAAGGCGTTACCGTCGCCGTCATCGACACCGGCGTCGACCCCCACCCCGACCTACGCAACAACCTGCTCCCCGGAACCGTCACCTACCCAGGCGGCACCGGAGACGGACGACAAGACGGCGACCCCGGCGGACACGGCACCGGCATGGCCGGCCTCATCGCCGCACACGGCCGAGGAAACTCCGGCGCCCTCGGCATCGCACCCAAAGCAAAAATACTCCCCATACGGGATACGAAGCGAAAGAATGACGGCGAATCCGAAGATACTGCAGCGGGGATCCGATGGGCTATTTCGAAGAAGGCTGACGTCATAAACATCTCCGCCGCCGTGTCACCCACACCTGAATTACGGGCCGCCGTAGAGGCAGCCCTACGCGCCGACATCGTGATCGTAGCCTCAGGGGGGAACAACAACTATTTCACCGTACCATATCCCGCCAGGATAGAGGGGGTCGTAGCCGTCAGCGCCACCGACCGAAATGGCGAGATCGCGCCAATCTCCAATAGCGGTAAGGAGATTGTGATCGCCGCACCAGGTGTCGACATTGAGAGCACCAGTACGAATGGTCGGTATAGCAAGAGTAATGGTACGTCGAATGCTACGGCGATTGTGTCTGGGGCGGTCGCGTTGATCCGCAGCAGGTACCCGGACCTGTCAGCCAAGGAGGTCGTCCACCGGCTGACCTCCACCGCCGTCGACAAAGGCGCACCCGGCCGAGACGAGGAATACGGCTACGGCGTCCTCGACATCGTCGCCGCCCTCACCGCAGACGTACCACCCCTGGCCGGCGACGCCACACCCAGCACCTCCACGAACCCAAACCCCACCCCCACCACAGCCGACAACAACGACACCAACGCCGACCCCGAACCAAACAACACCAGCACCATCCTCACCACCATCGCCCTCGCCGGCTGCACCGCCCTGTTCGTCCTCGCCCTCCTCGCCACCCTCCTGACCCTCACACTCATCCGCCGCAAGAAAACCAGCCCCAGACCGCCCTACTAGCGGCACTTGTGTGCGGCGGCCGTGGCATCCTTCCACGGTCGCCGCACACCGCGTAGCAAGTCGAGCAGATTAATCCGATGGGCTGGATGGCCCATTTCAGGTCCTGCGATTGGTTACAACCGGTGATATCGCGTACGACCCGTGCGGCCGTGGTGCTTCTGTGTGCCACGGCCGCCGCCGTCCTACCTGGCACCCCAGCCCTGGCAGACCAAGTTCGCGACAACCAGTGGCACCTGCGCTACCTCAACATCGCCGAAGCACACAAAATCAGCCAGGGTGAAGGCGTTACCGTCGCCGTCATCGACACCGGCGTCGACCCCCACCCCGACCTACGCAACAACCTGCTCCCCGGAACCGTCACCTACCCAGGCGGCACCGGAGACGGACGACAAGACGGCGACCCCGGCGGACACGGCACCGGCATGGCCGGCCTCATCGCCGCACACGGCCGAGGAAACTCCGGCGCCCTCGGCATCGCACCCAAAGCAAAAATACTCCCCATACGGGATACGAAGCGAAAGAATGACGGCGAATCCGAAGATACTGCAGCGGGGATCCGATGGGCTATTTCGAAGAAGGCTGACGTCATAAACATCTCCGCCGCCGTGTCACCCACACCTGAATTACGGGCCGCCGTAGAGGCAGCCCTACGCGCCGACATCGTGATCGTAGCCTCAGGGGGGAACAACAACTATTTCACCGTACCATATCCCGCCAGGATAGAGGGGGTCGTAGCCGTCAGCGCCACCGACCGAAATGGCGAGATCGCGCCAATCTCCAATAGCGGTAAGGAGATTGTGATCGCCGCACCAGGTGTCGACATTGAGAGCACCAGTACGAATGGTCGGTATAGCAAGAGTAATGGTACGTCGAATGCTACGGCGATTGTGTCTGGGGCGGTCGCGTTGATCCGCAGCAGGTACCCGGACCTGTCAGCCAAGGAGGTCGTCCACCGGCTGACCTCCACCGCCGTCGACAAAGGCGCACCCGGCCGAGACGAGGAATACGGCTACGGCGTCCTCGACATCGTCGCCGCCCTCACCGCAGACGTACCACCCCTGGCCGGCGACGCCACACCCAGCACCTCCACGAACCCAAACCCCACCCCCACCACAGCCGACAACAACGACACCAACGCCGACCCCGAACCAGACAACACCAGCACCATCCTCACCACCATCGCCCTCGCCGGCTGCACCGCCCTGTTCGTCCTCGCCCTCCTCGCCACCCTCCTGACCCTCACACTCATCCGCCGCAAGAAAACCACCCCCAGACCACCGCCGTACCACTCATAGGTCTGGAGTCGACTGCCTGGCCCTACGCCTCACCCTGCCGCGGGCTCGTTCACCAGCCGCCCACGGCGCGACGCTCGGGGCCAGGCTGTGGCATCCCGCCGTGCCACCCTGGTTCGGGGCAGCGGGTACCGTAGGCCGCCGTGGACACGACGATCCGGCCCCGCCTGGTGCTCGCCTCGGCGAGCCCAGCCCGCCGCAAACTCCTACAGGCCGCCGGAATCGAGCCCGATGTGCTGGTCAGCGGTGTGGACGAGTCGCAGGTCGACCACTCGACGCCGGAGACGTTGAGCCTCACGCTCGCCCGGCTCAAGGCCGCCGCCGTCGCCGACCGGCTCGCCGAACGGACGACCGCCGGAACGGAGAACGGAAAGCAGGTCACCGACCGGCCGCGCACCCTCGTCCTCGGGTGCGACTCCATCCTCGCCTTCGACGGGGAGATCCTGGGCAAGCCAGCCGACGCCGACGATGCGGTCCGCCGGTGGCGACGGATGCGCGGGCGCAGCGGGGTGCTGCACACCGGGCACAGCCTGATCGATGTCGCCACCGGCCGCGAGCTCGGCCGGGTCGCCGCCACCGTCGTGCACTTCGCCGCCGTCACCGACGACGAGATCGCGGCGTACGTGGCGACCGGCGAGCCGCTGCACGTCGCCGGTGCCTTCACCCTCGACGGCCTCGGCGGCCCGTTCGTCGAGCGGGTGGACGGCGACCCCGGCACCGTCATCGGACTCTCCCTGCCGCTGCTGCGGAGCATGCTCGGCGAGTTCGACCTGCGGATCACGGACTTCTGGACAGCCGGGGCGGCAAACGGGAGCAGCGCGGGCTGAGGCCGCGACGAAGTTTCCCCGTTGTCGCGGTGCCCCGGCAGCGGACACCCGGCGTGCGCCATGGGCCGCTGCCGGGGACCGGCCCGCCCGACCGCGCGGTCAGCGGACGCTACGGGCGAACTGGCGGGCGGCCCAGGCCACCGCCAGTACGGTGGCCACCGCGATGATGGCGAGCCCCTGCCAGACCGCGTCGTTGCCGAGGTCTCCGGCGAACAGGGCCCGGGCGCCGTCGACAGCCCAGGAGAACGGGTTCCAGTTGGCGATGCCCTGCAGCCAGCCGGGGGCCGAGGCCAGCGGCAGGAGGATGCCGGAGAGCAGCAGCACCGGCTGGGCGATCGTGTTCATCAGCGGTGCCAGCGTGTCCTCACTCCGCACCACGAGCGCGACGCCGTACGACAGCGCGGACGTCATCAGCGCGATGAGCGCGAGCATCAGGTACGTCAGCAGCAGGTCCAGGATGAACACCGAGAGCCCGAAGGCCAGGGCCAGCAGGGTGATGATGACCGCCTGGGCGATCAGCGAGACCACGTCGCGCAGTGAGCGGCCGAGCAGCAGGGCGAGCCGGCTGACCGGGGTGACCCGGGACCGCTCGATGACACCGGCACGCAGCTCGGCGATCAGCCCGAAACCCTGGAAGAGCCCGCCGAAGATGGCGAGCAGGACGAGCAGCCCGGGGACGAAGATCTGGTACGCCTGGGCGTCGGTGGTCACGCCCAGGTAGCCGAGGGCGGGCTTGAGCAGCGGGGCGAAGAGCAGCAGGTACATCACCGGCTGGAACACGCCGACGAAGAGCCAGGCCGGCTGGCGGACCAGCAGCAGGAACTGGCGTTGGAAGATCAGCCAGGTGTCGCGGACGGTTTTCATGGCAGGTCTCCTGGTGAGGCGTGGGCATGGGCGGGCAGCGGTGGGTGCCACGGGTCGGGACGGCCCGCGGGCGTACGGCGTGGGCCGGCTGGGCCTGGGAGCGTCGGCCCGCGGGGCCGGGACCCCGGTCGGCCCGCGGCGCTCGGGACCGCAGGCCGGCAGGGGTCAGGATTCGCGCAGTGAACGCCCGGTCTTGGTGAGGAAGACGTCGTCGAGGCTGGGCCGGTGCAGTTCGATGGCGTTGAGCGTGACGCCGGCCGCGTCGAGGGTGCGCAGGATCTGGGGCATCTCCCGCGTGCCGTCGTTGACGTAGAGCCGTACCCCGCCGTCGTCGAGGGTTTCCAGGCGGTTGACGTACGGCTCGGCCTGCAGGACCCTCGCGGCGTCGGCGGCCGGACCGTTGACGGTGACCAGCACGACGTCACCGGAGATCTGGCGCTTCAGCTCGTCCGGGGTGCCCTCGGCGACGATCGTGCCGTGGTCCATGATCGCGATCCGGTCGCAGAGCGCGTCCGCCTCGTCGAGGTAGTGCGTGGTGATGAAGACCGTCATCCCCTCGGCGCGTAGCCGGCGGATCTCGTCCCACATGTGCGCGCGGCTCTGCGGGTCCAGCCCGGTGGTCGGCTCGTCGAGGAACACGACCTTCGGCTCGTGGATGATGCCCAGCGCGATCTCCACCCGGCGGCGTTGGCCACCGGAGTACGTCTTGCACCGACGGTCGGCGTACTCGGTGAGCTGGAACGCCTCCAGTGCCCGTGTCGCGCGTCGCTGCGCCTCGGCCTTGCTGAGGCCGTACATCCGGGCCTGCAGCACGAGCTCCTCCCGGGCGGTCGACTCGTCCCAGGTGCTGCCGCCCTGGGCCACGTAACCGATCCGGCGTCGCACCTCGCCCGGCTCGGTCCGCAGGTTGGCCCCGGCGACGATCGCCTCGCCACCGTCGGGCTCGATGAGGGTGGCGAGCATCCGCAGCGTGGTGGTCTTGCCGGCGCCGTTGGGCCCGAGGAAGCCGAAGATCTCTCCCTCTCGCACGACGAGGTCGACTCCGCGTACGGCGTCGACGGTCTGCTGTCCCCTGCCCTGACGAGAACGGAAGGACTTGCGCAGCCCTCTGGTCTCGATCATGTCTGCTCCTGGTTGGCCAGGGCCGGCAGCAGCGCCGGCCGATCCCCCCGGGGCCACGCCAGACGGCGCCTCACCCCTCATGCTTCCGGGGAAGGCTATCGCGATATGACTTATCTGGTCAACTTTGATTATTGCGTGTCTGTCGACGCCGCCTCCGATCCGCCGCGGCTTCCGCCCCGGCCGGGCGTTCGCACCGTCGAGCGCGGTGAACCACTCCCATCCGGGGTCTCCACGAAGCCCTCCGGCAGGTACGACACCCCGGCGTCGATCAGGTCGGCGATCCGCTCACACCAGGCGATCTCGCCCTCCGCCCGGGCGATCGACAGCTGCCACAGCCAGGTCACATACGCCGGTTTGCCCTGCCGCATCCACCCCGAGTCCATCGCCGCCCGCAGGCTCTCCACCTCGGTCCGCAGCAGTCGCGCCCGGTTGCGCAGCGCCGCCGACGCCTCGTCGCGAGGTAGGGCTGGCAGGAACGAGAAGGCGACGAAGAACGGGTCGACGATCTGCTCCAGACTCCACCACCGGCCCCGCAGCAGGTTGTGGAACTCGTCCTCGCCCTTGTCGGTGATCTCGTAGCTGGTACGGGCCGGTCGGGCACCGACCTGCTCGGTCGCCACCTCCCGCAGCAGCCCCTCCTCGGTCAGCTTCCGCAGCGCGTGGTAGATCGAGCCCGGCTGGATGTTCGCCCACTTGTCCGCGCTCCAGCTCAGCAGTTCGCGACGCACGTCATAGCCGTGCACCGGTTGCATCCACCGCACGAGGCCGAGAATCATCATCCGGGTAGCTGACACGCAGACAGCGTAATAGCCAAACTTGACTAACGCCGAGCCGGACGACGACACCCCCACCGCCGACGGCCGACCCGGTCACCGACAATGTGCAGGCAAAACCCGCCGGAGACCGGCGACCGGGGCCACCCCCACCCGGTGACCGCGTGCCACCTGGGAGCGGGTCGGCGTCCACGATCCGCGACACGAGGAGGAGCAGCCGCGTGCACAAGGTACTCATCGCCAACCGGGGGGAGATCGCGGTCAGGGTGGTCCGCGCCTGCCGGGACGCCGGTCTGACCAGCGTCGCCGTCTACGCCGACGCCGACCGGGACGCGCTGCACGTCACCCTCGCCGACGAGGCGTACGCGCTGGGCGGCGAGACCGCCGCGGAGACGTACCTGCGGATCGACAAGATCCTCGACATCGCCGCCCGGTCCGGCGCGGACGCCGTACACCCGGGCTACGGCTTCCTCGCCGAGAACGCCGACTTCGCGGAGGCGGTGATCAGTGCCGGCCTGACCTGGATCGGCCCGACCCCGCAGGCGATCCGCGCCCTCGGTGACAAGGTCACCGCCCGGCACATCGCGCAGCGGGCCGGTGCTCCGCTGGTCCCCGGTACTCCGGACCCGGTGGGCGGGCCGGACGAGGTGCTGGCCTTCGCCGTCGACCACGGACTGCCGGTGGCGATCAAGGCCGCGTTCGGCGGCGGTGGCCGTGGGCTGAAGGTGGCCCGGACCATGGACGAGATTCCCGCGCTCTTCGAGTCGGCCACCCGGGAGGCGGTCGCGGCGTTCGGCCGGGGCGAGTGCTTCGTCGAGCGGTACCTGGACAGGCCCCGCCACGTCGAGGCACAGGTCCTCGCCGACCAGTACGGGAACGTGATCGTCGTCGGCACCCGGGACTGCTCGCTGCAGCGCCGGCACCAGAAGCTGGTCGAGGAGGCGCCGGCGCCGTTCCTCACCGACGAGCAGCGGGCCCGCATCCACGCCAGCGCGAAGGCGATCTGCCGGGAGGCCGGCTACCACGGCGCCGGTACGGTCGAGTACCTCGTCGGCGCGGACGGGACCATCTCGTTCCTGGAGGTGAACACCCGACTCCAGGTCGAGCACCCGGTCACCGAGGAGACCGCCGGCATCGACCTGGTCCGGGAGCAGTTCCGGATCGCGGCCGGCGAGAGGCTGCGGTTCGACAGCGACCCGGAGCCGCGCGGCCACGCGATCG
>Ga0310823_100673_pt1 | contig 18205 bp, 17 predicted proteins | sample P4_ome_3_FD_201316 | JGI IMG/M metagenome (GOLD analysis project Ga0310823, IMG submission 201316) | Sorghum-adapted microbial communities from Joint BioEnergy Institute, Emeryville, California, United States - P4_Day56_Rep3 | ecosystem: Engineered > Bioreactor > SSF (Solid state fermentation) >...
GAAGCCGCCATCGCTGGCTACCTCCGCTGGCGCAATCGCCACCGCCACCCCAAACGCCACTTCGCCGTCAACTCCAAGATCCGCCGCCCCGATTACCTACCCAACGTTGCTTGATACGGCACTAGGTTCCCGGGAGAGAGAAGAAACATCATGCTGGGATTGGTCAAGCGACTCGGAGCCCTCGCACTGCTGCTGGGCCTCCTCGTCGGGTTTCCTGCCCTGCTGCTCGCGGCTGTGGGCAACCCGTGGCCCGACGGGGGGTTGAACGAGCTGTCGCTCATGAGCAACTCGGCCGTGCTCGGGATCGTCTCGCTGGTGGGCTGGTTCGTGTGGGCACAGCTGCTGCTGTGCACCCTGTGGGAGATCCCGCCCGCATTGCGCCACGAGACCGAGGGGGCCTCGATGCTGCCGATCGCGGTCGGTGGCCAGCAGAGGTTCATCCGGGTGCTGGTCCACACCGTGCTCGCGGTCGGAGTCACCTCGACGACGCTGCTCGGTTCGCACACAGCCACCTCTGGTGATGAGCGGCCTCGATCTCTTTGGCGATGTCGTGATCGGCCAGCGCCCACAGCGTCGAGGCGGACTTCACCGGGGCGAAGGTGAGGTCGTATCCGGCCACCGCGGTGGTCTGCTGGCGGGTGGCCTTGGCCATGAAGGAGCCGCGCTCACGGTCGTCGATCGGTGCCCGCCCGTGCTCGCGGAGGAAGTGCTCGTTGCCCAGCTCGGTGCGGATCTTCGCCCGCACATCGGCCGGCACCGGAGTCTTCCAGTGCTCACCGCGGGCCAGGTTGTAGGCGACGTAGCGTTTGGCGCTCTCCTGGATGAACTCCGGTTGGTTGCCCAGGTACCGGGCGAACACACGGCCGAGCTGGGAGGCCTTCTTGGCATTCTCGATGCTCTTGCCTGCGTCCAGGGCGGCGTTCTCCAGCCGCTCTGCGTCCGGGTGGCGACCCTCGCCGAACAGGTTCCGCATGTGGGACTCGGTGACCTGCGAGCCCACCTCGAGGTCAAGCGCACTGAGCCCCGCACCGAACCAACGGCCCGGTGACTCGCCCTTCTCGGCGTAGTAGTCCGCCAGCCCCTGGTGGCCGCGGTCGGTCGCATCGTGCACGGCGACCTGACGGGTCAGGTACGTGTACCCGTCTCCCGCAGTCAGCTTGTGCACACCCATCACGCCTGGAGAAGCAACCGCGGCGACCCGGTTTCGGACACCTGCCCGGCACCAATTTCCGACAGTGCATGGGGTGCGAGGGATTTGGTGAGGTTCAGCGTCTGGTTTGTGGAGTGACAGGGTGGGGTTCGATATTCGGTGGGCTGAAGTGTCCGATCGGGGTCGGTCGAGGTTGCTTCTTGCTTGTGAAGGGTCGCGGTGGATTTCCGCGACGTTCCGAATCAAGGAAGAGGTGGTCCCCGGTGGGAAAGGCGACGCAGGCACAGGCGGGTCGGGATCGGGCTCGGGATGCCCGGCTGGAAGCGGCGCGGGAGCGCCGGCTGAAGCTGGACCCGGACCAGCTGGCCCGGGAGCAGCGCATCGACGAAGCGGTGGTTGACGTCGAGGTCGCCTGGGAGGAGCGAGCGCAGGCCGAGCAGGCCGTCGTGGCCGCGGAGGCCGAGGCCGCGACCGCGCTCGAGCGGCTCCTCGATGAGAAGCTCGCGGTGAAGGACGTGGTCCGGCTGACTGGGCTGGACCAGGCGACGGTACGACGCCTGCGTCAGATCGAGGCCGACGCCGCAGACGGCTCCGACGACGACACCGTCGAGGCCGCCGGCGGCGCTGCTGAGGCGGCCGGCGTCCAGGTGGCGTGATGGCCGGCCGATCGGAGGACCCGTTCGAGGGTGTCTCCGGGCCGGAGCTGCGGCGGATGCTGGTCGAAGCCGGCGACCACTGGCTCGACGCGCTGTCGGTCGAGGCGGCCCGGGAGGCGCGGCGCGAGCAGGCGATCCTCCTGACCGAGCTGCAGCGGCGCGGTGAACCGCTCGAGGAGCCGGCGGCGCCGGCGAGCGCGTCCGGCCGGCAGAAGCCGTCCGCCGCTGCCCAGGAGCGGTTGACCGCCGCGCCGGAGCGATACGTGGCCGCTCGACCGCGGCTGAGGCCGCCGGACATGCGCCCTGACTGGCCCAAGGAGCGGGACACGCCGACGGCGGATCCTCGGCACCCGGACCCGGGATACCGTCTTGAGCCGGCAGACGAGGGTCGTCGCGAGCCGGCGACGTCAGCACGAGCTGCTGAGATGCTGGCCGGGATGGCCGCTGACCTCGATCCTCCTCGACCCGGCGCAGGTCGCCCAGGTGCGTGAGGTGAGCTGGGCAGGCACACACCACCACGACCCGAGCACGGGGAAGCGGATCGTCGGCACCACGGCCGGCCTGACTTTCGGTGTCGACGAGTCCTGGCATCACGGAATGAGTGAGGTGTCCTCGAGCAGGTAGTAGAACGGCTTCCAGTAGTCACCGGTCGCCTCCATGACGACGCACGTGACCTGCTCGGCGAGCAGGTGTTCACGCAGCGCGAGGATCTGACTGGTCATCGAGGACCAGGTCGTGACCGTCTCCACGGTCTTGCGGCGCCCGGCGCCGGCGATCCGGACGCACACCTTGGCGTCCTTCTTCGAGATATCGAGCCCGGCACACCGGGCGTGGATGACTTCCATGGCACCAACCTCGCTGTTCTCCCGCACGGACCACTTCGTGTCCGTCGCGGGGACGGCAGTGCCTGAACAAGCCCGACGCCAGAGACCATGGAGAGCCCGTTGCGGTGAGAGCCGCACGGCGGGTTCGGCGAGCGGCCTGGAGGTGATCCACAACTTCGGCCGCGCCGACAAGGTCGACCGCGAGGCGTTGAAGCGGCTGGTGTCCTCGATTTCGCGGTTCCTCACCCCGGAGCAGGCCGCTAGCGCGGCGGCTGGCGGTGAGGTCGAGATCCTCGACTCACGTCGCCTGGGCGGTGCATTGGACGCTGGATGCGGTCTGGGAACGGCTCGGGATCGGTGCTGCGATCCGTCGGGTCGCCGAGGGGCGCCGGGTGGACGGCGTGGCGGTCGAGCGGGTGATCTTCGCCCTGGTCGCCCAACGGGCCCTCGAGTCGGGCTCGAAGCTCGCCGCGACCGGCTGGGTCGCCGAACGCGTCGCCATCCAGGGGCTCAACGGGTTCTCCGACGATCAGGCGTACCGGTCGATGGACTTTCTGCTCGAGGCACTGGAGGAGATCGCCGGCGAGATCTTCTCCTCGGTCGCCCACCTCCTGAACCTCGATCTGGATCTCGTCTTCGTCGATACGACCTCCACCTACTGGGAAACCGAGGGTCCCGATCTACTGCCCGAGCTCCAGGAAGACGATTCGAAGGACACCGGCAACCACACCAGGAACCACGGTGATGCCGGTGGTGGGTCCGGTCCGGTGGAGTCCGGCCGGCGGGCGTTCGGGCACTCCAAGGACAACCGCACCGATCTGCCACAGGTGGTGATCGCGATGGCCGTCACCCGCGACGGGGTGCCGGTGCGGTGCTGGACGTTCGCCGGTAACGAGGGAGACCAGGCGATCATCCGCACCGTCAAGGACGACCTCGGCGCCTGGAATCTGCTCCGGATGGTCTGGGTCGCTGACCGCGGGTTCGCCTCAGCAGCGAACCGGGCGTACCTGACTCGCGGTGGCGGGCACTACATCCACGCCGAGAAGCTGCGCCACACCAACACCGAGGCCGCCGCCGCACTGGCTCGGCCGGGTCGCTACCGCACCGTCGCCGGCAACCTGCGTGTCAAGGAGATCCACGTGGCTCCCGGCGGGCACGGTGACGGCGACGACGGTGCCCGGGCGGTGCGGTTCGTGGTCTGCCACAACCCCGAGCAGGTTGAGCGCGACGCCGCGGTCCGGGCCAACCTGATCACCCACCTCACCCAACTCATCGACGGCTCGGATGCCTGGACGCCCGCGCGTCGTTCGGAGTTCGTCGGGTCGCTGAAGGCCAAGCCAGGGTTGCGCCGCTACCTGCGCCGCACGGCCAAGGGCCTGCGGCGCATCGATGCCGCTGCGGCCATGCGCGAGACGCACCTGGACGGCAAGTGGCTGCTGCGCACCTCCGATGCCATCCTCACCCCCGAAGATCTCGCCGCCGCCTACAAGCAACTCCTTGCCGTCGAGCGTGGTTGGCGCGACATGAAGTCCAGCCTGGGACTGCGTCCGGTGTTCCACTACCGCGAGGACCGCATCCGGGCCCATGTCCAGCTGTGCTGGCTCGCGCTGCTGCTGATCCGGGTCGTCGAGAACACCACCGGCGACACCTGGCGCAACACCGCCCACGAGCTCGACCGGATGCACCTGGTCACCCTCGCCACCCCCGACGGGCAAGTTGCCCAACGCTCGACCACCACGCCCGGGCAGAAGCAGATCCTCGCAGCCCTCGACCTGCCCGAACCGCCCCGGTTCCTCGACTTCACCGTCCCCGCCGCCGACTGAGCTGAGCGCGTCCAACCCCGCGCTGCCGCGCCGGAGGCCTGTAGTAACACGACCTCATCACGCCCAGAACGCGTTTGCGCAGGGCAGCACCACATTTCGACCGATCGTGTGCCCATCAGCTGCGGAAGTCCGGCCTGGGGAAACGGACCGCGAGAAATCGCGGCACCGCGCCCCAGGCCGACTCAACCACGTCGAGCAGTCCTTCAGGATGTCCAAGACCGACCTGGCTGCCAGGCCGATGTTCCACCACACCCGCGAGGCGATCGAGGCCCACCTCCCCATCGTGTTCGCAGCGCTCGCGATCGCGCGCCACCTGCGAGACGTCACCGGGCTGAGCATCAAGAAGATCGTCCAGGCCCCTGCGACCGATCCTGGAGATCACCGTCCGCATCGCCGGCCACGAACACGTCGCGGAGGACTCGATCACGCCTGTCGCCGAGGCGATCCTCGACACCCTCGGGATCAGCGCTCAGTGACACACCCCGGCGGCACGAGTCAGGTCCGATGCAGGCAGCCCTCAACCCAGCAAGGGAAATCAGCGATCCAGCAGAAGACCAGATCGCTCTATGTCAGGAGCCCTGGGCTCGCCGGGGTTACCCCTTCGCGGCCCCATCCCGCAGTAGCCGTGTCTTGTCATGGGGTTGACCTCTCGATCTGACCAACGGTAGGGTTATCGACCAGCGTTCGAAAGCGTTCAGCTTCGCCCTCGGTCGGCGCGGTGTTGCTTATGGGACCGGTGTTTTGGGGACTCCACTACGGAAGGAAAGTGCCTTGTCGATTTCGACCTACGAGCCAGGCGGAGAAACACTGGCGGACCGATTGGCCGCTGCGCGGGTTCACAATCCCGAACGGGAAGCACTCGTCTGTTATCAGGACGACGGCACGCGCGTGACGCGGCTGACCTACGAGGAGCTCTACCAACAGGCCTTGGCCATCGCCAAGGGGTTGAGCGCGCGAGGTGTCGGCCACGGAGACCACGTCGCCGTCTGGCTTCCGAACGGCCCCGAGTGGGTGCTGTTCCAGCATGCGACCGCGATGCTCGGCGCCGTTCTCGTCCCGGCCAACTCCTTCTACCGGCAGGCCGAGTTCGAGTACCTGCTGCGCCAGTCCGACTCGGCGGTCCTGGTGTACACCCCCCGGTTCCTCAATCTGGACTACGAGCAGGCGCTGAGGAACCTCCTCCCTGAGTTGGAAAGCGGCGGAGCAGACCGGTTCGACCGGTTCCCCGTGCTGCGCGACGTGGTGTGTGTCGGGGAGGAGCCCGGCCTGCCGGGCGCTCTGAGCCTCCAAGCCTTGGTGGATGGCGGGCGAGGGATGGCTGATGAGGATCTGTTCGCGATCACCGCGGACGTCAAGCCCGACGACCCCCTCATGATCATGTACACCTCCGGCACCACAGGTGACCCGAAGGGGTGCCTCCTGTCACATTCGAACCTCCTGACGAACTCCATGCACTTCAGTGAGTCCCTGGAGCTCGACGATGACAGCAGGTACCTCATTCCCATTCCGTTCTTCCACAATGGTGGTTGCGTCCTGGGCCTGCTGAGCGCCCTTCAGCGGGGATCGACCCTCATCTCCATGGACAGGTTCGTTCCCGCACTGGCCCTCCGCATCCTGGCCGAGGAGAAGTGCACGCACACTGGTGGGGTCCCCACCATCTACATCGCCATGTTGCATGAGCCGAGCCTGCCGGAGCATGACTACAGCACCATGAGGATGGCGTTCATGGCGGGGGCGCCGTGCCCGGTCGAGGTCAGCAGGTCTGTCGAGGAGACGTTCGGCCTGACGATCATCATCGGTCTCGGCATGACCGAGAGTTCGCCGCTCATCACGATCTCGCGCAAGGAGGACCCCTTCGAACAGCGAGTGGGGTCGGTGGGCCGCCCGAAAGGCTGCGAGGCCAAGATCATTGACCCGGCCACTGGAGAAGAAGTAGGCCCGGGGGTCGACGGGGAGCTGCTCACCCGGGGGCCCAACGTCATGCAGGGCTACTACAAGATGCCCGAGCAGACCGCGCAGGTTCTCGACGAGGACGGCTGGCTGCACACCGGGGACATGGTCAGGTGCGACGAGGACGGGTTCTTCTATGTCACCGGTCGCCTCAAGGACCTGTACATCGTGGGGGGCGAGAACGTCGCCCCCGCCGAGGTGGAGGCATTCATGCGTACCCACCCGGCCGTTCAGGACGCCTATCTCGTCGGCGTCCCGGACGAGAAGTACGGCGAGGTCGGGCTTGCGGTCGTGCAGTTGAAGGCAGGTCATGAGGCGACGGAGGCCGAACTCATTGACTACTGTCGCGGAAAACTTGCCAGCTTCAAGGTTCCTCGATACGTCCAGTTCGTCACTGAGTACCCGCTGACGCCGGCCGGAAAGGTGAAGAAGTTCATCTTGAAGGACGAGTTCTCAAAGTCCATGGACCTTAAGGGCTATGGTCCCACGGCCTGAACTCGCTGCTGGTCCGGTTCCAGGTACCGGCGCGTGGAGAGACATCGAGAAGATCTCGTCGTCGTCGCGGGTGGCCTTCATCGAAGGTGACGAGCCGCGGATGCTGCGTGCAGCGGCCCTCGCGGTGGAGACCGGGCTCTGTCGACCGGTGCTCCTCGGGAAGCGGCCGGAGATCCAGTGTGCTGCCCGAGACTATGGCATTGACGCGGGTGCAATCGACACGCTCGATGTCAGCGACCCCGCAGTTCGCGAACAGCTGGTCGGCGACTTCGAGCGTCAGGCGGGGCCGGCGACCGACCTTCGCAGCGAGACCTTGTCGAACCGCGCCTCCTGGGCTGCGGCGCTGGTCCGGTGCGGATGGGTGGACGCAGCGATAGGAGGAACGCGCACAACCAGTGCGGACATGCTCCGTGCCGGTCTCTCATGCATTGGGCTGGCATCGGAACGATCCACTGTCAGTGGAGCGATCTTTCTCGACACTCAGCGACCGGACGTTGGATCTGCAGGCACGCTAGCCTTCGCGGACGCTGTGGTGACCCCCATGCCCACCGTCGAGCAGCTCGCCGACATCGCGGCGGCCACGGCCCGATCCTGGCGAGCCTTGATGAGGACCGAGCCGCGTATCGGTTTTCTGTCCTTCTCCACGAGGGGCAGTTCCGGATCCGCCCACGTCCAGCGCGTCCGGGAGGCCGTCACTCTCTTCCGACGGCGGTTTCCCGAGGAGGCCGTTGACGGCGAATTGCAGTTCGACGCAGCCGTGTCTAAGGCTGTGGCGGAACGCAAGCACGCGACCGGCGCAGTTGCGGGCGCGGCCAATGTTCTTGTCTTCCCTAGCCTTGACTCGGCCAACATTGCTTACAAGGTGGCGGAGCAACTGGGGGGCGCACGGGCACGGGCCTACCTGCAAGGCCTCGCGAGGCCATTTGCGGACGTATCGCGAGGGTGCAGCGTCGACGACATCGTCACCACCCTTCGAATGCTGCTCTACGACACTCTGCAAAGACCTGAGCCGGAGAGCAATTTACGAGGAGGAGTTCTGAGTTGAAAACGGTAAGGATTGCGAACGGACAGGCCTTCTGGGGTGACAGTCCCGCTGCGCCAATAGCCCAGGTACGCGGTGGCGACATCGACTACCTGACCTTGGACTACCTGGCCGAGATCACCATGTCAGTGCTGCGCAAGCAGTACGAGCGAGACCCCGATGCCGGTTACGCGAGGGATTTCGTCGATCTCATGTCGGAGATCATGCAGGAGTGCATAGAGCGCGACATCAAGGTGATTGCCAACGCCGGAGGAGTCAATCCCCAGGGGTGTGCCCAGGCTCTGCTCGATGTCGCAGCGAGCAAAGGGATCAGCGGGCTGCGCGTCGGCGTCGTCACCGGCGATGACATCATGGCGCAGTTGGACGGCATGGTCGGTGAAGGGGTGCCGTTGCAGAACCTGGATACCGGCCAGTCTTTTGAAGAGGTCAGAGACCGCATCGTCAGCGCAAACGCGTACCTAGGCGCTGAACCGATCACACGCGCTCTGGCCGATGGTGCGAACGTCGTGATCACCGGACGCTGCACTGATCCCGGATTGGTTCTGGGTCCTCTCGTGCACGAGTTCGGCTGGCGGTGGGATGACTGGGACTTGCTTGCGGCGGGCACGGTGGCCGGGCACACGATTGAGTGTGGCGCCCAGGCCAGCGGCGGCAATTTCCAGGGTGGATGGCGCACGATGGACGATCTCGCGCATGTCGGGTACCCCATCGTCGAGGTGAGCGCCGACGGCACCTTCGTCGTCACTAAGCACCCGGGGACGGGGGGCGCGGTGACCACCGCTACCGTGACGGAGCAACTGCTGTACGAGCTCGGTGACCCAGCAACGTACCTGTCGCCCGAGGTGACGGCCGACTTCACCGCCCTTCAGGTGCAGGAGGTCGGCCCGGACCGAGTCGAAGTCACAGGAGCGCGGGGCCGGCCCCCGACGGACTCGCTGAAGGTGTCCATGGCCTACCCGGACGGGTTCCAAGGCGCCGCGATGATCACGTATGCGTGGCCTGACGCGCTAGCCAAGGCTGAACTGGCGGACTCCATCCTGCGAACGCGACTGAAAGACCTTGGCCTGCCCCTGCGAGCGATCCGCACCGATCTCGTCGGATACAACTCCGTTCACGGCCGGGTAGTTCCGCCAGAGGGCTCGGACCCGGCCGAGGTCGTGCTGCGGGTCTCGATCTGGGCAGACGACCCAGACACCGTGAGCAGGTTCGCAGCCGAGATCGCCCCTCTGGTGATGGGCCCGCCCGGCTTCACCGGTCTGCTGGCTGGGGGACGGATGAGGCCGAGCCGTGTGATGGCCTACTGGCCGACCCTGGTCCCCAAGAGTGTGGTGGACCCTCAAGTGATTGTGAGAGATGGCGTATGAGACTCATCGATGTGGCGCACGCAAGGTCTGGGGACAAGGGCGACTCCGTCAACATAGGACTCATTGCACGTGACCGCTCGGACTACCCCTTGCTGGTCAGAGAGGTAACGGCGGAACGGGTTGCCCATCACTTCGCTGGAGTCTGCCTCGGCGAGGTGAAGCGGTACGAGTTGCCGAACTTGGGGGCGCTCAATTTCATCTTGACCTCCGCTTTGGGCGGCGGAGGAACGACCTCGCTTCGGGTGGACGCTCAGGGCAAAGCCATGGGCGAGGCGCTCCTGTTCATGGAGATCGATGTCTGAGCAAGCCAATGCCAACTTTCCGGAGGCCCCGGAGTATGCGGCCGGGGGAGAACCGCCAGCTAAGAAGCGCAGGGAACTGCGTCAGATCCGGCGGCGTATGGAGATTCTCGAGGCGGCGGCCGAGGAATTTGCGATCCGCGGCTATCACGACGCCAGTTTGCAGAGGATCGGCGACAAGGTCGGGTTGTCGAAGGCCAGCCTGTACTACTACGTATCGTCCAAGAGCGACTTGCTCGCCGAGCTTTTGATCGCTGCGGTCGACTCCCAACCAGCCGAGGTCAGCGAAGGCGAACCTGCCGAACGGCTGCGGGAGTTCATGCACACACACGTCAGTCGTGTCTGCACGACAGTAGAGGGCCAGGCTCTCGCTGACAATAGCGACGTGCTCATGTCCAAGACGGCGCCCGCGAACCTGGCGGCGGCTCGACGACGGTATGAGGACGTTCTCGCCTCCATCCTGAGGTCGGGCATCGCCTCGGGAGATTTCCGGGACGTCCCTGTGCGTCCCGTGGTCAAGTTCATTTTCGCGGGCCTCAACTCGGTTCCACAGTGGTACCAGCCCAGCGGTGAGTTCCCTTTGGAGCGCGTGGTGGACGACGTCATGGGGATCCTTCTCACTGGGGTCCTTGCCGATGGCCGCTCGTCGAGCATCGCACCAACAGACTCATTCGACAGAACACGTACTGAGAAGTAAGGGAGAACCGTGCAGGTACTGCCCGATCGAGTAGACACTTCCTCCATCGAGTTTCAGCAAAACTTGGACCATATGCGGTTGAGCCTCGACGAGCTCGCAGAGGTCCGCTCGGCGACACTCCTCGGCGGAGGCGAGAAGTCCGTCGCGCGGCTACGCGCTCGCGGAAAGATGCTCGCGCGCGAACGCATCGAATGGCTGTTGGATGAGGACTCGCCGTTCCTGGAACTGATGCCCTTCGCGGCGTGGGGCACAGAGTTCACGGTGGGCGCCAGCGTGGTGACCGGCATCGGCGTCATCGAGGACGTCGAGGTCATGCTCATCGCCCACGACCCCACCGTGCGCGGCGGCACCCTCAACCCCTATAGCTTCAAGAAGGTCTTCCGTGCCATGGAGATCGCGAAGGAGAACCGGCTGCCGGTCATCACGCTCGTGGAGTCGGGCGGAGCCGACCTGCCGACGCAGGCCGAAGTGGCCATTCCAGGCGGGCGGATGTTCCGGGACCTGACTGACCACTCCGCCGCCGGGCTACCCACGATCGCGATCGTCTTCGGCAACGCGACAGCTGGCGGTGCCTACATGCCGGGCATGTCCGACTATGTGGTGATGGTCCGCGAGAGAGCCAAGGTGTTCCTCGGGGGACCGCCCCTGGTGAAGATGGCGACCGGCGAGGACTCGGACGACGAGTCGCTCGGGGGAGCGGAGATGCATGCCCGAACCTCCGGACTCGCCGACTATCTGGCCGAGGATGAACTCGACGCGATCCGCATCGGTCGCGAGATCGTGCGCCGTCTGAACTGGCGCAGGCTGGGCTCGACTCCGACCGAGCCGCCCGACGAGCCCCTCTACCCGGCCGAACAGCTCCTCGGCATCCCCTCCTCGGACCCCAAGGTGCCGTTCGACCCACGCGATGTCCTCGCCCGGGTCGTCGACGGCTCCAGGTTCGATGAGTTCAAGCCGCTCTATGGCACCTCCCTTGTCACGGGATGGGCGTCCATCCACGGATACCCGGTGGGTGTGCTGGCCAACGCGCGAGGCGTGCTCCTCAACGAGGAGGCTGAGAAGGCGACTCAGTTCATTCAGCTCGCCAACCAGATCGATACCCCACTGCTGTTCCTCCAGAACACCACGGGCTACATGGTCGGCAAGACCTACGAGCAAGCCGGGATCATCAAGGACGGCGCCAAGATGATCAACGCGGTGACCAATAGTCGAGTCCCGCATCTCACCGTCAACATAGGAGTCTCCTACGGAGCGGGTAACTACGGCATGGCCGGCCGAGCCTTCGGACCGCGTTTCCTCTTCTCCTGGGTCAACTCCAGGACCGCCGTCATGGGACCTCAACAACTCGCGGGCGTGATGTCCATCGTCGCAAGGGAGTCGGCAGCCGACAGGGGGCTACCGTTCGACGAGGCTGCCGACGCCGTCATGCGCGAGAGAGTTCAGGCGCAGATCGAGCGCGAGCAGACTGCGTTGGCGAACAGCTCACGGGTGTACGACGACGGCGTCATCGACCCGCGCGATACGCGGACAGTCCTCGGCATCTGCCTGTCCGTGATCCACAACAACGAAGTCCGTGGCCAGCGCGGCTACGGCGTATTCAGGATGTGAGCCTGTGCCTTCGATAAGCATGGTCCTGGTCGCGAATCGCGGTGAAATCGCACGACGGATCTTCCGTACCTGTCGCGACATGGGCATCAGCACGGCCGCCGTCTACTCCGACGCTGACGTGGACGCGCGCCACGTGGCCGAGGCGGACGTAGCCGTACGGCTGCCAGGGGTGAGCCCGGCGGAGACCTACCTGCGTCCCGATCTCCTGGTGGATGCCGCCCTCAAAGTGAACGCCGACGCCGTTCATCCTGGCTACGGGTTCCTATCCGAGAACGCCGGCTTCGCCCGTCTCTGCGCCGAGAACGGACTCACGTTCGTGGGGCCCCCGCCGGAGGCGATCGAGGCGATGGGTTCCAAACTCGCCGCCAAGGCGATCATGGCCGGTGCCGGCGTCCCTACGTTGCCATGGGCCGACGTGACCGACCTGGACACGAACACGGTCCGTGAGACCGCTGAAGACCTCGGCTATCCGCTACTGGTCAAGGCGTCCTCCGGCGGCGGAGGGCGTGGCATGCGCACGGTGCTGGATCCCGGCGACCTACTCGAAGCCGTCGCCGCCGCCAAGCGGGAGGCCGCTGCTGCCTTCAGCGACGCGACCGTGTTCCTGGAACGACTCGTGGTCTCTCCTCGCCACGTCGAGGTTCAGGTGCTGGCCGACACATATGGCGGCGTTGCGCACTTGTTCGAACGCGAGTGCTCGATCCAGCGTAGATACCAGAAGATCATCGAGGAAAGCCCTTCACCCGCAGTCGATGAAGACCTGCGCCAGCGTTTGGGCAGAGACGCTGTGGCGGCGGCCAAGGCCGTTGGTTACGTCGGCGCGGGAACCGTGGAATTCGTGATGGACGGTCAGGGAAACTACTACTTCCTCGAGATGAACACCCGGCTCCAGGTCGAGCATCCGGTCACCGAGCTCGTCACCGGGCTCGACCTGGTCCGGCTGCAGCTCATGGTTGCCCAGGATGAACCGCTTCCCGCCGAGGTGTCGAACGCTGTCATCACCGGCCATGCGGTCGAGGCAAGACTCTACGCCGAGGACCCGCTGCAGCAGTTCTTGCCACAGACCGGAACGCTCGACACCTTCGACCTCGGGCAGGTTCCGGGGGTCCGGATCGACAGTGGAGTGGAAGCCGGATCGTCGATCAGTCAGTACTACGACCCCATGGTGGCCAAGGTCATTGCCTGGGCGCCGGACCGGCAGGAGGCGATACGCAAGCTCAGCGCGGCACTCGCCAACGCCCGCATCCATGGCTTGGTCACGAACCGGGACCTCCTGGTCCGCATCTTGGCGCATCCCGAGTTCGTGGCCGGCCACACTGACACCGGATTCTTGACCCGGCACCCCCCCATCGAACTCGGCCGACCACTGGCCGGACCGGACGCACAGCGCCTGCACGCGGTCGTGGCCACCCTGGCCCTGGTTGAGCGCAAACGGGCGGCGGCGTCGGTACAGCGCACCGTCCCCGCCGGGTGGCGGAACAACCGGTCACAGCCGCAGACCATCAGCTTCGAGGCCGGAGAAGCACAGTACCGGGTCGCCTACGTGCTGGACCACGGAACTGTCCGCGCACACGTCAACGATGACGACCTACCTGAACTGGCCATCAGGGCGCTCACGCCCCAACGCGTCGTTCTCGAGGTCGACGGTCTCCGCGAAACCTTCCAAGTCGAGATCTCCGGTGACTGGGACTCACCGACCGTCCATGTGGACGGCCGCCTCGGCCACACCTCCTTCAGACGAGTGCCGCGGTTCACATCCACCGCGTCAGCCACCGCCGGCGGCTCCCTCATGGCGCCGATGCCGGGCACCGTCGCGCGGGTCCTCGTTGCTATCGGCGACGAGGTCGCTGCTGGTGAACCGCTGTTGGTCCTTGAGGCCATGAAAATGGAGCACACCATGACGAGCCCGCATCGAGGCGTCGTTCGGGAAGTCACGGTTGAGCAGGGGTCAGCAGTGCGCGACGGCGAGGTGCTCGTGGTGATCGACGAGAACGAGAACTAGGCGGCCTGGCGCAGCTGGGCGCTTCCGGCACCCACCAACCAACCCAAGTAAGGAGCACCAGATGGACTTGCGTGAAACCGATGAGCAGAGCGCTCTGCGGGAGGCCGTGGCGAAGCTTGGACGGTCGTTCGGTCACGAGTACTTCGTCGAAACCTCGAAGTCCGGGGCCAAGAGTACGGAGCTCTGGAAGGCTGCGGGACAGCAGGGCTTCTTGGGGGTGAATCTGGCGGAGGAGTACGGCGGCGGGGGCGCCGGCGTTTACGAGCTGCAGATCGTGGCCGAGGAGTTGGCGGCTGCCGGCTGCCCGCTCCTCATGATGGTGGTGTCTCCTGCGATCTGCGGTTCGGTGATCCAGACTTTCGGCACGGAGGATCAGAAGGAGCGGTGGCTCCGGCGTCTGGCCACCGGTGAGTCGATCATGTCGTTCGCCATCACCGAACCGGACGCAGGCTCGAACTCGCACAACATCTCGACAGTCGCCCGTCGCGACGGTACCGATTACGTGCTGTCCGGCACCAAGTACTACATCTCCGGTGTGGACGAGGCTGACGCGATCCTGGTCGTCGCCCGAACGGGCACGGACGACAGGGGCCGCGGGAAGCTGAGCCTCCTGGTGGTGCCCACCGATGCCGCCGGCCTCACCAAGACGCTCATTCCGGTGGAGATGACGGCACCGGACAAGCAGTTCACCCTCTTCTTCGACGATGTTCGCCTTCCTGCTGAGAGCCTGATCGGGGAGGAGGGCGACGGTCTGCGCCAGGTCTTCCAGGGTCTGAACCCCGAGCGGATCATGGGGGCAGCTATGGGCAACGGCATCGCTCGATATGCCCTGGCCAAGGCGGCGGAGTACGCCCGAGGACGCCAGGTGTGGGGCGTTCCGATCGGTACACACCAGGGCGTGGCGCACCCCTTGGCGCTTGCGAAGATCAACGCCGATCTTGCTCGACTGATGACGCAGCGGGCCGCATGGCTGCACGACGAGGGAGACCCCCTGGCCGGGGAGGCCGCCAACATGGCGAAGTTTGCCGCTGCCGAAGCGGGCATGGCAGCGTTGGACCAGGCCATCCAGACCCACGGCGGGAACGGGCTGTCGACGGAGTACGGGTTGGCCACCTTGTGGGGCTCGATGAGACTCATGCGGACCGCGCCGATCAGCCGGGAAATGATCCTCAACTATGTCGCCAGGCACAGTCTCGGCCTGCCGACCTCCTACTAGGGGGTACACGATGACCACACTGCACGATGACGCGGTCACCTATGAAGTCGTCAACGGAGCCGCCTGGGTGACGCTGAACCGCCCAGAGGCACGAAACGCCATCAACTCCGCTATCCGCGCTGGCCTGTTCGAGGCCGTCGACCGTTTCAACTCCGACGTTGAAGCGAAGGTCATGATCCTCACCGGAGCAGGCGACGCGGCCTTCTGCGCCGGAGGGGACCTCAAGGAGATGGCCGAGCAGAGGCTGGGGCCGCCTCCACCGGACTTCATTCCATACTTCGGCCGCACCGTCGCTGTCGACAAACCGACGATCGCGGCCGTCAACGGGGTGGCCTACGCAGGCGGCTTCCTCATGGCGCAGATGTGCGACCTGGTAGTCGCCGCCGCGCACGCCCGCTTCGCCGTGACGGAGGTAAAGGTCGGCCGCGGGTCGCCCTGGGCGGCTCCCTTGCCGTGGCTGATCCCACCCCGCGTGGCCATGCAGCTTCTGATCACGGGCGATCCCATCGACGCTGCGAGAGCGCGGGAGGTCGGGCTGGTCAACGAGGTGGTCCCGGCCGCACAGCTGCGCGAGGCGGCTCAGGAGCTGGCCGAGCGGATTGCGGCCAACGCCCCGCTGTCCGTCGCTGCATCGAAGGCGATGGTCTATGCATCAGCAGACCGCGGTTGGCATGACGCGCTCGACGAGGCGGACCGGATCTGGGAGCCTGTCTACCTCAGCGCTGATGCACAGGAAGGTCCAAGGGCGTTCCGCGAGAAGCGCCCACCGCAATGGCAGGGCCGATGAGCACGGGGCGCCCGAGCATCGGTGGTGTCGGCGACAAAGGCGTGCAGCTCGAGCTGCTGCTGCGTGATGTCGCCGCGGAAACGGGCTGCTTGATGAGCCTGCTGTTGCCTCTGCCCGTCGTCGCCTGGGAGAAGGCGACGCCCGCGGAAGGGTGGACAGTTCGAGATCAGGTGAGCCACCTGACGTTCTCAGACAACGCAGCGTATCTCGCACTCACCGACCGGGCCGCGTTCAACCGATTGCTCGCGGAGGCACAGCCGGACCCGGTCGCGTTCGTCGACCGAGCAAACATCCCCGGGCAGGGCATCGGCGTCCCTCAACTCCTCGGCGGCTTCGTGCAGACGCGGGTGCAGATGGTGCAGGCACTTCGTTCGGTCGTCCCGCAGACCCGGGTCCCCTGGTTCGGACCGCCGATGAGCGTGCTCTCCTTCGTCGCTGCTCGCCTTATGGAGACATGGGCCCATGGGCAAGACATCCGCGACGCCTTAGATGCGGACATGGTCGCGACGGATAGGCTCAGACATATTGTGGACCTCGGGGTCCGGACGCTGCCGAACAGCTTCCGGGCGCACGGGCGACCGATCCCGGCGGCACCTGTCCGAGTCGAGGTTACCGGCCCTACTGGAGAGTTATGGGTATGGGGTGACGAGGGAGCGGCGAACCGCGTCACCGGGTCAGCGCTCGATTTCTGTCTCGTCATTACGCAGCGGCGTCATCCGCAGGACACCGACGTGATTACGAGCGGCCCGGTGGCGGCGGAGTGGATAGCGATAGCGCAAGCTTTTGCGGGCCCGCCGGGGCCCGGCCGACGTGCGGGCCAATTTTAATCAGGCGCATCGCGAAGAGCCGAATATCCCCACCCGCCACCGCCCAGGGCTAAGCGGCTTTGGCTGATGAAATTAGAGGATCACGTCAGCCGGTGGCTAACTCGAAACCACCGGCCCAGCAAAACCATTGAAAGTGGCGGAGGACGCGTGCCCCAGGACCTTGTTCAAAGCTCAGGACCGGACCGCAAGCTGGTGAGCTTTCCGTGCGGCGACGTAGTGCTCCGCGGTGAACAGTGGGCCGGTCTGCGGCCGGGGCGTGAGGTTCTCTTTCTTCACGGCGCGGGACAGACCAGACACTCCTGGAGCAAGGCTGCGGAGGAGATGGCTTGCTCAGGATGGACCTCCACCACTGTGGACCTGCGCGGGCATGGCGAGAGCGACTGGTCTCAGGATGCGGATTACAGGCTCAACGCGTACGCTTCCGATGTCCAGAGCGTAGTCAGCCGGTTGGGCTCGCGGCCCGTGCTGGTTGGCGCGTCTCTGGGGGGCCTGAGCGCACTGACCGCACAAGCCTCCGATCCGGATCTCGCACGCGCTCTAGTTCTGGTCGACATCGTACCCAGGGTATCGGCGGCCGGCTTTCATCGCATTCGGGACTTCATGACAGCTCACCTGCATGGGTTCAACTCCCTTCAGGAAGCCGCCAACGCGGTATCTGGGTACACTGGCAGAAAGCGGAGGCTCAACCTCGCGGGATTGCAGAGAAACGTCCGACTGCGTGAGGACGGCCGCTGGTACTGGCACTGGGATCCTCGCATCCTCCCTGGTGAAGACATGGACAGCGAGTCGACGAAGCTTGTCGAGCATCTGCTGAGTGTTGCGCGAACAGTCACCATCCCCGTGCTGATCGTCAGGGGAGAGCACTCGGACGTCGTAACGGACGAGGGCGTGCAGGAATTGGATCACCTGCTGACCAACAGCTCGGTCGTCGAGGTCAGCGGTGCTGGCCATATGGTGACAGGACAAGATAACGATGTCTTCACGGCTGCAATCCTCGAATTCATTGCCAGACTGTCCACCTAACCTCGATCTTTGTATGGCCCTTGTGTCAGCCGTCGAGATGGGCCCAACGCCCACAGGTTGACCCACCGGCCCAGCGTCTGCTCCTTGACGCCAAGCTCACGAGCCACCACGGCGACCGGACGACCGGTGTTGACCACCAACTTCACGGCCTCGTCCTTGTATTCAGGAGTGAACTCCCGACGCTATCTTCCCATGGTGGAGATCCTCTCTTGCGGGGTGTCCACCAGACGGGGTCAAGGCCACCGAGATCATGGTCCGTCTGGGAGCGGTGCCGGGGCTGGCTGCGCAAGCTCGCCCGCCGCGGTCCGCGCGGTGTGTCGGCGGCCACGAGAAACTGCCCGGAGACGGCCACGAGGCTGCCCGCTGGCGGACATGAGAACTGCCCGCTGACGGTCATGGGATCTGCCCGACACGACGTCGTCTGCCTGACCGCCTTGCGCGG
>Ga0310823_100680_pt1 | contig 18068 bp, 18 predicted proteins | sample P4_ome_3_FD_201316 | JGI IMG/M metagenome (GOLD analysis project Ga0310823, IMG submission 201316) | Sorghum-adapted microbial communities from Joint BioEnergy Institute, Emeryville, California, United States - P4_Day56_Rep3 | ecosystem: Engineered > Bioreactor > SSF (Solid state fermentation) >...
CTCGATTGAAATCCACCAGCAGCCGGGCAGAAATAGAATTGCGAGGCCGAGGACGTTGACGAGAGCACGACCACGATCATTCAGGCGCCCGTAAATGAGGTCGATGCGCACGTGTATTTCGGTGCGGAGCGCCTCGCCGATCGAAAAGAGAAAGATTGCCGCTAGTGTCATATAGGAGACTTCATGAGCCCAAAAAGTTGGCGCATTAAAAACATAGCGCGAGATCACCTCGATGCACATAGAAAGCGTTAGGAAGAGTATTAAAATTCCCGCAAGATAGGAGGATATGGTCGACAGCCTGTCGACCACCTCCAAAACCTTGCTGGCTCTTTGCTTGATGTTCATTATCTGTGGCCCGGTCTACCTGTAACGCGCAGACCCTTCCCACAGCTTCTGATAATTGCGCTGGCTTTCCAGGATGCGTTTGAACCACTCGTCTTGAGCTGCCAGCTCATTCTGCCATTCGATCCCGACATCCGCAATTTTTTTTATAAATTCGGGGTCGAGATCGATAATTTCGTTTCCTTTTTCCTCGAACTCTCGGAACGTTTTGGCATCAAGATCGCCAAGTCGGAGCCAAGTGCCTACCGTAAGAAGCTTCGTTGCGTACTCAAAGAGTTTCTGGTCGCGTTCGGAGAGCTTGTTCCAGGCCTCAGGGGATATGACGCACTCCTGGACCGCCATCGTCGAGTGTATGCCTGGCACGATCACGTATTTTGCCACCTCGTGGAGACCGTCGACCTTATTGGCGTAAGGGCCGGCCCATTCGGCGGCATCGACAACACCCCGCTCTAGTGCAGGATAGATTTCTGCCGGTGGAAGTGGAACGGGAGTTGCGCCGAGTTTCTCGACGAGCGGAGCCCAGGCACCGACGGTACGGATTTTGAGCCCCTTGAAATCTGCCTCAGTGCGGACAGGTCGTTTCGAGTGGAGGAAGATTTCCTTCGTCAGGTTGTTGCAAGGAAAGGCAACGACATTGAACCGCTCGCGGCGCCACTGTTGCCAAAGTTCCAGTCCACCACCTTCATAGATCCAGTGCAGCATCTCTTCGCTGCTCGGGCCGGCAGGGTATCCGGCAAAAAGCACGGAAGTCTTATCGGTTCCGTAGTCGAAGCCCGGCCACAGATGTCCAATTTGGGCGACCCCGTTCTGGACCATTTCGGTGACTTTGAAGGCGGGGCCCAATGTGCCGGCTGGATAGACCTCAATCTTCAGTCGACCCTCGGTAAGAAACTCTACTGTTTGTGCAAAATTCTTAGCATCTTCGATAAAAGCACCTCCTCCGAATGCACTCGCTAACGACCATGTGACGGTCTCTGCCTCGGAATGCGAGGAAACGAAACACGCGCTTGCCGCAGCGAGCGCAATCAAGGACCTCCTAATGGATGCCACGGCTTTTCCTCCCTGATGACTTCCAACCTGGCAAGTGTTTGGCGCCCGTCATACCCCCCAATTTGATGTTCTGACAAGTCTTCAGCGGATTTTTTTTAAAATGCCAGAAGTCGCTGCAGCGCAAAATCTGTGTACGAGGGTAAAGGCTTCCCAATACCACCATTTCTGACTGATGATACGGAGAGCGCGCTGAGGCGATGGCTCTTGGAGGATGGTCTCTGGACGTCAGCTACGATCTGCGCAGGCCTTGCGATCCTCAGCTTCGCACCCATGCCTTCTACTCAGAGCTTGCGGCTGACACGCTTGCCGAGATGGGATTTGCTTCGTTGACCTGTCGCCCGGTAGCTGATTGGCCAGGCTTTGGCGAGTTCAGCTCCCGAAACCCATTCAGTCGGGTAAAGTGCGCGCGCTCGGTCCACGGTCTTGAGATGCGGAGAAGGGCGCTGCACTCTTTGCGGGTGCACGGGATCAGCGGCGCCCCGTTCTACACTTGTCGCAACACGTCGGGCGGCGGTCTGAAGGTTCAAGAGGATTGCGCGTGTGAAAGATCGGCTAGCTGAGCAAATGATACGACGCCCGAAAAGCTGTTGGCAAGACGTTTCTACCCCCTGAGGGGACCCCCCAGAGCTGGGCGTTCGATGGGGAGCTATTCGTACCGACGCCTTATAGGCTGGAGGCGAAGACTTACCGGTTCCACCTCTATGCGGCGGACAACTCGGTTGCGACGGGCCATGTCGAGGGAGCCCGGCCAATGCATGGCACCGGATTGCTTAATCGCCGTTTGACTCGGCTCCTGAGGGTGGCGAAGCGTGCCGAATAGCCATAGCCGCGGGGTGCGGCTTCCGCTTTTGCAACTCCCACAGGTGCGCACGAAGAGGCTCCTCGAAACGGCAAGTTCGTCTCCGTAGCGCCAATCAGCTAATTTCCTTCAGCTCAGAATGCCATGCATCGACAAAAAATTCAGTGACGTGATGCCACCAGTAACGTGCGCGCTGTCAGAGGCTATGGCCCGGCCGGAAGACTGAAAAAGCTTCCGGGACGTCCTCAAGGCCGATTGCGATATTTGCGCAATGTGCCAAGTTCGGGCGACATTTCGGATTCTTGGCACAGATACAGCGATCATCGTTGACCGAGAAATGGTTCTTCGCAATTTCAGCGCGTCGCCAAATGCCAGGGAACGCGTAGAGCGGGCGCGGCTCCTCGCCCTTGAGCGCGAACCAGTGCCACGTGGCTGGCTTCACATCCCCATTGGGCTCGCAGAACGAGCTCGCGGGCACAAGGCAACGGCGCTTCTCGAAAGAATCCTGCCAAAACCGGCTGGTCAGCACCTTGTCATCGCGGACGTTCGTGACGCGCCGCGGCGCCTTGCCGTTCTGTGGGAGCACGAAGCCCCATGACAGCATGCCTAGCTCGCGTTCCCCGCCACTGGCACGGCGGACAACCGGGGCCACGTGACCTGGGAAGAGGCCGCCAATGGCTCCAAAGTCGCTGGCGCCCGATTGTGCGGGATCCGAAACAGCCGCCTGATGGCCTCGACGCTCCTGGTCATGAATAAAGATTGCACATCAGTGGGTTATCTCCCGGCTGCCCTGAGCGCAAATGTTTTCAATGATTTCTAGAGGTTAGTGTGAAGTTAGTGTGATTCACCCTTGGGGTGACCTTGGGGTGATTCAGGTCAAAATCATTCGATCACACCTTCGGGTAACCTTAGGGTGGAAGCCGGCCAGCACATTGGTGAGCCCTATCGAGAGGAGGAGCCCACGCCGCGCCAAACCACTCGGTGTGCTCTGACGCGGCCCAGCAGACCGCATTCTGCACTTGGTGCGAGGCCTCCTCCGGACTTAGGTCGGGCCTGGCCTCCAGCACCGCCTTTACGGCTGCCACATGGGCGGGATGGTCGAGCTTGCTGGCGGTATTGGCGCGTCAAGGGCTGCCAGCACTGCTCAGCGTGCGCATCAGTTCCGGCAGCGACGTCTATTACGAGGCCCACTGGCGACGGCCGGATGGCATGGCGTCCGACAACGAGACGCTCAACCGTCTGCGCGAGGAAGTTCAGGCGCGGCTCGAACAATACGATCAAGAGCTGGCCGAGCTCTACGCCAACCGCAGCGATCAGCGCGTCTATCGCCTCGAACTGGCCAAGCGCATGCACGAGCAGAGCGCCCGGCTCGAGGAGCTGGCGCGCGTCTATGCCGATGCGCTGTGGAACCGGGCGCTCGCCGCCTTGACGCTCGACGTCGTGCAGACTGTTGTTGAAATCGGCTTGACCGGAGGCGCGGCCACGCTCGCACGCAAGAGCGCGGAAATCGCTAGCGAAACTGCGACCAAAGCGGCATTGATGAAGCGAGCGGCGGAGGCTTCAACCGCCGCGCTGGCACCGATAGAACGCTCGCTCATCGCCGACGTCACGCGTCGAGGCGATGCCCTCTCCGACAGCCTCCGCCGAGCGGTGAAGTTCGGCCGTGAGATCGTCGATGAACTGATTGAAGCGCGCATCGCTGAACTGCGTCAACGGGGTCTCGACCAATCGGCGGCGCTGGTGCGGGCGCGCATCGACTACGCACCAGTGCTTGAGCGTCTGGAAGCGCTTGAGCGTCGCAGCGTGATTGCCAACCGGCTGACCAATGAGTCGGCGCAACTGGAGCGGGAGATCGCGGGGTTCTTCGGCCATCTGTGTGCCGCGGCTCCAGCCAATTTTCACCAGGGGGCTGGTCAATGCGGCAGAGAATTACGGCATTAAGCTTGGGCTTTTCCTGATCTCGTGTCTGCGGAACCCATGGCCTTCCGCCTCAGTCAGTCACGACGACTTGCTGACCGATGTCGGAGAATTTTATCGCCTGACCTGGTGTATGAGGAGCCCGTCGTCTTCTTCCGGTCTGTATGACGGGTCGAGCGCATACGATCCGCTGGTCAGCGACGCTCATCAGCTTGGCCTCAATGTGCTCGTACAGAGCTACAAGGTAGCGCTACCGCCGAACCAGGCGCTGCGGTCCTGGCAGGGCGTGAAAAGCGCCGCCGCCGCACTTCCTGGCAGCTTACGTCCACGCAATCTCAGTACTGCCGTGCTGCACAACATCTCCGGGATCAGCGCCAACGTGATCGGCTCGGCAATCAAGGCCATGCTGTTGAAAGTCTTCGATGGCAAGGTCGATTTGGCGGTTCAGGAGTTCTGGCTTGCGTATGGCACGCTGGCCCAGCAGTACCAGCTCTATTACGCCTCCCTAGAGGCCGACCGGCTGGCCGTGGAACAGATCGCTGCCCTCGCGATGGAACGGGCGCAGCACAAGGCGTTTCTCGCCGCTCTGCGCAGCCCGCGCAAGCTTGAGCGCAGCGTGGACCGTAGCGTGCTCGAACGCGACAAGCGGCTTCGGTTGGAGCTCGAGTTTTCCGCCATCCTGCCGGCCGCACCGCGCGTCAGCCTGGATGGCAAGGACATCGCCCTGGAGCCCGTCGGAGCGCTGCCGACCCCGGCGCTGGGCCGGCGAGTTCAACGCTGCTGAACTTACCGACGGCAGGCTGCCGCTCGTGGTGCAGCCGCCTCCCGGCATGGCGCTTGACGACGATCCATCGAGGTGATGCTGCCCTTGCCCTGGCAGACCGCTGCGCTCTCCGTCGAGGGCGGCGAGGACCGGCATCACTCTCTGCAGGTGTCGCTGCAGTCGGCGCCCGGAGCCTGCGTCGACGGTGGTTTTCTTGGCCACTGGCACACCAATTGGGGGCCGATGGAACTGCGCCGCGAGGGCGAACGCATCGTCGGCCGCTTCGAATGGCTGGGAACGCCTGGAGCACTGGAAGCGTCGCTGCCGACCAGAGGGGCGTTCTTCCTCGATGCCGACTGGGAAGCTGGCGGCGAGCGCGGCCGCATCCGCCTCTTTGCCGACAAGTCGATCCCTGGCCAGCAGAGACTGGCGGCTCCCATGGCCGGCATCCCCCAGCGGTTCACCAACAACAAGCCGCTTTGGGGTGTGTGCGTGCCCTATGCGGTCACCCCATCTTCGCTGCAAGGCGAGTGGAGCTATGCCAGCGCGGTTTGCGATGATGTCAAGCCGCCGCCCATTCGCGTGCGCGTCACCCTTTCCGGCGATACATTGACCGCCACGGCAATCACCGGGAACCCTTGTATTCCGATCGGTCAAGTTGTGTGGCGTGGTCGCCTGCGCGGGGAAACGATCGAGGGTGAGATATTCGGCCGCACGGTGAGCGACGCCCCTATTGTCATGGACCGAGTTCCAGCGCTGGGTGGAAATGTCAGAATCGTGGTGCTCGACCACGCCCACATCCGTGTGGCCGGCGACTCAATGACGCGGCTGTCGCGATAGTGCAGAGCGTGCCTGTTTTCATCAACTGTCACCTGTTGTGATTGGTCGCGAAGCGCAGCGCCTCGGCCTATCGCTCCGGCCGGCGCGGTGAATGGCTGAAGGTGAAATGCCGAAGCTGGTTGAAGGTGAATAGGAGCCGTTGGCAGCTCTTCAGCCGAACATGAAAAAGGCCCCGGACGAACCGGAGCCTCCATCGGAACAGGAAACTTTAGAAATCAGCAGTTGTTGGTTACGCAAGAAGTCATCCTGAACGGCTTCACCACCGGCTCGGGACGGTGATCGCAGCTGCGCAGGCAAGCCGTCTCGAACAGTTGGTCTGCCTTGAGCTGGCCGTTGCCCTTGTCGCCGCTAGCGTCCGAACGGCAGTTGACGGTTCCGCACGCCACGTCGAACGCCGCTGGCGTTTCAGGCTTGAGGTTGCAGCTGGCGTCATCGCAAGCCAGACTGACGGCCGAATAACCGACCAGTAGAGCGCCCGCGGCAAGGGTGCCAAGCGTAAGTCTCATGTCGACTATGCTCCGATGAATCAATGGAACGCAGCTTGGGATTATTGGCGCAAGGTCGCTAGTCTGCATCCCCCATTTGAGGGACAGACGCGATAGAGGGTGTTCAGCCGCAGGCCTGATGGTTCACGATAAACCGTCTTGTCGAGATCAATATTCGCGGAATGTTCTCAGGCCTCGGGAACCCTTTTTGAGACCTACAACTCGGCACCTACTGGGAAGCTCTACGGCGTCTCGACCAGATCGAGCCGACGCTCGATGCGTTCCAGGCGAGATTCGATCCTGTCGAGCCTGCCTTGCACGCTGTCGATGCGCTCGTGAACGTGGGCAATATCTGTCTGCAGACCTGTCACCCGCGTTTCGAGAGCGGTCAGGCGATCTTTGACGCCTTTAAGATCCTCGGCCAAGAGGTCGACCTTGGCGTCTAGGCGTCGCAGGTAGTGCAGGACGATGTTCTCAGGCTCGGTGGACATGGGCTGAGTCTGGCGATCATGAGGGGGCTGGTCAAGAGACGACTGGTCCACCTCACCAAGCGGCTGTTCGCCGTGGCGCCTTCCTTGGTCTCATCATACTGCAGCTGAGGACCGTCGCCTTGGCCCGTAAACTGGTCGCGTCTAGCAACTTTATCCACTTCGAGGAATATCCCCTGCGCAAGCGCCTCGCACGTGAGCCGATCGAAGAGCCTCAAGAGCCGGAGCCGGGCCGGTCATCGATTTTGGGAAGGTCCGTCCTGGCCCGCCTTCTGTCTTTGACGCCGCAGCTCTAGAACCCTTCGGGCGACCCAGCCAAATCGGCTCACCCGCGCAGGCAATTTGCCACGTCGTAACACATCGTCGAATACCTAGTTCAACAAAACCTGGCCGGTTTCCCACTGCTGCACGGTTTGCTTAGCGGTGCCGAAGTGATTGCCGATTTTCTCCAGTGTCAGTTTGGCCTTGTAACGAGCTTCGCGAATACGTTGGCCGAGCGCTCTCACTTGGTCATTAGGCATTGCCGATAACTCCCGCAGAGACAGGAGCCGCCCAGAGCATGCGGTCCTGATGGCCGACGTGCCGGCGTTGAGCGAACGGCTTCAGCGAAATCAGAGCCATTGTTGCGCCTCGCGATCGATCGTTGTCCGCATTTGGCGCCGGCAACAGCCCGGTCGCGAACGATCGATCCGGACCTGGAGCGATAACCGCGCGCGCATTTCATGGCCCAATGCCATTCGAGGGCTTCTGGATGCCTCGACAATCCAGCCCATCGCAACAGAGTCGATGCGATGCAAAGAATTCGGTGACACAACGCAGAGTGGCGAAAGCCGATCGGGAGTGTGTTTGTATGGTAACGATTGCGCTTCAGAATGCGTTGATATGTTGATTAACCGCTAGCCAAGTTCTCAGCGTGACTATATCCAATTTTTTGAGCATTCCGTTGCGAGCGAGGTGCTCCTGCAGAGCAAGGTCTTGTGCTTCCTTCGCAGTGGGTCGCTCTAGCGCCGTTGCGGGGGAAGATGCCGGCAGCGGCCCGTCAAGCCATTCAGACAACAGACCTTGTTCTAGTGGGCGTGATTCATCTTGCCGAGTGTGAAATGCTGAAGACGTGGGGCTACGCGCTCTCAATCGGCGCTGTACTGTTCATCAAAACCTGAGGCGCATGGTCCTGAGATCACCGACCTGGCCGGGACGTGCAGCCACTTGCCGCTGCCTGACCACTCATCGTCTTTGCTCGCAAATCCCACTTTCAGAACCTGGCGGGCCGCTGAACGATTTTCCATCAACAGACCTGGAGCAGGCTTCGTCCTAGGGGGGCGAATGCAGAGAATACGATCAAATATAATTTCCTCCTGTCCGCAAATTAGAGACTATTCCTTCGGGTGCACGCGCCCTCCTGTCCATGCTTTACAATCCCTCCTTCTCGCCGGGACGGCGAGTTTTGCGCTTCTTACCGGATCGGCCCACGCAGCTAACTTCTTTTGGACCGGTAATGCCGAAAAGGATAACTGGTTCACGCCCGAAATTGGATGTCAATTGGTTTTACCTCCAACCCTCTCCCGGTTATTTCCGATGTTGTGTTTATCAATATGAGCCGACGGCCCGATGATTAGCGGTGGGAGAGCGGAAGCAGGAATTATTTATGTAGGCTCTTCTGATGAAGGCGAGCTAACCATCAACGGCGGCATCCTTAAGAGCGCCAGCGGCATCATTGGACGCTATTCTGGTGCAATCGGCAGGGTGACAGTCACGGGCTCAGGCTCGGCCTGGACCATCGACTACTCCTATTTGGGCTATCTTGAGGTTGGTTTTTCTGGCCAAGGCACGCTGACCATCGAGAAGGGCGGCACTGTCAAGGCAAATGGGTAATTCCTCCAGATGTTCGGATCGCTTCTGTGTCCGGATCGATCGGGACAATTAATATCGGAGGTGGCAAAGACGAGCCTGCTAAGGCGCCCGGATTTCTGATCGCGGAAACAGTCTCGTTTGGCGATGGCACGGCCACGCTCAATTTCAACCACACCGGCGAGGACTATGAGTTCGGAGCGAGCCTCGTTAGCGGCAGCGCAGATGGCACTCACGCCATCAATCATTTTGCCGGCACGACCATTCTGACCGGCGACAGCTCAACTTTCGCTGGCACGACAACAGTCAGCGGCGGGACGCTGCTGGTGAACGGAACGCTCGGTGGGGATGTCGTGGTCGAGGACGACGGCCGGCTGGGCGGCAACGGCACCGTCGGCTCCGATGGGAAGAGGGTGAGCATCGAGGCCGGCGGCGTTCTTTGCCGCAAGAGGGACAGGGAATTTCGACTGACAGGTCGTCGTGCCAGGGATGGCGGGCTTCACACTGGGCACAGAGCGCTTTCAGGAGCTCGCCGTGCATGTGGATGAGCCGCCGTGTGCCAGCCGCCTCGTGCAGAGCATCGATGTTCTGCGTTATGATCGTCACCTCGCCGCGGTGCTCGCGCTCCAGCCGCGCCAGGGCCAAGTGAGCGGCATTGGGCTTCGCATCCCGCAGTCCGCGCCGCCGCAGGTTGTAGAATTCGTGCACGCGTGCGGGATTGGCGGCAAACGCTTCGGGCGTTGCCACCTCGGTGATATCGTACTTGCTCCAGATGCCGTCCTTGTCCCGGAAGGTGGCGAGACCAGACTCGGCCGAAAGCCCGGCACCTGTGAGAACGACGATGCGCTCGAATGAAACCATGGCCTGCTGAAATCTGCGGTTCTTTGGAGACTGACCTAATCGACTTCGGTGGCCAGTTCAAATCGGGTCGGCAGCGCGGGTTGCTTCGGGCACATGCTCGCAGGAGGTTGAGATGGCTGACACGCTCGGCATGGTGGCTCGACTTGCCGGAAACTCGATCCGGTTCGGATGGTATTACGGGATCAACTGGCTGCTCGACCGGCAAGCCGCCCGTCTCGGGGCACGCCCACAATTCAGGCCCAAGCGGCCAGTGCCGTCACGCCAGGAGCTCCTCGCCGATTTAGCGCGGCTCCTCGTCCAGGATGCTGGCAACGTCCGCGACGGACTTTATCCGGCCGAGGACGACATGCCCGGCAGCATCGGCGACTACATCGACCGCCTCCGACTGATGATGGCGGATCTCCCCGGAGCTCTCGAGCGCCGCGCAAGCCGGGACGCGAGCAGTGCCAAGAGACAGGCAGAGGTGGCGCGTTTGCCGGAATACTACACGCAGGATTTTCATTTCCAGGCGGGAGGATATCTCAGCGATGACTCCGCGCGGCTCTACGACCTCCAAGTTGAAACCCTGTTCTACGGAAGCGCGGCTGCGATGCGCAGGGCAGGGCTGGCGGAGGTGGCCAAGTTCCTCAAGGGCCGCGACCAGCGCCGGTTGTCGCTCCTTGACGTCGCCTGTGGCACGGGTCGCTTTCTGCGCCAAGTGCGGCTCGCTTTTCCCGCTCTGAAACTCACTGGTCTCGATCTGTCGGAGCCCTATGTGCGGGAAGCCGAAAGGCACATGCAGGGGCTGCGCCCGGCGGAGCTTGTAACGGCTAATGCCGAGTCGATGCCGTTTCCCGATGCCAGTCAGGATATCGTCACCTGCATCTACCTGTTTCATGAGCTGCCGCCGGAGGTCCGCCGGCGAGTCACGTCGGAAATCGCACGGGTTCTGAAGCATGACGGGCTGTTCGTGCTCGTCGACAGCTTGCAGATGGGCGACAAGCCCGGCTGGGACGGTCTGCTCGAGGCCTTCCCAGTCCGCTTTCATGAGCCTTACTTCGAAAGCTACGCCACCGACGATCTTGATGCCGACTTCACGGAGGCCGGATTGGCTCACCTGTCGACCTCGCTTGCCTTTCTCTCGAAGGTCATGGTGCGGCGAAAAGTGGCGTCACCAGGCTAGCCGTTTCGCTGATCAAAGTGCCGCGCCGCCCAGCTCACAAATCTAGAACCTCCAGCACGCCCGGTACGGTCGACAGGCTACCCTTGAGCATCGGGTTGACTTCATAGCGCCCCGGGACGGCCAGCTCGACGTCGCGGCTCTTCTCATCAAGCCTGAGGATCAATCGAATTTCGCCGCGGCCGGGTTTCAGCAGCTCTTTGATGCCAGCGATCTCGGATCGACGCGCGATCACGGCATCTGCCGCTAGCACCACCTTGAGCCCACGCTGAACTGCGCCTGCGGCCTTATCGAGCGCTTCCAGGTGTTGCACGCGTAGCTTCACGCTTTCGCCGTCCCGCTCGGCCTCGACGGTCAGCAGCACAGGCGTGCCGGGCTCCAGCAGATCGCGTGCCTGCGCCAGGGTGTCAGAAAAGATTACCGCCTCGAATTGCCCGCTGGGATCGGAGAACATCGCGAACGCGAACTTGTTGCCTCGCTGCGATTTGCGCTCGCGGGCAGAAACAACGATGCCGGCGAGCCGCCCCGCCGTCACTCCGCGCTCAGTCGCTGCCTCGAACTCGGACCAGCTCTGTACGCCGAGGCTTGCGAGCACACTCTCGTACTCGTCGAGTGGATGGCCTGACAGGAAAAAGCCGACGGCATCAAATTCTTTCTCCAGCCGCTCCATTGGAGTCCAAGGCTTTGTCGGCCTCAGATCGAGCTGCGGCGCAGAAGCCGGTCCGCCGCCGAACAGGTCGCTGATTCCGGTCGCGGCATCGGACGCAAGCCTGTTGGCGAGCGCGAGGATTTGATCGACATGGCTGTAGACCAGCGCGCGGTCGGGATTTAGCGCATCGAAAGCGCCCGCGGCGGCGAGCGTCTCGAGCGCGCGCTTGTTCAGTGCTTTTGCATTCAAACGCGCTGCAAAATCGGACAGGTCCTTGAATGGCCCCGCATTCGTGCGTTCTTCGACGATGGATTCGACAGCGGCTGTGCCGATGTTCTTCAGCGCGGCGAGCGAATAGCGAATGGCTCCCGGCTCCCCCTCACCGCGCGACGGCTCTGGCAGAAAATCGACGGCTGATGCGTTCACGCACGGCGGCTTGACCGCGATGCCACTACGGCGCGCTTCGGCCGCGAATACGCTGAGCTTGTCCGTGTTCCCCGTATCCAGCGTCATCGACGCGGCAAGGAATTCCTCCCGATAGTTCGCCTTGAGATACGCGGTGTGATAGCTCACCAGCGCATAGGCAGCCGCGTGGGACTTGTTGAAACCGTACCCGGCGAACTTGTCGACCAGCTCGAAGATGTAGACGGCGTCCTTCTTGCTTACGCCGTTCTTCATCGCTCCTTCGACGAAGCGCGCCTGTTGCTTGGCCATTTCGGCCTTGTCTTTCTTGCCCATGGCGCGCCGCAGCAGGTCGGCTTCGCCGAGCGAGTAGCCGGCGAGCACCTGCGCGATCTGCATCACCTGCTCCTGGTAGATGATGACGCCGTAGGTCTCCTTGAGGATCGGCTCCAACATCGGATGCAGGTAATCGACCGGCTCCTCCCCGTGCTTGCGGTTGATGTAGACGGGGATGTTGTCCATGGGGCCGGGGCGGTAGAGCGCCACCACGGCGATAATGTCTTCGAAGCGGTCGGGCTTCAGCCGCTTCAGGCTTTCCCGCATGCCCGTGCTTTCCAGCTGGAACACACCGACTGTATCGGCTCGTGCCAGCAACTCGTAGGTGGGCCGATCGTCCAGGGGCACCTTGGAGAGGTCGATAGTCACTCCCCGGCACTGTTTTATGAGGTCTACAGTCTTCTGCAGAACGGTGAGTGTTTTGAGGCCAAGGAAGTCGAACTTGACGAGGCCGGCAGCCTCCACCTGCTTCCAGTTGAACTGGGTGATCGGAAAATTGGACTTCGGATCGCGATAGAGCGGCACCAGCTCATCGAGCGGCCTGTCGCCAATGACCATTCCAGCGGCATGTGTCGATGCGTGTCGATAAAGGCCCTCCAGCTTCTGCGCAATTTCCAGCAGCCGCGCGACGATCGGCTCGGAGTCCCGTGCCTCCTGCAGCTTCGGCTCGCTGGCAATGGCTTCCGCGAGCGTCACGGGATTGGCTGGGTTGTTCGGCACCAGCTTGCAGAGCTTGTCCACCTGCCCATAGGGCATCTGCAGCACGCGGCCGACGTCGCGCAGCACGGCGCGGGCCTGCAGCTTTCCGTGCGTGATGATCTGAGCGACCCGATCCGCCCCATACTTCTGCTGGACGTAGCGAATGACCTCGTCGCGCCGGTCCTGACAGAAGTCGATGTCGAAGTCCGGCATCGAAATGCGTTCGGGGTTGAGGAAACGCTCGAACAGTAAGCCGAACCGCAGCGGATCAAGGTCGGTGATCGTGAGGGCCCATGCGACGAGCGAACCCGCGCCCGAACCACGTCCAGGCCCGACCGGAATGCTCTGGCTCTTCGCCCATTTGATGAAGTCGGCCACGATCAGGAAGTAGCCTGGAAACTTCATCCGGGTGATGATGTCCACCTCGAACGCGAGGCGCTTCCAATAGTCCTCCTCGGTGAAGCCGGGAGCCAGCGGGTTTGCGGCAAGCCGCGCTTTCAAGCCTTCCTCGGCCTGGCGCTTCAGCTCGGCGGCCTCAGCAGCGAGTTGATCGGCCTCCGAGGCGCCCTCGCCCGCAGAAACGAAGCGCGGCAAGATCGGCTTGCGGCCCAACGGACGGAAGGGGCATCGCTTGGCGATTTCGACCGTATTCTCAAGCGCTTCCGGCAGATCACGGAACAGCTCCGCCATCTCCTCGGCGCTCTTGAAGTAGTGGTCAGGCGTTACGCGCCGCCGGTCGTCCTCGACGACATAGCGACCCTCTGCGATGCACAGAAGCACATCGTGAGCCTCGTAATCGTCCGGGCTGGCGAAGTAAGCCTCGTTGGTGGCGACTATCGGGAGATCCAGACCGTAGGCCAGATCGAGCAGCTCGGGCTCGACCATCGCCTCCTGCTCCAGGCCGTGGCGCTGCAACTCGACGTAGAGTCGATCTCCACAGAATTTTGAAAGCGTCTTGAGCCTTGCCCCCGCGACTGCCTTCTGCCCCGCGCGCAGAGCAGTGTCGATCGGGCCATCAGGGCCTCCGGTCAGCACGATCAGGTCATCGGCCGAAGCGCGAAGCTGGTCGATAGTGATGTAGGGGCCTTCGTGCTCACCGGATTGAAGGTGCGCGCGGCTGACGAGCTTCATCAGATTGGCGTAACCACGCTCGCTCATCGCGTAGAGCGCGATCATGCCATCGCGCTTGGCCACGCGCTCAGCGCTTGGCGCCGGGCCGCTGGCACGCTGCGGCTCCGTGTCCTCGAAGTCGATGGTGAGGGACACGCCCGCAATCGGCTGGATTCCAGCACGGCTCAGCTTGTCGGAGAACTCGAGCACACCGAACAGGTTGTTGGTGTCGGTGAGCGCCACTGCCGGGTAGCTCATCTCCTGGCACAGCTTGGCGATGGTGCCGATGGGCAACGCGCCTTCCAGGAGCGAATAGGCGGAATGCACCTTGAGGTGCACGAAACCCGCTTCCACTCGCAGAGGGGAGCCGACGGGCTGAGCGTCTTTCGGTGTGCGAATCGGAGCGTTCATGGGAGGAGCGTAGCGGTAGCGGCGCTCATGACCAGAGCCGTTCGCACGGCTGTGGAGCAAGCTAGCCTATACCGAACGGCAGCGCAGGGCGACAGGCGCCGTTGGACCCGAGCTGGATAAGACTTTGCCGATTTCCGGCCGCATCCGACAGAAGAAATAAATTCCCACGAAACTACGCGCCTGCTTTTTGGTACGGCAGATTTCCCCCGGTCCGTCACCCCAGCCCACATCTGGTGAGGATCGACTCACGCTCATGCACGAATTAATGTCGTCCGACCGCTTTCATGTAGCGCTCGGGCGAATCTCTGCCGCTTATGATGGCTGCCACGTAATGGATAAGTCGTAGCGGCGCTGGCTCGATTAGCGCCGCCATTCAGAATTCCTCGCAGCCGCACCGGAGCAGTGGAAAAAATAGGCTCGGGAAGTAATGGCTTAGCGCGTCGACTTCCCATTCTGCCCCATTGCGATTACGTCGCGGGCCAGCGAGCGTGCGAGCATTTGCACAGGATCATCCGTGTTTTCCTCAACCAAATCGTCGAGGACGGTTGCCTTGTCCACCAGCCCCTCGAAAGTGGTTGCTTTCAGGCCCGCAATAGTGAATGAGAGATCGTGTTGCTCGGCGAGTAGCGCATCAGTGCTGCTTTCCCAATCATTCTCGAGTGAGTCATCGAAATCATTTCCCGTAGCGACAGCTTCGCCGCGGTCGACCAACTCCTTGAGCTGCTTCGCTATAGCCAGATATCGCTTCGCCTGAGCGCGAAGCTGCTGGTCGCTGCGAGAGCCACTGCCAGTGCGTCGCGCTGATCGGGACTTAAACACCGTATCAGCCCGCAGCTCGACATCGTGGCTTGGCGATAGCAACTCGACCGGCCGCTCTGCAAAGCCATTGACGACCGGCGATGGACCGCCTGGGATGTTCTTCTCGCTAAGACCGTTTGGAGTGTCCGCTCCAGCAATAATTCTTGCCAGCTCGATTTCTACGCCGTGCAGGGAGGACAAGAGCTTGGGCAGTTTGTTCTCCCGAGCTTTCGCCCTCATAGCCACCACGCTGCTGAGCATCTCCCATGCGACCGTAGTCTGACCGTTCTCGGCCATTGCATCCCCCGTTATCCGACGATGAATGAAGACCAGAACGTGCAAACGCGGACACATGGTGCACGTGGTCATGCGGCTAACGCGGTGGTCAGATGATGGTTCCATTGAAATTGAAAATGGGCGCGCGTTTTGGCTCATTTGCAACACAACCGCAACGCGCAGGAAATTCGATCGAATAGCGGTCGGAGTGGAAATTTCACGAATCGACGAATCCGAGTTCCGTCTCGAAGCATCAAAAAAATAATTGATGCCTTTGACTGGAAGCGGCCTCTACAGCCAAAAAAATGAACGCAGGTCGGAGCTTGTCCTCCGACCTGCCAAATAGCCCTCAAGAAAGGGCGCCAAATAGCGAATTGCGCTACTCTGCGGCCGACTTTTTCGGTTGGACAGCCGCCATGTAGTCATTGAGCAGCGTTTCCGAGATGCGGCCAGGCTGATATTGATGCTCTCCGATCTCGCGAACTGGTGTCACCTCGGCAGCGGTGCCGACAATGAAGCACTCCGAAAACGAGCCGAGTTCCTCGGGCAGGATCGTACGCTCCTGGACCTCCATACCACGCTTCTTGGCGAGTTCGATCACTGTGCGGCGTGTAATGCCATCGAGGAAACAGTCCGGCACCGGCGTATGTAGAACACCGTCCTTGACGAAGAAGATGTTGGCGCCTGTGCACTCCGCGACGTGCCCGCGCCAGTCGAGCATCAGAGCGTCCGCATAGCCGGCGCGCTCGGCGCGGTGCTTCTCGAGCGTGCAGATCATGTACAACCCAGCCGCCTTCGTCTTCGCGGGGGCCGTCCGCGGATCCGGGCGCCGGTACTGGGCATGTGCAAGGCGAATGCCGCGTAGCCGCTCCTTCGGATCGAAATAGGATCCCCAGTCCCAGGCAGCAATGGCGACGTGAATCTTCGTCTGCTGGGCCGAGACGCCCATCTGCTCGCTGCCACGCCAGGCGATCGGGCGGACGTAGCAATCGACCAGATTGTTGGCTTTCACGGTCTCGCGGCAGGCCGCATCGATTTCCTCAACCGTGTAGGGGATTTCGAAATCCAAGGTGCGGGCGCCGTCGAATAGCCTCTGCGTGTGCTCCGTCAGCTTGAAGATCTCGCCGCCATAGGCCCGCTCCCCTTCAAATACCGCGCTGGCGTAATGCAAGCCGTGGGTCAGCACGTGCAAATTGGCCTCCCGCCATGGCACGAGCTTGCCGTCTAGCCAGATAAAGCCGTCGCGGTCGTGATAGGGAACGAGCGGAGCCATCGGTTATCTCCTCGGAGATGTCATCTCTGCCTGCCTCGGTGACGATGCCATGCCAGCAATAGGCTGCGGATGCGACTCGCCATCCCATCAGAGCGCGATTTATTGCTTCTGTGAGGCCGGCAGCCGCACAACCCGCGGTCTACAGTGCACAAAGGCACTTGCCACCGGTAACAATGGCCTCCAAATAAGTCAACATGACTGACATATATTCACCCTCGCGTGTAGGCACGGCCGCTCCAAGCCATGGAGAGCCCGCAACTGATCTCCGGAAGACCGTTGAGCGGGAGGATCTCATTGCTTCCGTCGAGCTGCTCTTCTTCGCCTATCGCGACTTTACCGGCGAGGCCGATGCGGTGCTGGCTGAGTTCGGCTTCGGCCGGGCGCATCATCGTGTTCTGCACTTCGTCAATCGCCATCCAGGACTGAGGGTGGCCGACCTTCTTGATATCCTCAAAATTACCAAGCAAAGTCTCGCACGCGTGCTGAAGCAGCTCGTGGATCAGGGCTACATTCTGCAGAAGGCTGGTCCAGAGGATCGCCGCGAGCGATTGCTCTACTTGACGGGGAAGGGCAGGGATCTCGCGAGCAAGCTCCTGGCGCTTCAATGCGCGCGGGTTGCTGCTGCGCTGGCCGAGGCGGGTGACGAGTCCGGCACCGTGACGCGCCGCTTTCTCGCCGGAATGATTGCGAAAGGAGAACGGCCGCGGATCGAGAAGCTGATTTTCGGGCCGGACGATAGGGCCTGAGCCTCGTTTCGGTTGACCGGGAGGGGACTCATGACCGTGGAGCACGGGACACTTCGGCGCGAATGTCTGCCGGATGATGCACCGCACGTGCTCATCGTCGATGACGATCAACGTATTCGAGACCTGCTGACACGCTACCTCATGGAGCACGGGTACCGCGTGACCCCCGCGGCTGACCCCAGTGCCGCTCGTGCTGCCATGCGCGGGCTGAAGTTCGATCTCGTCATTCTCGATGTGATGATGCCCGGGGAGAGCGGTCTCGACTTCGCTCGTCACCTGAAGGCGACGTCCGATGTCCCGATTTGTATGCTGACGGCCCGCTCCGAGCCGGAGGACCGCATCGAGGGGCTTGAAGCCGGTGTGGATGATTATCTGCCGAAGCCCTTCGAACCGCGTGAGCTGGTATTGCGCATCAAGAACATTCTTCGCCGCGGCAAGAACAATCACGCCAATGCCGACGAGGTGCGCATGGGCGATCTCGTCTTCTACATCGCTCGCGGCGAGCTCAAGCGCGGAGACGAGAGCATTAAGCTAACGGAGCGCGAGCGGGACCTGCTGCGCCAATTCGCTCAGCGGCCAGGTGTTGCCATTGCACGGCACGAGCTCGCCGGCGATGATGCAACCGGAAGCGAGCGCGCGATCGACGTGCAGATCAATCGCCTGCGCCGGAAGATCGAGGCCGACCCGTCCAACCCGGTTTATCTCCAGACAGTGCGCAGCAAAGGCTACATCTTGTATACGGATTAGGTGTGGAGGCCGTTGCTTCAAATCGTGCATCATCCCGGCTTTGGCCCGGGATGCCTCTACCCGGGCTTA